>Ga0055584_100000371_pt1 | contig 42480 bp, 43 predicted proteins | sample OSDHelmetaG_FD_58716 | JGI IMG/M metagenome (GOLD analysis project Ga0055584, IMG submission 58716) | Pelagic marine sediment microbial communities from the LTER site Helgoland, North Sea, for post-phytoplankton bloom and carbon turnover... | ecosystem: Environmental > Aquatic > Marine >...
TGTCCACGCCGACTTAACGTCATACCCCACGGAAATCGTTGACCTGAGACCCGGCGGGCACCGCCCGCTTTTCTATGAACTAAAGAAGAATTGGAAAGACACATGATTGGAACCGTTAAGTGGTTCAACGCAACGAAGGGTTATGGCTTTATTGCTCCGGATGACGGCGGCAAGGATAGCTTCCTGCACATTTCTGCGCTCGAGCGCGCCGGTCTCTCGCACGTCAGCGAAGGCCAGAAGCTCGAGTATGACCTTGAATCCGGTCGCGACGGTAAGACGTCGGCGGCCAACGTTCGGGTTCTCGACTAAGTAAATCAATTGAGGGGCCATTGGCCCCTCAGTCGTTTCGCCCCGGCGCCCGAAAGGGCTGCCGGGGTTTTTTGTGGGCCGGCCCGGCTCTAGCCGCCCTTGGTGAGGTCCTGGGCCAACATCAACGCGTTGTTGTCAGGATCATAGAACGTCGCCGTGCTCACCATGCCCTCGACGGTGTCGGTGTCGCCGTCAAATCGCACGCCGGCTGCTTCTAAGGCGCTGCGCGCGGTTGCGATATCGGCCACGCCAAAGACGGGCACCGTATTGCCCGGCGCGGGCTCCGACTGTTCGCCCAATCCCAGCGTGACGCCAACGGTTTTGGTCTGCAGCTCACTCCAGCCGGCGTCATCAATGTGGTGGATCAACTCGAAACCGAGCTTGTCGCGATACCACGCCGCACTCGCGTGACGGTCCCGAACGGACATCGCCAGGGTGAGCGTGTTTTCCAAATCAACCAGCGGCATCGAACTTCCCTTCGATCTAAAAGTAATGTAACTATACTTTATGGACATTGCATTGCTTGTCAAGCTCACGTCCCGGGCATGGTCGCTGAACATTCTGGCTCTGATGCACCAAGGTGTGTCCGGTCGCCAAGCGCCCTTGTTGGCGGCAACAAGCGCCAGCCGCACGTCATTTGCGTCCAGTCTGGAGCACCTTGTCCAACTCAAACTCTTGGAGCGCAATCCCGGGCACGGCCATCCGCTGCGGCCGGAATTCCGGCTGACTCCAACCGGGATTGTCGTTGCCGAAACCGCCAACAAAATCGTCAAAGCAGTCCCTGACGACGGGGAATTCGCCTTACTCCGACGCAGTTGGACGGTGCCGATTCTGGCGCTGACGGGCACACCGCGGCGGTTCTCGGTTCTCAAATCCGGCCTGGCCACCATCACCGATCGGGCGTTGTCGACGTCGCTGTACCAACTGGAAGCCCGCGCGTGGCTTCGGCGCGACATCGTGACCTCGGCACGCGTGCCGTTCCCCACGTACCGCGTCGCCAATAGGGGTGTTCAGATCAACCGGACAATTGGGCTCACCGCCTAGACGACGGGCGGGTCTAGTCGGTCAGCCCGAGAACGTCTTTCATATCGTAGAGCCCGGCGGGTTGGTCCTTGGCCCATAGCGCAGCGCGCACGGCGCCCGCCGCAAACAACGAGCGGTCCTGGGCGCGGTGCGTGAGTTCCAGCCGCTCGCTATCGCTGGCGAACATCACCGTGTGATCGCCCGGCACGCTGCCGCCGCGCAACGACGCGAAGCCAATCGCGCCTTCGGCCCGGGCGCCCGTGATGCCGTCGCGCCCGCGCTCGGCCACGGTGTCCAAATCGACGGCGCGCCCGACGGCCGCCGCGCGGCCCAACAACAAGGCGGTCCCCGACGGCGCATCGACCTTTTTGCGGTGGTGCATTTCAACCACCTCGATATCGAAAGCTTCGGGGCCAAGCATGGCGGCGACCTGCTTGACGACCTGCGCCAAGACGTTCACGCCGACGCTCATGTTGGCGGCGTAGACAATCGTTGTGTCCTTCGCCGCGGTCGCCAGAACGGCTTCGTCATCGGCGGTAAGACCTGTCGTGCCGGCAATCAGAATAGAGCGGTGGGCTGCAGCCGATTTGGCGTTGGCGACCGTGGCGACCGGTACGGTGAAATCCAGCACCGCGTCACATGAGGCGAACAACGCGTCCGTATTATCGACGATGCTGACGCCGATCGGCGGCAGGCCTGCCGTGACAGCGACGTCGTTGCCGACCGCTGGGCTGCCCGGCACTTCGCTGCCGCCGGCCACAACACATCCTGGTGTGGCGGCGATCTGACGGAACAGCGCTTGGCCCATCCGTCCGGCGCATCCCGCAATGCCGATTTTCAAATCACCCATGGCCGTCCCCGGCTTGTCTTCAATGAAAGCGACCTTTAGCACATGGGGGAACCCGTGCGAAACGACGCCCGTTGCCCCAGGGAGATCGCGACCCCATGACTGACTAAAAAAAGATCGCACTCGTCACCGGGGCCAACCGAGGATTGGGTCTTGAGATTTCTCGGCAGCTTGCCCGCGACCATGATTTCCATGTCGTGATGACGGCGCGCGATCCGGCAAAGATTGCGGCGGCGGCGCACGGGCTGCGCGACGACGGCCTCGATGTGGCGAGCCAGCCGTTGGACATTACCCTTGAAGACAGTGCTGCGGCCTGCGCGGCGTGGCTCAAGCGGACCTACGGCGCGTTTGATGTGCTGGTGAACAACGCCGGCATCTTGCTGGAGCGCATCTACGGCGATGCCGAGAACATCGAAACCGATGCGATGGATGTCGATGTCGATCTCGTGCGCGAGCTGTTGGAGACCAATCTTCTGGGTCCCTTGCGGGTGACCCAGCACCTCGCGCCGCTGCTTCGCGACGGCGGCCGGATCGTCAATATGTCGTCCCAGATGGGCCAATTCGCCTGGGCGGATTCCAATATGGTGGGGTATCGCCTTTCCAAGACCGCGCTCAACGGCCTGACGGCGAACCTGGCGCCAGGGCTCAAGTCACGCGGGATTGTCGTTAATTGCTGCTGTCCGGGGTGGGTTCGGACCGATATGGGCTCCAAACACGCCATGATCGACGTCGAAGAGGGCGCTCAAACCCCGGTTTGGCTCGCCGCCGAGGCCGACGGTGCGCTAACGGGCAAATTCTTCCAGCAAAAGACCGAAATTCCCTGGTAAAGCGGGCGCTGCATGCCCATTTCGACCCCTAAGCACGGCTCTGATAGACTGCGCCGCTAAGCCCCGCGCTGCTGAAAGGAAACCCCATGGCCTCAACCGATATCAATGCCCCCCAAACCTCGCTTAGTGGATTGGGCCAACACGAGGTCATGGCCGACCTTGGCGCCGACGAAGAGGCGCGGCTGAACTATCAAATGGCGTTCTCGCGCCACCTCAGGGAAAACGTTCAGAGCCAGAACAAAACTATCTTCGACGGACGTGTCGAACCGGCGTTCAAGCGCAGCGAAGGGCGTCAGCCGAAAGACCGTCATGAAGTGCGGCGCGCCATGCTGCAAGACCCGGCCTATCAGTGGTGGGCCTGCATGCGGCGCCACCAACAAGAAATGGGCAGCCAACAGAAGATCCCGATTATCGAGCGTCAGATTGATTCGCTGATTGAAAAATCCCACGTGGCGAACCCGATGCACGGCACGCTGCACCTTGATGACGAGGTCGAGGTCCCGCGCTATCAGAGCGCCATGGATATGCACTGGATGCCGGGCAGCTATCACGCCGAAGAACAAGAGGGCGATGTGTTCTCCGGCGCGCTCTACGACCTGGGCGGGTTGTACATGGGCACCGGCGGCAAGATGGGCCCGTACAACGATGGTCCGGGCTGGTCGGTCGTGCATTGGCTGGACTACACCTACCCCGATTTCAAACCGCAGAACGTCCTTGATGTCGGCTGCACCGTGGGTCATTCCACGCTGGCCTATGCCGACGCGTGGCAGGGCGCTGAAATTCACGGTCTCGATTTTGCCGCACCGCTCTTGCGCTATGGCCATGCCCGCGCGGAGTCGTTGGGCCGGTCAGTTCATTTCTGGCAAGGCCTCGCCGAGGACACCAAGTTCCCGGACAATTCGTTTGATCTCGTGGTGTCGTCGATGTTCCTCCATGAGACCTCCCATAAGGCGGTCTACAAGATTGCCGAAGAGGCGCACCGCGTCTTGCGTCCGGGTGGATTGATGCTGCATGTCGAGCAGCCGCCGTTCGCCATGATGGATAGCGCGTGGCGCCAGTTCGAAATGGACTGGGACACGCACAACAACAACGAGCCGTTCTGGGGCCCGATGCACGACATGGATTTGGAAGACGTCGCCGTCAAAGGCGGGTTCTCCAAAGACAACGTCAAACAGGTCATGGCGCCGTTTGTCGTTCCGCAACATGACGGCTCGATGCATGTGCCGGAAAAAGGCGAGTGGTTCTTCTTCGCGGCCTGGAAGTAACCGCGCGGTTCGATAGAACAACAAAGGCCGGGAAACTTCCCGGCCTTTTCTTTTGGCTGAAGGGGTGAGCCTTAGTTGCGCAGCTGGGTGACGCGCCCGGCGCTCTCGGCGTGGCGGCTTTCTTCTTCGGCTTTCTCCTCGCCGTAGAAATCCCGGGTCGACACAACGCCGACCACTCGCCCGTCGTCCATCACCGGCAGGTGCCGGTAGCCCCGCTCGTTCATGGTTCGTAAGGCATCCAAGGCGGTCGCATTGGCGTCGATCGTATCGGGGTCGGCGGTCATCACTTGTGACAGTGGTGTCATGTCGGGGTCCAGGCCGTCCGCCACCACGCGGTAGACCATGTCGCGCTCGGTGAAGATGCCTTCGAGGGTGTCGCCGTTCATTACCAATACGGAGCCCACGCGGCGATGCTTCATCAACCGCGCCGCATCGCGCACATGATCGGCGCCGGTGAGGGCGACCAAGGTTTGCTCTGAGACAACATCGGGTAGGAGTCGGAGTTGAGGCGCCATGTCACTCCCCTTTCTTTCGGCGTGCTTGAGCACGCTTCTTGAGGGGGCGAGTCTATCACGAAACGCCGATGGCCCCGGCTAGCCCAAGGTTTTTGTTCTATTTCAACGGCTTAGTGCGATTTACGGGCGGTGTAGAACAGCCACAGGCCGGGCCCGCGAACCTCGATGCCGTTCTTTCCCCACACGCAGCCCGGACCCATTTCCTGGCTGACGCTTTCGGCGGGAAAGCCGGCTTGGGTGGCAAGCGCAACCAGATCCATGTCGCGGAAGGCACAGCGGAACGGTTCGTTATTAAACCGGGTATCCCATTCCCGCAGGAACTGCTCATGCGCAGGCTGGCCGTGATATTGCGGCTGTTCGGCATGCAACATCACACCGCCCGGCTTGAGAATGCGATGGATTTCCTTGGCGATTTGTTTCATCGACTTCTGCGGCACCTCGTGCAGGAACATCGCACTGGTCACGACATCGAAGTGGTTGTCGGGAAAGTCCGTCGTTTCGGCATTTTGCTGGGAGAAATGCACGCCGACGTCGAGTGAGTCGGCGCGGACCTTGCCGAAGCGCACCAGCGGCGCGCAGGCGTCGATCGCGTGGACCTCAGCATCGGCGAAGTGCTGGGCCAGCGGCAAGGTCGAATGACCCACGGTGCAACCCAGATCGAGGATGCGCTTGGGTTTCAGATCGGGGAACTGGGTGGTGATCCAGTTGACCATCGACCACCCGGCAGCGTCGTTCCATTTGCCGAACTCGCCACCGGTGGCGAGATAAAGGCTAGCCGTGTCGTACATGGCACCGGCATAGAGCCCGTCGCCATCGTCGGCGTTATAGCCGCCGGGCATGCAATGGAGATCCGCCGCGGTGATGTAGCGCGGGACGTCGAGGTCGGGATCGACGCGGACCGTCGATTTGCCATGGCCGTTGGTTTTTGCGGCGCGTTCTTCCAGGGCGTCGAATTCGTGCGCGAGCACATGGCTGCGGGCGGCGTAGGACAGTTCTTGGTTGCCGCGTTTAAGCGCGCTCCACATTTGCCAATAGGGGTCGGCATACATGGCCTTGCGGACCTCGATGCGATTCTCCGGCGCGCGTCCGTTCTGCTTGGCGAAGTCCGGCGCGACGCGTTCTTTGTAGGCGCGCTGGTTGCCGGGGTAGATGTCTTGCGCGACATGAAAATAGGAGGTCATCACGAAGTCGAACCGTGCGAAATCGTCATGGCTCATCGACGGCGTGAGGGCATGCTGACCTTCGTGCCGGACGGAAGGGGGGCGCTTACGGCCGCCGCGTTCTGGATGCATCACTGGCTCCTTGTGTTCTCATCACAACTTAACAAAAGGGCTAGGCAGGGTCAGGCGATACCGTCCGGGTTGGGCGCAATGCGAACGATGCGTTTGCCCCGATTGCCGCCGGTCATCATGTCGAGCCAGCCGGCCATCGCGTTCTCGAGCCCATCGATCACATCCTCGCGATAGGTGAGCTGGCCCTCTTTGATCCACTGGGACAGCGCGGCCAAGCCTTCGGGGTAGTCGTGCACATGGTCGTGGATGATGAACATGGGTTGGTTGCCGGGCCAGGTCCACGGCGTGCCGTCATCGTTGACCTGACTATAGGCGGCCGACACACCGACCCGTGTGACGCGCCCGCCGGGATTCATGTTGGCCAACGCCGCCTCGGCGATCGGGCCACCGACGTTGTCGTAGTACATATCCACGCCGCCGGGTGCGGCGCGCGCGATCGCGGTGCTGAGATTGTTGGCGGCCTTGTAATTGATCACGTCGTCGCACCCGAGTTCGGTAATCCAGGCGCATTTTTCATCGGTTGAGGTGAGCCCAACGACCCGCACCCCCATGATCTTGGCAACCTGCACGGCGAGCGAGCCCACGGCACCCGCCGCGGTCGAAACCACCATGGTTTCGCACGGTTGGGGCATCAGGTCGCGCATGATCGAGAAATAGGCGGTCAGCCCGGTGCGTCCTAAAACACCGCAGGCGGTGGAGATCGGCCCCAGGGCGGGGTCGACCTTGCGGGCGCCGGCGCGGTTATGGATGTAGTGGCCGCGGCCATCCGACAGCGCGTAGTTCTGCCAGCCCAGCACCTCGTTGATAATGTCGCCGGCCACGAAATCGGGGTGATTGGACAACACGACCTCGCCCACGATATCGCCCAGCAGCGTGCCGTAGAGCGGCACGATCTCGGCGTTGCGGGGGGTGGCGTTCCAGGTCAGGCGCTGAAACGGATCCAGCGACAACCACAGGCAGCGCAACAACATTTTGCCGGGCGGCGGCATCGGTACAACGTCATCGACGTAGAGGAAGTCGTCGAGCGCCGGATCGCCGACGGGATGGTTTTTGAGCAGCCAACGGTAATGGCGCTCGCGGGCCGGGATCGGCGAAACCTGCTTGAGAATTTCGGAAACGTCTTTGTCCATGGCGCCCATTGTAAGGGGTGGACGGGTGGCGTGTATCGCCGGGTGTGACGCCTATTCCTTGAGGTCTTCCCAGAGCTCTTTGACTTTGGAGAAGAAGCCTTCGGTTTCCGGGCTGTGGGACTTGCCGGTGCCGGCCTCTTCGAATTCCTTGAGCAGTTCTTTTTGCTTCTTGGACAAATTGACGGGCGTTTCGACTAGGGCCTGGATGAAGAGATCGCCCTTGCCCGAGCCGCGCACGGCCGGCATACCCTTGCCGCGCATCCGGAACTGTTTGCCGCTTTGCGTGCCCGCCGGCATGGTCAGGCGCGCGCGGGTGCCGTCCAGCGTGGGCACGTCGACATGACCGCCAAGGGCGGCCGTCGTCATGCTGATCGGCACGCGGCAGAACACGTTGAGCCCTTCGCGTTCGAAGAATTCATGGGGCGTGACCGACAGGAAAATATAGAGATCACCCGCTGGGCCGGATCGCAAACCGGCTTCGCCTTCGCCCGATAGACGGATGCGCGTGCCGTCTTCGACGCCGTGCGGAATGTTGACCGCGAGCGATTTCTCGCGCCGCACGCGCCCCGATCCGCCACAGGGTCGGCACGGGTTCTCGATGACATGGCCCATGCCCTGGCAGGTCGGGCAGGTCCGCTCGATGGTGAAGAAGCCTTGTTGGGCGCGCACCTTGCCGTGTCCGCGGCACATGCTGCAGGTCGTTGGTTGGGAATCGCCTTCGCCGCCGGAGCCATGGCACGATTCACACGCGACCGAGGTCGGCACCCGGATCGTTGCTTTCTTGCCGTGGAACGCCTCTTCCAGCGTGATTTCCATGTTGTAGCGCATGTCGGCGCCACGGGTTTGTGCCCGTTGGCGGCCACCACCGCCAAAGTCGCCGAACAGGTCTTCAAAGATGTCGGAAAAGCTTGAGGCGAAGTCGCCGGCACTGGCGTGGCCGCGACCCATGCCGCCGTTTTCAAACGCGGCATGTCCGAATTGGTCGTACGCCGCGCGCTTTTGGTCGTCGCGCAGCACGTCATAGGCCTCAGACAGTTCTTTGAACGTGGCCTCGGCTTCTGGGTTATCCGGATTGCGGTCCGGATGAAACTTCATCGCAAGCTTGCGGTACGCCTTTTTGATTTCGGCATCCGAGGCTTTGCGATCGACGCCGAGCGCGTCGTAATAGTCTTGTTTTGCCATGTCAGCAGCCGCCTTCGCTGCGCCCCCTAAAACGCAATTCCGCCCCGGGTGCGAAATTCTTACAGCACGGGGCGGAAGCGTTCGTCATCTATTGACCGACGGCGATTGATTATGCCGTGTCTTTTTTGTCGTCCTTGTCGTCGTCGACTTCTTCGAAGTCGGCATCGACGACGCCATCGTCGCCGGGACCGTCATCCGCACCGTCTTGGGCGGCAGCCTCGGCACCATCGGCTTCGGCCTGTTCTTTGTAGATGGCCTCGCCGAGTTTCATGGATGCCGTAATGGTGGCTTCGGTTTTCTTCTGGATCTCGTCTTTGTCGTCACCGTCCTTCACGGCGCGCAACTCGTCCATGGCGGCTTCGATCGCGGCCTTATCGCTGTCCGTGACCTTGTCGCCGTGTTCCTTGATGTTGCGCTCGGTCGTGTGAATGACCGCTTCGGCCTGGTTTTTGGTTTCGACCAGCTCGCGCTTCTCTTTGTCTTCGGAGGAGTGCGCTTCGGCATCTTTGACCATCTGTTCGATGTCCGCGTCGGACAACCCGCCCGAGGCCTGGATGCGAATTTGCTGTTCTTTGCCGGTGCCTTTGTCTTTGGCCGACACGTTGACGATGCCGTTGGCGTCGATATCGAAGGTCACTTCGACCTGCGGGACGCCGCGCGGTGCCGACGGAATACCGACCAAATCGAATTGGCCCAGCATTTTGTTGTCCGTCGCCATTTCGCGTTCGCCTTGGGCAACCCGAATGGTCACCGCCGATTGATTGTCTTCGGCGGTTGAAAAGACCTGCGACTTGCGGGTCGGGATCGTTGTGTTGCGATCGATCAGGCGGGTGAAGACGCCACCCAACGTCTCGATGCCCAGCGACAGCGGGGTCACGTCGAGCAGCAAGACGTCCTTCACGTCGCCCTGCAGCACGCCGGCCTGAATGGCGGCGCCCATGGCGACGACTTCGTCGGGGTTCACGCCCTTGTGGGGCTCGCGACCGAAGAAGTTCTTCACCGTCTCGATGACCTTGGGCATGCGGGTCATGCCGCCGACCAAGACCACTTCGTCGATTTCGCCGGCGTTGAGGCCCGCGTCTTTGAGGGCCTTTTTGCAGGGGTCAACCGTGCGTTGGATCAGGTCGTCGACCAGCGCCTCAAGCTTGGCGCGGGTGAGTTTCATCGTCAGATGCTTGGGGCCAGAGGCATCGGCGGTGATGAACGGCAAGTTGATTTCCGTCTGCGCCGAGCTGGAAAGCTCGATCTTGGCTTTCTCGGCCGCCTCTTTGAGGCGTTGCAGCGCCAGTTTGTCGCCCCGCAGGTCGATGCCTTGTTCCTTCTGGAATTCATCGGCGAGGTAGTTCATCAGCCGCATGTCGAAGTCTTCGCCGCCGAGGAAGGTGTCGCCGTTGGTCGACTTCACCTCGAACACGCCGTCGCCGATTTCGAGAACCGAGACGTCGAAGGTGCCACCGCCGAGATCGTAAACGGCGATCATTTTGCCTTCGTTTTTGTCCAGCCCGTAGGCCAGGGCTGCCGCGGTCGGCTCGTTGATGATGCGCAGGACCTCAAGACCGGCGATCTTGCCGGCATCTTTGGTGGCCTGGCGCTGGGCGTCGTTGAAATAGGCCGGGACCGTGATGACGGCCTGTTCGACCTTGTCGCCAAGATAGCTCTCGGCGGTCTCTTTCATCTTCTGCAGGATGAAAGCGGAAACTTGGCTAGGCGAATATTTTTCGCCGCGGGCTTCAACCCAGGCATCGCCATTGGTGCCTTTGACGATCTTGTACGGCACCATCTCTTTGTCTTTGGCGGTGACCGGATCGGCGAAAGTGCGGCCGATCAGACGTTTGATCGCAAATAGCGTGGCTTCGGGGTTGGTGACGGCCTGCCGTTTGGCGGCCTGTCCGACCAGTCGCTCTTCTTCTTCGGTGAACGCGACCATCGAGGGGGTGGTGCGGGCACCTTCGGCGTTCTCAATAACTTTGACGTCGCCGCCTTCCATGATCGCGACGCACGAGTTTGTGGTGCCGAGATCGATACCGATTACTTTGCTCATGTTTTTACTCCTATTCGGCGAATCCGCCTTTGGGCCCCTGGTTTGGCAGCCCGGGTGTGGATTCCCTGCGGGGTCATCCGCTATGGCCGAGGGTTATATAGGCTCCCAATTCGGCCCGACAAGCGCTCTGGGCCGAGTTGGGGGACAAAAATGGGCTTTAGAAAGCCAGAATTGATGTTCTTGGGCCCTAAGTCGCGCGTCCCGAGTGTCGCGCGTGGAAGCGCGTCTCAATGGCGTCCCAGATTTCGGCCTCCAGCTTGACCCCATTGAAGCGGTTGGTCTCCTGGATGCCGGTGGGCGAGGTGACGTTGATTTCGGTGAGGTATTTTTCGCCGATCACGTCGATCCCGACAAAAATCAGGCCCCGTTCTTGGAGCGCGGGGCCAATTGCTTCGCAGATTTCCATTTCCGCCGGGGTGATGTCGGTCTTCAGTGGCTTGCCGCCGACGTGCATGTTGGCGCGCACTTCGCCCTGGGCCGGGACGCGATTGATGGCCCCGGCGGCCCGCCCATCGACCAAAATGATGCGCTTATCGCCCTCTCGGACTTCGGGTAGATAGCGCTGGACGATGACCGGTTCGCGAAACATCTCGGTGAACATTTCCATCAGTGAGGAAAGGTTCTCGTCATCGGGTTTGAGGCGGAAGACGCCGGCTCCCCCGTTGCCGAATAGCGGCTTGACGATGATGTCTTTGTATTCGGCGCGGAACGATTTGATTTCGTCCATGTCCGAGGTGATGAGCGTCGGTGGCATGACACCGGGGAAATGCGTGACGAAGAGTTTTTCGGGCGCGTTGCGCACATGAACCGGGTCGTTCACCACCAAGGTGTCGGGGTGCACATGCTCCAGAATATGCGTGGCCGTGATGTAGGACATATCGAACGGCGGGTCCTGCCGCATCAGCACGACGTCCAACGTCGCAAGGTCGATAACCTCGGGCGCGCCGAGGGTGTGGTGGTTGCCCTTTTCGTTCCGAACGGTGAGGGGTTGGGCGCGGGCAAAAGCGCGGCCCTCGCGCAGGAAAAGATCCCGCGGCAGGTAGTGATAGAGACCGTGCCCGCGCGCCTGGGCTTCGAGCGCCAGCACGAAGGTTGAGTCTGCGGCGATATCGACGCCGGCAATATGATCCATTTGGATGGCGACAGCGAGGCTCATGACGGTCCAGTTGTTTTGTGGGGATCGCGCTTAGTTCAGGCGCGATTTGATCTTTTGTACCAGCATCGCGGCATCGTTGCGTTGCTCTTCGTTGTCGGCCATGCCGTGGTAGCGCTCGGCGGAGTTCACGGCGTCCTTGACCCGGCCGCAGGCAACCTGAAGAACACCCAATTCGCGCCACAAACCGGCTTCGCCGGGGGCAAACAACAGCATGCGCTCAAGCAAGTCGGTGGCGCGGTCAAAGCGCCGCTGCTGAACGGCGCGCGATTTCATGTTGTTTTGGAGGCGTAGCAGGATGTCGCGTTTACCGACCGCCTGATAATGCGCCGGTTGCAACTCGGCTTCTGCATCGAAGGACCTTAGGCGGTCGCGCATTTGTTGCGTATTCAACGTGATCGCGCCCTTGAACGGGTCGAGGACGACCCGCTCGTTTTCGTGGTCGAGACGCACCAGAAAATGAAAGGGAAAGGACAGCCCGACGACTTGCCAGCCGACGCTTTCCGCGGCGTGGATCAAAAGAATCGCCAGACTGACCGGCAGGCCTTTGCGGCGGTCGATGACGCGGATGAGGTTGGCGTTTTGTTCATCGTCATAGGTCTGGTCGCCGCCGCCATAGCCGTGTTCGGCAAAAAGGTGCTGGAGCGCCTCGGTCTTGGCGGACAGGCTTTCGTCGGCCCCACCGAGACCTTGGCCCAATTCGGTGAGGTGACTTTCGTAGCGGGCGAGACCCACTTGCGGACGATCCAAAGCGGCCAACCAAAGCGCGGCATCACCCAGCGCAATGGCGTCGTCGTCGGTCTCGCCGAGCGCGGCAAGGCGCGCCCGAAGGTCTTCCGGATTGGGCGGCGTCTCGCTCACGAACCGCGCCTGGGGTCGTCCTTGAGCACCACGAAGCTCACCACACGATCCACGCCCTTGATATTGCTGGCATGGCCGGTGACGCGTTCGAGTTCGGCTTGGTTCTGCCCGATCCCCATCAAAAAGATCACGCTGTTGACGGCTTCGACCGAGTAGTTGACGGCCGACACTTCCTTGTCGGTCAGAAGCTTCAGGCGTAGCTCGTTGGCGATCCGAACGTCTCGGAAGTAATCGATCACGCCGGCGCGGTTGCGCACCTCAACTTCGTTGAAGACTTCTTTTACCCCGTCGACCTGCCAAGTCAGACGTGCAACATCGACGCGGTCATCCGGCGAATCGACCGACCCGGCGAGCAATACGCGGCCCTCGACCGAATCCACGGTGACCCGCGTGAAGAGCTTGTCGTCTTTTTCCAAGAACCGGTCCTTGATCCTGAACTCGATCGTGGCGTCGTCGACCGCATCCCCGACAGATCGTTCTTGTACCGCGGCAACGCCGACGGTCGCCGCGCCGCCGACGAGAACACCGCCGCAGGCGCTCAGGGCAACGGCGCTGGCAAGCAAGAGAAGGGGCAATAGGAAAGACGTGCGGATCACTCAGGAACCTCCTTGGTTCGGCCGGTTGTGATGGGACAGCATGTTACACGACGGATCAGCCCACGTGCATCCCGATCATGAGGGCCGCCATGCATCGGGAACATGGCGCGGCCAGCGCTTGGGCTGCAGGAAGACAACGTCGAAACGCAGCCGCAGGTGATCGAGCCGCCGCCGCGCGACATAGAATTCCAGCGCGCGGCAGATGCGCTTCCATTGGCCCTCGGTAATCAGATCGCGCAGCGGCGTCTCCGCGCGGCGGGCTTTGACCTCGACCGCCACTAAAGTACGGCCGCGGCGGGCGATGATGTCGATCTCGCCGGCCGGGGTGCGTTCGCGGCGCGCCAGAATCGCATAGCCCTTGAGGCGCAAGGCCCAGACCGCCAACGTTTCAGCCCGGCGACCCCAGCCTTCGGCACTACGCCGGGCGTCGGTCACTCGTCGTCCGTCAGGAAAAGCGCCCGCTGGTAAACGCGCCGCCGCGAGACACCGGTCTCGCGGGCGATCTGGGCGGCGGCACGACTTGGTGACGCCGCGCCCAAGGCGGTTTTCAGGAGGGCGTCCAACGCCGCGTCGTCCAATTCTTCAGGGGGTGCCGGCGGGCCGACCACGATCACAAATTCGCCGCGGGTTTCCCCTGCCGGCTTGTCGCGGAGCTCTTCTAAGCCACCGTGGCGAACTTCCTCGTACATCTTGGTGAGTTCGCGACACACCGATGCCTCGCGGTTGCCAAGGACCGCGATCAAGTCGTCCATCAGGGCCGCAAGGCGCGAGCCGCGTTCGTAGAGCACCAGCGTTGCGCGGACCGTCTTGATCTCGTCCAGCGCGTTGCGCCGCGCCGCGGCTTTGCTGGGCAGGAATCCCAGGAACAGGACCTGATCGGTCGGTAAGCCCGCGACCGACAGCGCGGCGGTGAGGGCCGAGGCGCCGGGCACGCTGTTCACCGCGACGCCGGCCTCACGCGCTTCACGCACGAGTTTGAAGCCGGGATCGGAAATGAGCGGCGTGCCGGCATCGGAGACCAAGGCGACAACCGCGCCGTCGCTAAGTTTGGCGACGATTTTTGGCCTCACCGTCGCCGCATTGTGGTCGTGATAGGCCCATAGCGTGGCGGTGATGCCGAGATGCTTCAACAAACGCCCGGTTACTCGGGTATCTTCGCAGATCACGAGGTCGGCTTGATGCAAGACATCGCGGGCGCGCTCGGTGATGTCCCCCAAATTGCCGATAGGGGTCGCCGTGACGTAAAGGCCGGGGCTCAATTTACTTGGCATTTGGGGACCGTTACTCTCCAGCCGCGGATCGACAGGGACCGATGAATTGACCGATAGACAGGCCGTATCTGACCGGCGCCCAGTCCACCGCTTTCGTGGCCTCATCTTAGCGTCTGCCGTCTCGTTTGTTCTCGTGGCTTGTGCGGACACCAATCTGCGCGATGTTTTGCCGGCGATCCGAGGTGACGCGACGCAATCCGCGGCACTGCCGCCCGATCAAACGAATGCTGCCCGCCCGAATGAGCCGGCGACCCCTTCAGCGACGGCCGGTGCAGCGGTCGATCCGGCGGCGCCCCGCCGCGTCGGCCCGGCGCCCGCCCCCCGAGACCAGGCCGCTCCCGTCTTGACGCCGCCCCTAGTCTCGCCAGCCGAACCCGCCGCACCGGTTTCGCCGCCGCCACCCTCCGTGCCGCCGCCCCCACCGCCGCTGCCAACCCCCGAAATCGCTCTCAAGCCCCCGGTTGTCGAAGCGGATGGGCCGGTGCGTGTTGCGCTTCTTTTGCCCCTCACCGGGCCCAGTGCGGCGCTGGGCGAAAGCTTGCTCGATGCGGCGTTGATGGCGCTTCACGATGTTGGTGACGAACGATTGACGCTCATGCCGCGCGATACCCAAGGTCTACCCGAGGGCGCGATCGATGCTGTCGAACAAGCCGTCGCGGACGGCGCGCAGATTATTCTCGGACCGGTCTTCAGCGCCTCGGTCCAGGCCGCGGCGCAAGTCACCCGGGGCCGCGCCCTCAACATGATCGCGTTCTCAACCGATCGCAGCGTCGCGGGCGACGGTGTCTACTTGATCGGCTTCATGCCCGAACAGCAAGTTGATCGCGTGGTGTCCTTCACCGCCCGCCAAGGGCTGTCTCGTTTTGCTGCGCTTATTCCGGCAAACGCCTATGGCGATACCGTTGCCGTTGCGATGCAAAACGTCGTCGCCCGTGAGGGGGCGGCGATTACCCGGGTCGAGGTCTTGACCGGGGGTCCGGACAGTTTTCAGGAACAGGTCCAAGTGTTGGCCGACTACCAAGCCCGTCGCAGCGAACTATCTGCCGTCCGCGCCCAACTCAGGGCCCGCGACGATGAGGTTTCGCGACGGACGCTCGAGCGACTGGAAGGGCGTGAAACGGTCGGTGAGGTCGGCTTTGACGCCGTGATGTTGGCGGAGGGGGGCGATCGGCTGCGGGCTCTGGCGCCGCTGCTGCCGTTTTATGATGTCGATCCGTCCCGCGTTCAGTTCATCGGCACCGGTCTTTGGGATGAGCCCAACCTGGGGCGCGAACCGGCGTTGGTGGGTGGCTGGTTTGCCGGACCCGAGCCGCAGGCCAGCACCGATTTCCGCACGCGCTACCAACAGCTTTACGGCAAGCTGCCGCCACGTATTGCCAGCTTGGCGTATGACGCAACGGCGCTGGCGGCGGTTCTCGCGCGCACCCGCACCCCGCCTTATTACGAGGTCGATGCGCTCACCAACCCGGCGGGCTTTGCCGGGATCGACGGCATTTTCCGCTTTGGTGCTGACGGCATTTCGGAGCGGGGATTGGCGATCCTTGAAATACGGCCCGAAGGCCTTGAGGTGGTTAGTCCGGCGCCGGTGTCGTTTGATCCACCAACCAACTGAGATCTGTCGCAATTTCGGCGATCACGGCGTTGAGCAATCCGCGCCCCCGCGTCGTCGCCGTCAACCGGTCTTCATCGAGGGATATGAGTTCTTGCTCTCGTAAAGTCCCGACGCGCGGGGCGGTGTGCAGCTGCGCCAACGAAAATCCCGTCACGGCCAGAAAACGCGCGGCGGGCACGCCTTCGGCGAGTCGCAAGCCGGTCACCAGCATTTCGTCGCTACAGGCCTCGGCATCCAGTTCTGTTTGGTGCGAGATGCCGTGGCCCGTATTCAAGGCGGCCGCGCGCCAGGCCTCGGGGTCGCGGATGGTTTCGGTCGCAACACGGCGGTCGTCGATCACGAGGCGACCATGGGCGCCGGGCCCGATGCCGGCATAAGCGCCGTAGCGCCAATAGGTGAGATTGTGGCGGCCTTGTTCGGTTTGTCCGGCGTGATTGGACACCTCGTATGCCGAAAGCCCGGCGGCGGCCATGATTTCCTGGGTGGCCTCGTACAGATCGGCCAAGGCGCTTTCCTCGGGTTGGACAAGCGTGCCGCGTCGCTGCGCCGCCGCGAACGCGGTGCCGTCTTCGATGGTGAGTTGATAGAGCGAGACATGGCCGGCCGCGAATGCCAACGCGGTGTGCAGTTCGTCGGTCCAGGCGGCCAAGGTTTGGTTGGGGCGTCCGTAAATCAGATCGAACGTGGTGCGTCCGAAGACCTCAGCCGCCCGGCCAAGGCCGTCGCGGGCTTCGGCAGCCGAATGGTCGCGCCCCAAAAAATTGAGCGCGGCGTCGTCGAGCGACTGAATACCGAGCGACAGCCGATTGACGCCGGCACCCTGAAACGCGGCAAACCGCGCGATCTCGCTTGAGGTCGGGTTGGCCTCGACCGTGATTTCAGCCCCGTCGATAAACCCCCAGGTCTTGGCGGCATCGTCGATGACACCGGCGATCAGGGCCGGGGGCATCAAGGACGGCGTGCCGCCGCCGAAGTAAAGACTAGTGAGCGCTGGTGCGGCATCGCCCTGCATGCTGCGCAGGTGCCCCATCTCGGCGCGAAACGCGGCGCGCCATTCGGCGGCATCGATTGCACGGGTGCGGCGGACGTTGAAGTCGCAATAGGGACAGATCCGGTCGCAATAGGGCCAGTGAACGTACAGGCCAAATCCTGCGTCGGGGTCGGCAGCGAGGGGGTGGTTAGGCGCCACCGGCGAAACAAGCGTCCAAGAGTTTTTGGAACGCGACAGCACGATGGCTGATGGTGTGCTTCAGCGCGGGGTCCATTTCGGCAAACGTGATGTCGTAACCGTCGGGTACGAACATCGGATCGAAACCAAATCCTTTGTCGCCGCGGGTCGGCCAAACCAAGGTGCCAAACACCTTGCCTTCGAAGGTTTCGAAATGGCCGTCCGGCCAGCACAGTGCCAGGACGGCGGTGAAATTGGCGCGTCGGTCCGGCGCATCGCCTAACGCCTCGTTGACGCGCGACATTGCGAGCATGAAGTCGCGTTCGGGCCCGGCCCAACGGGCCGTGTAGATCCCGGGATCGCCGTTCAGCGCCGCGACCTCAATGCCTGAATCATCGGCCAAAGCCGGCAGCCCGGATTCGGCGACGGCGGCGCGGCCTTTCAAAAGAGCATTGGCGACAAACGTATCGCCGGTCTCTTCGGGCTCGGGCAGATCGAGTTCTTTCGCCGAGACGACATCGCGGCCCAAGGGGGCGAGCAGGTCGCCGATCTCGCGCACCTTACCTTCGTTGTGGCTGGCGACAACGAGGCGGGGGTCTTCGAACTGCCGTGCCATCGAGCCGATTACGCCTTGAGCGCCTCGAGCTGCATTTTGGAGAGGTCGGTGATGCCGGCTTTGGCCAAGCGAAACAGTTCATGGAACTGATCTTCGCCGAATGGCAGGCCTTCTGCCGTGCCCTGCACCTCAATGATTTTGCCGCTGGCGGTCAGCACGAAATTGGCGTCGGCTTGGGCGGTCGAATCCTCGGCGTAATCAAGATCAAGGACGGGGGTGCCCTCGTAGATGCCGCACGACACGGCTGCCACCTGGTCATGCAGCGGCATTTCTTTGAGCAGGTCCTGGCTGATCAAGCTTTGCAGCGCTTGATGAAGCGCGACGTAGGCGCCGGTGATCGACGCGGTGCGCGTGCCGCCGTCGGCCTGTAGGACGTCGCAATCGATGGTGATCTGGCGTTCGCCCAGTGCCTTGAGGTCGGTGACCGACCGCAACGAGCGACCGATCAGGCGTTGGATTTCCTGGGTGCGGCCGCTTTGCTTGCCGCGCGCGGCTTCGCGCGAGCTGCGGCTTCCGGTGGCACGCGGCAGCATGCCGTATTCAGCCGTGACCCAACCCTGCCCGGTGTTGCGTAGGAAAGGCGGTACCCGTTCCTCAACACTCGCGGTGCAAATGACATGGGTGTCGCCTGCTTTGATCAGGCAGGACCCTTCTGCATGTTTAGCCCAGCCGGGCTCCATGGTGATGGTCCGCAGTTGGTCCGGTTGGCGTCCTGAAGGACGTTGCGCCGCAGTGTCGTTTGTCATGGAAGGCCTCCCGCCGTTCCGGGCGTTCTAAAGCGCCGTTGGGGCAAGGTCCAGCATGTCCCCCGGTTTCGTTGACATTCGCCAACGCGATACTACATTCAAGCCCGCTCCAAGGCGCAGCGCCTCTTGGAAAGAGTGTTATGATTCAAGAGCTTAGCGAGAGAAATCGCGAGATCTTCCGACGCCTCGTCGAGGCGTATATGGAGACCGGCGAGCCTGTGGGCTCAGCCCGGCTGGCTGAGCGCCTCAAGATCAAGCTGTCCTCGGCGACGATCCGCAACGTGATGGCCGATCTGCAAGATTCCGGTCTGCTGTACTCGCCACACACCTCGGCCGGGCGCATCCCGACCCCGGTCGGGCTCAGCTTCTTTGTCGATGGCCTGCTTGAGGTCGGCAATGTCAGCGAAGACGACCGCGCCAACATCGACGCGGCGTGCGCGGCCACCGGCCGCAGCATGGAAGACCTGTTGACCGAAGCCATCGACGGGCTGTCGGGGTTGTCGCATTGCGCGGGGCTGGTGGTTGCTCCCAAACACGACACGCCGCTGCGCCACATCGAGTTTGTCGGTTTGTCGCCGACGCGGGTCTTGGCGGTGTTGGTCAACGAAGACGGCCAGGTCGAAAACCGGGTTCTGGAAACCCCAGGAGGTTGGACACCGTCATCGCTGGTTGAAGCCACCAATTACGTCAACGGCACGTTGGCCGGCCGCACCTTTGCCGAGCTGCAAACCGAACTGAAAGAAGAACAGCAACAGCTGCGCGAACAACTTGACGATATCACCAGCCGTCTTGTGTCCGATGGCCTCGCCACGTGGAGCGGTGAAGATGCCCGCGCCACGCTGATCGTGCGTGGTCGGGCGAACCTGTTAGAGGATGTCAGCGCGGTCGAAGATCTTGAGCGCGTGCGCGAGTTGTTCGATGCGCTGGAAACCAAAGCCGGTCTCGGCAGTCTTATTGATCTGACGAAGGATGCCGAAGGTGTGCGTATCTTTATCGGGTCGGACAGCAATCTTTTCAACATGGCGGGCTGTTCGGTCATCGTCGCGCCCTATACCGATAGCCGCGAACAAATCATTGGCGCCGTTGGCGTTATTGGCCCGACCCGATTGAACTATGCCCGCATCATCCCCATGGTCGACTACACGGCTCGCGTCCTCGGCCACAAGATCGGCCGCTAAGCGCTCTCTCGACGAAGGAAAAGCAATGACTGCAAGTGACGACACCGCACCCGCTTCAAACGACAACACGGACGGGGACGATGCGGTTCACGACGAAGAGGCCCTCGAGGCCGAAGAAAACGCGCCTGAGCCGACGCCTGAAGAACAGATTGCCAAGCTCAAAGATCAGTTGCTGCGGGCGCTGGCCGAGGCCGAAAACATGCGCCGCCGCTCCAAGCGCGAAATCGAGGACGCGCGCAAATACGCCGTCGCCAATTTTGCACGCGATGTGTTGACGGTTGCCGACAACCTGCGGCGGGCGCTCGATGCAGTGCCGGAAGATGCCGAGGCGAGCGAAGATCTCAAGGCGTTGTCAGAAGGGGTTGGCCTCACCGAACGCGAGTTGCTGTCGATGATGGAACGCCATGGCATTCGCAAAGTGAATCCGATGGGCGAAAAATTCGATCCCAACTTGCATCAAGCGATGTTCGAGGCCGACACCCCGGGTGCCGACCCCGGGACGGTCATCGAAGTGGCGCAAGCCGGCTTTGTCATTGGTGAGCGCTTGTTGCGCCCGGCGATGGTCGGCGTGGCGAAAAAGCCGCCCAAAGCGGCCGCCGCCGCCGCCGGCGATGAGGTCGATACCTCCGCCTAGCGTTTGGCGCGAGCGCTGAGGCCGGCGGCGCGCCGGAGCCTGTGCACGATGATGGTTTGGTCAGTTCCGGGTCGCGGCCCAAGCGCCGCGGCAGCCCAATTGATCGCTCCGCCAAGTGCCAGTCCCAGCCCCGCCGCCGAAACTGCCGTCGAAGAACACTTTCTCCGCGCCTTCTGCGACCGCGTTGATCAAGCGGCCGTCGTTGCCGATTCTGCCTTTCAGCAAAAAGAATCCGACCTGTGGGTGGTTGAAATACCCGCGGACGGTCTCTTGGACGAGGGTGAACTCGGCCGTCAGTTCGTTACCGAGGCAACCGGGTTTGTCCTGTCCGGCATAGATAAGGCGTACCGTGTAGACACCGTCGACAGCGTCATCCGGCAAGGCCGCCCGGTCGTCCCCGCGGGTCTTTCCCGACGAGGTTGAGGGCTTTTCCTTCGCAATGGCGGGGTTCTTATCGGCGGGTATTTCACGTGGCGCGGTCGCCGCAAGCGTCGGCGTGTAATAGCGGTCGATGCCAATACCCGAAAAGAGCGAGCGTAGTTCCTCGTCGCCGCCGGTGTTGGTGCCGCAGTAGTTGCCAAGAATGTATATCTCCCAGCCCCGGTCGCCGGATCGTTTGAAATAGTTGGTGAATCCAACGCAGGTGCGCGGCCCGACGGTATAGCGACGATAATCGTAGCGGCCGAGGCCAATGACCATTCGGCCGGCGTTACCCCAGGAAAGTTTATCGCCGCGGTCTAGAGCGGGTTTTTGCGCCGCCCGGATCATCTTTTTCAAGGATCGCCGTACGGTGAAATGATAGTCGCCACCGGCTTCAATCATGCTGATCAGGCCGTCAGCGGTTCGCCGGCTGAAAAACACGCTGATCCGGCGTCCTGAGTTTGCGGTGACGCCTAAATCGCGCGCCGTAAAGGACATGTCTTGGAAAGCCGGCCCGGCAAAACGGAATGGTGTCGATGAGAGGCTGACCTCGCGCGACTGGGCGCCAGCGTCTTCGTGGACCAGAAACATCGCGCACACCAAAAACAGCACGCGCAGCGTTGTTCTTTGAGTCATGGCCCATCCCTTATCGATTATGCGCATTCGCATACTCCTGATCTCGGAGCGTATCCGGCGAGGCACCGGGGCACGAAGCGCGCCCGCATGCGGTGTTCGCGCGACGGTCATTTGTCCGGACCGCCTAGCGTGTCACGCCCGACCGGGCGGGCACGATCACACCATCGCCGGCTTTCCCTGCGGCCTAGAGCATCACCGACTGAAGTCGTTCGCGGACCGCTTTGCGGTTCAGCAGTTTCTTGCGCGCGGCTTCGGGAAAATCGGCCAGCATCAGCATGTTCTTATCGACCAGCACGTTGACGAGATCTTCGATGATCCGCAGCAGTTCGGCATCGGTCGCGGTGAGGTAGGAGCGCAGGAAATCTTGTTCGCCTTGCCCGGATAAGAACGTCAGCAGCTCCGGGTCGTCGGGCGCAACTTCCTCGGTGGCAAAGTCTTGTGGGTGCGCGTAAACGGCCGTGATCGTGCCTTCTTCGTCGCGAAACACATAGCGCATGGCATTCCCCAATCGCTCGTCGTTAACAAACCCTGCGGACAGTGCAGAGACGGCCCTAGCCTGTCCATAGACCCGTTTTTCGGCAAGGCCGCAAATTCGGGTAGCGAGGCATGGTAGCGCGGATCACGACCGTCGCCTTTCAAGGAATCGACGTTCTCGACGTCGACGTGCAGGTCTCGATGGCCGGCGCGGGCACGGGCACCTTCAGCATTGTCGGATTGCCGGACAAAGCGGTCGCGGAATCCCGGGAACGTGTCCGCGCGGCGCTGGGCGCGCTGGGCCTGGTTCTGCCGCCCGAGCGCATTACGGTGAACCTCGCACCGGCCGATCTCCTCAAAGAAGGCAGCCATTTCGATCTGCCCACCGCACTGGGACTTTTGGTGGCGATGCGGGTGCTGCCCGCGGACGAGATTGCGGCCTACATGGCGCTGGGTGAATTGGGGCTGGATGCGACCATCGCCCCGGTCACCGGGGTGCTGCCGGCGGCGGTCGCAGCGAATGCGCGCGGTCGAGGCTTGATCTGTCCGGCTGCGTGCGGTGGCGAAGCGGCGTGGGCCGGCGATGTCGATATTTTGGCAGCGCCGTCGTTGCTGGCGCTGGTCAATCACTTCAAAGGGCACCAGGTCCTTCAACCGCCCAAACCAGCGCCGCTCATCGACGGGCCGGGCGGACCCGACCTGCGCGACATCAAGGGACAGGAAAGCGCCAAACGCGCGCTCGAGGTCGCCGCGGCGGGCGGGCATAACCTGTTGATGATGGGGCCACCGGGGTCGGGCAAGTCGATGTTGGCGGCCCGGTTGCCGGGGCTGCTGCCGCCATTGGATGCCCGCGAAACCCTTGAGGTCAGCATGGTCGCCAGTATCGCCGGGCTCTTGCGCGAAGGGCGCATCACGCGGCGCCGCCCGTTTCGCGACCCCCATCACAATGCGTCGCAGCCCGCCATGGTCGGCGGCGGCACCAAGGCCCGGCCGGGGGAAATCACGCTGGCGCATCTCGGCGTGTTGTTCCTTGACGAACTGCCGGAGTTCGCGGGCCCGGTGCTGGAATCGCTCCGGCAACCGATGGAAACGGGATCGGTCTCGATTGCGCGGGCCAATACCCACGTGACGTATCCTGCACGGGTGCAGTTGGTGGCGGCCATGAACCCCTGCCGCTGCGGTCATTTGGGCGATGAGGGCTTGGCGTGTGCGCGTGCGCCGCATTGCGCTGCCCAGTACCAGGCGCGGATTTCAGGCCCGTTGTTCGACCGCATCGATCTGCATATCGAGGTACCTGCGGTGGCAGCGCACGATCTGTCCTTGCCCCCCGCCGCCGAAGGCTCGGCCGAGGTGGCGACACGTGTTGCCAACGCGCGTGCGACCCAGGTGGCTCGGTATGCCTGCATCAACACCGGCAAGCCTGTTCGGACCAATGCCGAGGTCGATGGCGAACAACTCATGGCCGTCGCATCCCCCGATCCCGGTGGTGCGCAACTTTTGTCCGACGCCGTCGATGCCATGAAGTTGTCGGCCCGCGCCTATCACCGCGTCCTGCGCGTCGCCCGCACCCTGGCCGATCTGGAAGGACAAGACGCGGTATGCCGCCCCCACATCGCTGAGGCGCTGAGCTACCGGCGGTCGATCGGTACGCGGTAAGTGCCGAGCGTGGGCGTTCGATCGCGCAGGGTGGGACACCCCGTCTATCGGGTTGGGGCGCATTCCTGGGCCAAATCTGCTAAACAGGCTCGGCATTATTCGGGGAGGGTTCGATGGAATTTTGGGAAAGCCTGATTGTCTGGCTGCACTTGTTGCTGTTTGTTTATTGGCTCGGTGGCGACATCGGCGTCTTTTATTCCAGCTTCTTTCGCAACAATCCGAAATACGATGTCGAGACCCGGACGCTGCTATCGAAAATTACCGGCGACATCGACATGGCACCGCGCACCACCATGGTGCTCATGGTGCCGACCGGCTTTTCGGTCGCGGCGATCCACGGCTACCTGACGATTTCGTCGATGTGGCTAATCGCGTTTTGGATTTTCGGCGCGGCTTGGTTGGTATTGGTGTGGTGGCTGCACATCGAAAAAGACGCGGCCAAAAAAGCTCCCTGGGCGAAGTTCGACCTGCGCCTACGCTGGGTGTTGATGCTGGCATTTGTCGCGTTAGCGATTTCGTCGTTCATTACGAACGAACCGATCACCGAAAACTTCGTCGCGCTGAAGTTGCTCATCTTTGCCGGCACCATCGGCTGCGGCATCGGTATTCGCGTGGCGGCCAGGCCGTACATTGCGGCGTTCACCGAGATCAAAGCCGAAGGTTCGACGCCCGAGCGCGAGGCCCAGCTGCAAGCGTCCGCCAAGGCGGCCCGCAATTGGGTCAAGGGCATTTGGGTTTTGGTTGCTCTCGCGGCCTTCATCGGGACCTGGAAGCCCGGCTTCTAGGCACGTGTTGGACGACATCACGGCCGCCCGCTAGGATTCGGGCGGCCGTACTTTTAGAGCGCTCATAAGGACTCTCACCCCATGTTGGACGCCCAAACCCTCTGGATCATGATCCACGTCGTCTTGCTGGTTTACTGGCTCGGCGCGGATATCAGCGTGTTCTATTCGTCGTTCCAGCTCATCAAGATGGAGAACTCGCCCGAAACCCGTGCCGCCGTTGCCAAGGTCTTGGGCTTCGTGAACGTGTTTCCCGGCATCGCCTCGATCCTGATGTTGCCGGTCGGGTTGATGCTCGCTAACGGCAAGGGCTTGTCGCCGATCACGGATGGGTGGTTGGCGATCATCTGGTTGTTGGCCGGGGTGTGGCTGTTGATCAATGTGTCGGCGGCCTCGCAACGCGGCACGCCGCTGGGCAAGACCTACAGCAACATCGATTTGTGGATTCGCATCGTGCTGATCGCCGTCCTGACGATTGCGGCCATCGCGTCGTTCACGGGGGCTGGGCCGTTCTTCTCGAACTGGCTTGCCTTGAAAGTTCTGTTGTTCGCGTTCGTTCTGGTGTGTGGCTTGGGTATCCGGTTCACCTTCGCCGGCCTTGGCCCCGCTTTCGGCCGTCTGATGGCAGAAGGATCAACGCCCGAAACCGAAGCGGCGTTGCGGGTGCCGGTGCTACGGGTGAAACCTTGGGTCCTCGCGCTGTGGGCCGGGCTCGTCGTGATGGCGCTGCTCGGCATCGCGCAGCCGTCGTTGTAGGAGGCGGTCATGGATTGGCAAGATTTCTTCAAACTTCTTCATGTGCTGACCTTCGTCTATTGGGTCGGCGCGGACCTCGGCGTGTTCTATTCGGCGCGCCTTGTCGTGAACCCCAAATACAGCCCGCAAACGCGCGCCACGCTGCTCAAGGTGCTGGCGTGGATCGACATGATCCCGCGCTACATGCTGCTGCTGACGTTTCCGGTGGGCGCCACGTTGGCCGCCAACCTCGGCTATTCGCCGATCGATGGGGTGTGGTTGTACCTGGTGTGGGCGGCGTCGATCGCGTGGATCGTGATGGTCTGGCAAATCCACCATCGCGAAGGCACCGACGCCGCGAAGCGCTTGACGCGGATCGACCTTATCTTGCGCTTTGTCTTTATTGCGGCACTCGCTATTCCGGCGATCACGTCGTTGGCCGGGGCCGGGCCATACGAGACCGAATGGCTACCGATCAAGATTCTACTCTTCGCCGGCGCCGTGGTGTGCGGTGTGGGTATTCGGGTGACCTTCACACCCTTTGGTGCGGCATTCGGCAAGCTGATGACCGAGGGTTCGTCGCCCGAGATCGAAGGGCAAATGACGCGGTCGCTCAACCATGCGGTGCCGTTCGTGATCGGTATTTGGATTTTCGCGGCGATCACCGCGTATCTCGGGATGAACCACGAAATCCTGTTCGGGACCTAGCCCCGGCGTGACGGTTTGGCGAACCCTCGCGCTTGCCGGACTGATTGTTTTTGCCGCGACGGTCGCGCGGGCCGAGCCAATGCACGGCATCGCCATGCACGGCGCGCCCAAATATGCACCGGACTTTCCTCACGTCAGCTACGTCAACCCCGATGCACCCAAGGGCGGTGCGCTGCGGCGCGGCTTGCAGGGCACCTACGATTCGCTCAATCCGTTCATCCTGAAGGGCTCGCCGGCAGCAGGCCGCCACCATGTGTTTGAAAGCCTGCTCAAGCGGGTTTGGGATGAGCCGTTCACGCTGTATGGCCTGATCGCAGAGACCGTCGAAACGCCGGAGGATCGCCGCTGGGTCGAGTTCACGCTGCGCCCGGAGGCGCGCTTTCACGATGGCACGCCGATCACCGTGGACGATGTCATCTTCACCTATGAAACGTTACGGGCCGAAGGTCGCGCCAACATGCGGCTGTTCTACGCCAAGGTGGCGCGCGTGGACCGGGTGGGTGCGCGCGGAGTGCGCTTTACGTTCGATCCGGCGCAAGCCGATCGCGAGTTGCCCCTACTGATGGGTCTGATGCCCATCATCTCAAAGGCGTATTACGCCGAGCGCACGTTCGATGAGACGACGTTCGAGCCGCCGTTGGGGAGTGGGCCGTATCGCGTGGCGTCGATCGATCCTGGCCGCGTCATTACCTACGAACGGGTGGAAGATTATTGGGGCGAGGATCTCGCGATCAACCGCGGCCAAGATAACTTCGACACCATTCGCTACGAGTACTTTCGCGACGGCAATGTGTTGATGGAAGGTTTCAAGTCGGGCGCGTTCGATTTCCGGGCCGAAGGGTCGGCGGTGCAATGGGCCACCGGGTACGATTTCCCCGCGGTCAGCGATGGTCGGGTCAAACGCGAGGAGTTGGTCAACCAGCGGCCCGCCGGGATGCGGGCGCTTGTGTTCAACACACGGCGCGATTTGTTTGCCGACCCAAAGGTGCGCGAGGCCTTGGGCTATGCGTTCGACTTCGAATGGATCAACGCCAATTTGCTGCATGGCGCTTTTGAACGCACGACAAGCTTTTTCGCCAATTCCGAACTCGCCGCCGAGGGCGCGCCGTCCGCCGAAGAGCGCGCGTTACTGGAACCGTGGCGCGGCCAAATTCCCGATGCCGCTTTTGAAGAAGCGGCGATGCCACCGGCCACCAATGGGTCGGGCAACGTCCGCGCCAATTTGCGAATCGCGCGGCGCCTGTTGCAAGAGGCAGGCTGGGTGGTGCGGGACCGTGCCATGGTGCGGGCGTCGGACGGTACGCCGTTCGCGTTCGAAGTGCTCTTGGTCTTTCCGGAGAACGAACGCATTGCGCTGACCTTCGCGCGCAACCTCGAGCGACTGGGCATCAAGGTGCGCGTTCGGACGGTCGATACCGCGCAATACGAGTTTCGCCGTCAGACCTACGATTTCGACATGATCTTCCATACTTGGCATGTCTCGTTGTCGCCCGGGAACGAACAAGCCCACTACTGGGGCACGGCGGCCGCCGATCAGGACGGCACCCGCAATTACATCGGGATCAAAAGCGCGGCCGTCGATGGGCTGATCGAACAGGTCACGGCCTCACGGGACCGGCGGGCCCTGGTCACGGCGATGCGTGCGCTAGACCGGGTGTTGCGCGCCGGCCACTACGTCGTGCCGCTCTACCATCAACGGGTCGACCGGGTCTCCTATTGGGACAAGTTCGCGCGGCCCGAGACCATCCCCACCTATGGGTTCGTGTTGGAAAGCTGGTGGGCGAAGGACGGCGCCAACTAACTAGGTCTTACCAACTAGCACTTTCAAGCCGGGCTTCAGCGCGAGGTCGCGGCGTAGGATCTTGAGTCCGTGCTTGGCCAGCAGGCGGGTCAGGGATGCCCGGTCGAAATACAGGCAATGCGCCGGGGGGTCGAACGCATCCCACCGCGCAATATCTTTGGGGCGGCGCCAATGCCCGATATCCGGTGTCGTCAAATAAAGCTGGCCCGTTGGTTTCATCAATTGAGCAATGGCCGCGACGAACGCATTGACGTCGGGCACGTGCTCAATCACTTCCGCGCAATACACCACGTCGTACGACAGGGCCGCTTCGGGTCGGGACTCCAGAAAAGCTTCGACGGTGCCGTGAAAAAAGTCGTGGGCGGGAAAGTGCGCCCGCGCATAGGCGACTGATTTCGGGTCGAGCTCGATGCCTTGCGGTGCGAAGCCGACTTCTCGCGCGGCTTGCACCATGAAGCCGCCACTAGCGCCGACGTCGAGTAATCGCGGTGTGTCGCCGGTTGCTTGGCGCCTTAAACGGCGAGCACGGCCCCGCGAGCGGCGCAGTTTTTTGTCGACCTTGGCGAAATACCCCTCGGTGGTGCCCGCATAGGCATCGTCATAGAGCGCGGTGCTGTCGTCGTCGTGCGGCAGAGGCGCCAAAAAAATGAATCCACAGCCCCGGCAGGTCACTACGCAGAGCGCATCTTTTTGGGCGAACGGCGCATGGTCGCGCGAAACGCAAATGGGGCAGGCCGAGTGGTCAATCATCGGGCGACCCTCTGCGATTCATCCAGGCCGCGTCAAGCGCCCCCACGCGCGTTTGCCCGCGGGACCGGCCCCGGCTAGAGTCCTCACGCAAACAATCCCAGGAGGGAATGATGCGCAAACTTGGTTGGATCGCTGTTGTTGCCGGTGTGGTGGCCTTTACGGGCCCGGCGCTTGCACAAGGTTGCGGCGGTTTTCATCACACGGCGAGCGACAAGCAGATGACGACGGCACAGTCGGCACCGCTTCAGTCAAAGCCGGTTGGACAAGACAAGAAGGGCTAGCCCTACCTTGTTCGGAAAAACGGGCTGCCAATCGCAGCCCGTTTTTTTCGCCATAATCTCATTATTGGATTCGCGAAGGGGGCGCCAAGCTAGGGTGAATAGGCGCAATGTCATGAAGGTGAATCGTGCGCACAGCTGACGGCCGATTCGAGATTCGCGTCACGCGGGATCGTGCCGACATCGAGGCCGCCCAGCGTTTGCGCTATCACGTCTTCTACGAAGAGATGGCCGCCGAGCCGACGGATGAAATGCGTGCCGTTGGCCGCGATATGGATGGTTTTGATCCGATCTGCGATCACCTGCTGGTGCTGGATTACGAGCGCCCCGCCGGCGAACAAATCGTCGGCACCTACCGTATGCTGTTGCGCCCCGATGCCGAGGCCCATGGACGGTTCTACTCAGAAAGCGAGTACGACATCGCGTCGTTTGTTGCCGGATTTGGCGATCACAACGCGGCCGAGATTGGGCGGTCTTGCGTGCACGCCGATTACCGCAACCAACGGATTGTCGAACTGCTGTGGCGCGGCCTTGCGCATTACTACCGGGATAACAATGTCGAACGGATTTTTGGCTGCGCTAGTTTCCCCGGCACCGACCCCGAAGCACTAGCGCTGCCGCTGTCCTACCTCTACCACTTTCACTTGGCGCCCCCGGCATTTCGGGTACGCGCGCTCCCGGATTTGCATGTCCCGATGGATCGCATCGCGAAAGACGACATCAGCGCGCGCAGTGCGATCCGCCAAGTGCCGGCCCTCATCCGCGCCTATCTTCGGTTGGGCGGCGTGTGTGGCGACGGGGCGGTGATCGACCATCAGTTCGGCACGACGGACGTCTTCATGGTGCTGGCCATGGAGAACGTACCGGAGAAATATCACGACTATTTTGAACGCGATTCAGTAGGCTGAGCGATGAGTGGACGGTTGCAAGATCGCGTCGCGATCGTGGTTGGCGCGGGCTCGATCGGGCCGGGACTGGGTAACGGGAAAGCCGCTGCGATCCTATATGCGCGTGAGGGCGCCAAAGTCTTTGCCGTTGATATCAATGCCGATGCGGTGGAAGAAACCCGCGCCCTGATTGCGGACGAAGGCAATACCTGCACGGCGCATACGGCCGATGGGGCTGACGCAACGGCGGTCAAGGCCATGGTCGATGCCTGCATGGCGGCCTATGGCCGGATCGATATATTGCACAACAACCTGGGGATCACCGAGATCGGCGGCCCGGTCGACCTACCCGAAGAGCGGTGGGACCGGCTGATGGACGTCAACGTCAAGTCGATGTTCCTAGCTTGCAAATACGTGCTGCCGATCATGGAGGCGCAGGGGGCGGGCGTGGTGACCAACATTTCCTCAATCTCGGCAGAGCGCTACGCGGGTTTCCCGAGCGTCGTCTACAACACCGCCAAAGGGGCGGTGAAACAGTTCACCCAAAACGTGGCGATGGAATATGCCCGCAAAGGGATTCGCGCCAATTGCGTACAGCCCGGTCTGGTCGATACCCCGCTCGTCCATACCTTCAAGGACGCCTATCCCGGCGATTGGGACGAGGTGGTGCGCCACCGCCATGCGATGGCGCCGATGGGCCGGATGGGGACGGGATGGGATATCGCCAAAGCGGCGGTCTTTTTGGCCTCCGACGATGCGGCCTATATCACCGGCGTCAGCTTGCCAGTTGACGGGGGCTTGTCGGGCATTTTCACGACGCCCACCGAAATGCCCGACGCATGACGGAACTTTAAAAACTGTCATAAAACTGTCATAGGGGTGCCCAAGGTCCGAAGGGCCGCATCGCCTGGGGAGGGCGCATGGCCGGAAAGACGGCACTCGATAAAGACCTCAAGAAATACTCGCGGCTTGAAAAGGCCCGCTACCGCGTCGGCCGGGAGAATTTCAATCTCGGACTAGGCGTTCTCTTTTTGCTGGGCGTCCTGGGCTACGCCATCATCCAGGCGGGCAATTACGAGGGCAACACGCTCGTCATCGTCGCGGCGGTGATCGGCGGCTATATGGCGCTCAATATCGGCGCCAACGATGTTGCCAATAATGTCGGCGCAGCAGTGGGGTCGGGCGCGCTGACGTTGCTCGGCGCGCTGGTCATCGCCGGTATTTTCGAAGCCGCCGGCGCGATTATTGCCGGTGGCGATGTCGTCAAAACCATTTCCAAAGGGATCATCGATCCCTCCGCTATTCCCTCTGCCGAGGTTTTTGTTTGGGCCATGATGGCCGCGCTTCTTGCGGCGGCGATTTGGATCAACCTCGCGACGTTTTTGGGCGCGCCGGTTTCAACCACGCATTCCATCGTTGGTGGTGTGATGGGGGCCGGGATCGCGGCGGCCGGTGTCAGCGCGGTCGATTGGGGCAAAATGTCGGAAATCGCGGCGAGCTGGGTGATCTCGCCGGTGCTGGGCGGGTTGATCGCCGCCGGCTTCCTCGCCGCGATCAAATACCTGGTGATCTTCAAAGAAGACAAAGTGGCCGCCGCCCAACGGTGGGTGCCGGTGTTCGTGGCGGTCATGGCGGCGGCGTTTGTCATGTACCTCATGGTCAAGGGGCTCAAGCGAATCATCTCGGTCGATATGACTATGGTGGGCATCGGCGGGCTGATTGCCTTCTTGTTGGGCTACGTCATTGTCCGGCATTTCGTGAACCGCGCGGCCGGGGGCATGGAAAACCGGCGCCGCTCGGTCAGCAATCTGTTTACGATTCCGCTGATTTTTGCGGCGGCATTGTTGTCGTTCGCGCACGGGGCCAACGATGTGGCCAATGCGATCGGCCCGCTCGCCGCGATTGTCAGTACGGTGTCCAGCGGCGAAATCGTCAAGACGGCGGCGATCCCGTCCTGGATCATGGTTGTGGGCGCGATCGGTATCGCGGCCGGCCTTGCGCTCTACGGCCCGAAACTCATTCGCGTTGTCGGAGAAAAGATCACCAAACTCGACCGGGCGCGCGCGTTCTGTGTGGCCCTGTCCGCCGCCATTACGGTGCTGATTGCCTCGGCGCTGGGGCTGCCGGTGTCTTCCACCCACATCGCGTTGGGGGCGATTTTCGGTGTCGGGTTCTTGCGTGAGATCGTGGCCAACAACCGTCGACAATCGTTCGCGACCGCACCGCTCGCGGCGGGCTCTCCATTGCCTTCAACGGCGCCGCAAATGCCGGCCCCGCCAACCTCAACCTCTCCGGCAACGCCACCGCCGTCGACCGGCCCGGCGCCGCCGCCGCCGTCAACCACGCCACTCGCGACGGTACCGCCGGCGGGTCTTGGTCCCAAGGCGGACGGTTTGACCGAAGCTGCCCGCGCCGGGTTGGTTCTGACCAATGCCGAACTCAAGACCATCAAAAAGGCGCGCAAGCGCAAGCTCGTCCGGCGGCGTTATGTCTTTGCCATCGCCGCAGCCTGGGTCATCACGGTGCCGGCCGCGGCGATGCTTTCCGCGATGTTCTTTTTCATGTTGCGCGGCATGCTCCTGCCCTGATCGCCCGGTGCGGTGTGGTACCCTGCGTGCCCTATGGTTCTTGCCGAAAGTCCATCCGAACCCGCCAAAGGTGATGCCAAGCCGGCCAAAACGGCCGCGCCGGTGACGCCGATGATGGCGCAGTATCTCGGGATCAAAGAGAAATACCCCGCGTACCTTTTGTTCTATCGGATGGGCGATTTCTACGAGCTGTTCTTCGACGATGCGGTCAAAGCCGCCGCGGCGCTCAACATCACGCTGACGAAACGCGGTAAATATGACGGCCAGGAAATTCCGATGTGTGGCGTGCCGGTTCATGCCGCCGACACCTATCTGTCCCGCCTGATTCGGCAAAAATTCAAGGTTGCGGTCTGCGAACAAACCGAAGATCCCGCCGAAGCAAAGAGGCGCGGCGGCAAGTCGGTTGTCGCACGCGACGTCGTCCGGTTGGTGACCCCCGGCACGTTGACTGAAGAAACGCTGCTCGATGCCCGGCGGCACAATTATCTTGCGGCGCTGGCGCGAACCGGCACCGATCTCGCGTTGGCGTGGCTCGACCTGTCGACCGGCGAATTCCTGGTTCAGGCTCTGGATCGTCGTAGTCTTGAGCCTGACCTTGCGCGTCTCGACCCCGGCGAGCTTCTGGTGCCCGAGGCCGTCTTAGGTGGCGAGGATATGGCCGAAGCGTTGCGGGACTGGCAGGAAGTGATTACGTCGCTGCCCCGCGGTAGCGCCGATTCGGCGGCGGCCGAGCGGCGGCTTGCGGGTCATTACGGAGTCGCCACGCTCGATGCGTTTGGCGATTTTGCCCGGGCCGAGGTGGCCGCCCTGGGGACCATCTTCGACTACGTCGATCTGACCCAGCGCGGCAAATTGCCGGCGCTGCGTGCGCCTCAATCGGTGGCGACCGCCCAGCTGTTGTCGATCGATGCGGCGACCCGCCGCAATCTTGAGCTCTTGCGCACCCTCTCGGGCGAGCGCGACGGGAGCCTCTTGGCGGTCATCGATCGCACGGTGACCGGTGCCGGCGCGCGGCTTCTCGCTGAACGCCTCGCGGCACCGGCGACGGAACCCGCCGCTATTCAAGATCGGCTGGACCTGGTGCAGTTCTTTGTCGAGGACACAACTCGACGCGGCGGGCTGCGTGACCTGCTGAACCAAACACCCGATATGGCGCGCGCGCTGGCGAGATTGTCGCTGGGCCGTGGCGGGCCGCGCGATCTGGCGGCGATCCGAGACGGGCTCGCCGCGGCAGAAGACGTCCAGAAGTTACTGGCCACCGACGCGCCGCCCGAACCGTTGAACGCACTACGCGCCCCCCTGGAAGGACACACCGCGCTGGTCGACGGCCTGGCGGCGGCGCTGGGGGAGGACCTACCGCACCTAGCGCGGGATGGTGGGTTCATCGCCGCGGGCTATGACGCCGCATTGGACGAGCTGCGGACGTTGCGCGATGAAAGCCGCCGTCACACCGCATCCTTGCAGGCGCGCTACGCGGATGAGACCGGCATCAACGGCTTGAAGATCAAGCACAACAACGTGCTGGGCTACTTCATCGAGATCACACCCACCCATGCCGACAAAATGGCAAACGATCTACCGGAAGCCGTGCGACAGCAATTCATCCATCGCCAAACGCTGGCCAGTGCGGTGCGCTACACCACGACGGAACTTGGCGAGCTTGCCGACAAAATCTCCAGTGCCGCGGATCGGGCCCTGGCGATGGAACAGTCGATGTTCGAAACATTGTCGGCGCAAACGCTGGAACACGCAGCGGGCATTGGCGCGGCGGCGGCCGCGCTCGCCGCACTTGATGTCGCGGCGGGTTTGGCAACGCTGGCGGTGGACCAAAGCTATGTGCGCCCACAAGTCGATGCCAGCCGCGCCTTCCACGTGGTCGGGGGTCGCCATCCCGTGGTGGAAGAGGCGCAACGCCGGGCAAACGATCCGGCTTTCGTTGCCAACGATTGCGACCTTGGCGACGACAGCCAAGTCTGGCTGGTGACCGGGCCGAACATGGCGGGCAAGAGCACCTTCCTGCGGCAGAACGCTCTGATCGTCATTCTTGCGCAGATGGGATCGTTCGTGCCGGCCGCGTCGGCCCATATCGGCATTGTCGATCGGTTGTTCAGTCGCGTGGGTGCGGCGGATGATTTGGCGCGGGGACGGTCGACCTTCATGGTCGAGATGGTCGAGACGGCGGCGATCTTGAATCGGGCGACGGATCGCTCGCTCGTTATCCTCGATGAAATCGGACGGGGGACGGCAACATTCGATGGCCTATCGATTGCGTGGGCCGCCATCGAACATCTTCACGATGTCAACGTGTGTCGATCGCTGTTTGCGACCCACTACCACGAGCTCACGGTGCTCGCGAACAAACTGCCGCGGCTGTCGACGCACGCCATGCGCATCAAGGAATGGAAAGGCGACATCGTCTTTTTGCACGAGGTCATCGCAGGCGCCGCCGATCGTTCTTACGGCATTGCGGTGGCCAAACTTGCCGGGTTGCCGGCACCGGTCATTCGGCGCGCGGATGAGATTCTCAAGGCGCTCGAGGCGAGCGAACAAGGCAGTGCGGTCGCGCGCCTGGCGGACGATCTACCGCTCTTTGCCGCGACCATGAGCCAATCGGACGACGAGGTTGCGGTAACCCCGTCCTCGGCGTTGGCGGCTGCACTGGATGACATCGTTCCCGATGAGCTCACCCCACGCGAAGCGCTCGAGGCGCTCTATCGGCTCAAGGCCGTCCTGCGCGAAACCTAGCGTCCTTGCTAGGAGGCCCATTGGGCGCCTAGATTCATCTACCCCTTCTATTTTCAGAGAAATCATTTCATGGCGGGTCGGGCCGCATTAACGCGCCCCTGGGCATTTGGTGTCCTCACGATGGCAATGGCGATCGCCGCCGGGAACCCCGTTGTCGGTCGCGCCGTCATTGCGGAGGTGCCGCCGGTAGCGCTGACGTTCTGGCGATTCGTCGCCGCCGTCGCCGTTCTGGCCCTGTTCGGGGCCATCCCGTTATGGCGCCAACGCCATCTTTTTCTGCGTCACTGGAAAATGCTGTTGGCCATGGGGGCGCCCGGGATCGCGGGATACAACGCGTTTTTGTATCTCGGCGTCCAGACCACCACGGCGATCAACGCGGCGCTCATCACCGCCACAGTGCCCGTTGTGGTCGTCGCGATGATCGCGGTGGTTCACCGCGAGCGAATCAGCAAGATGCTGGCCTTGGGCATGGCCATTGGATTGGTCGGGGTGGCCGTCACGGTCATGCGGGGTGATCTCGCCGTCTTGTTACAGCTCGCGTTCGTACCGGGCGATCTTTTGATGCTCGTCGCCGTCTTTGCGTTTTCGTTCTACTCGTTGTTGCTGCGCGACTTGCCCGGTGGATTGCATCCCGTGGCGTTCATGCTCGCTATTCACACCATCGCGTTGATCACTGTGGCGCCGTTCTATGCGTGGGAGGTGAGCGCGGGCATCACGTTTATCCCTGACGGTGCGGCCATCGGCGCCATTCTGTATGTCGGTGTCATGGCCACCGCGGTCTCGTTCTCGATGTACAACTGGGCGGTCTCGGCCGTCGGTGTCGGGGCGGCGTCTCAGTTCGTCTATCTCACGCCGGTATTTGCCAGTCTTATGGCGGTGGCGTTTCTGGGCGAGACGTTTCGCGGGTTTCACCTCGCGGGCGTGATCCTCATCTTCGGCGGCATCTTTGTCGCGACGCGGCGGGCGCGACCAACCAAACCGAGCGGTGCGTCATGACCGCAAAGCGGGTCTTGGCGTTCCTGGTGAACCCCTATGTGATCCTCACGCTCGTGATGTTGGCGGGCGCGGGCAACGCGGTTGTGGCACGCGCAACGGTCGGCGAAATGCCGCCGGTGGCGTTGGCGTTTTGGCGTTGGGTGATCGCGCTCATCATTCTTTTTCCGATCGGCGCGCGGGCGATGTTCGTGCAACACCGCCAGCTGCTGGCGGAATGGCGCATTGTCCTTGCGATCGGCGCTATTGCGGTCGCTGCGTTCAACACGCTGATCTATCTCGGCGTCCAACACACCACTGCGCTGAACGCCTCGTTGGTGCTATCGGTGATTCCCGTCGTGACCGTCGCGTTGTCGTGGATGTTGCTGCGCGAACGCGCCGGTCCGCGGATGATTGTCGGTCTTGTCGCTGGGCTGATCGGAGTGCTGGTTATTATTGCCCGGGGCGATGTTTCGCTCCTGATGACCCTCGATTTCAACGTCGGTGATTTGCTGGTGTTCGCGTCGATCTTCTGTTGGGCGGGCTATTCCATTCTGCTGGGCCGCCTGCCGCCGGGTATCCGACCGGAAGGATTGCTGCTGGCCATGGTCATTATCGGCGTGATCCTGCTGGCACCGTTTTACGCCTGGGAGGCTGCCGCCGGTGCACGCATGGTGATCTCGTTACCCAACATTATGGGTGTCCTGTATCTCGGTGCCTTTTCGTCGGTGTTCGCCTATGTCTTGTGGAACTACGGCGTCGGCAAGGTGGGCGCCAACGTGGCCAGTCAATTCACCTACCTGAACCCGGCCTTCGGCGGCTCGTTGGCGATCTTGTTCTTGGGCGAATCGCTGCAGCTTTACCATGCGGGTGTTTTGTTGATTTTTCTCGGGATCTATCTCGCCACGACCTCAAAGCGGGCGGCGTCGCCGTCCGATGCGGAGAATGCGGCGTGAGCGGGTCAATCTCGCCATTGCGTGCGTTTGCGACCTCGCCCTATGTGCTGCTGACGCTGTGCTTCTTGTTTTGGTCGGGCAATTCGGTGTTTGCGCGGGGGGCGGCCGACATCATGCCGCCGATGAATCTTGCGTTCTTACGCTGGGGCGTCGGGATCATCGTGCTGTTCCCCTTTGCTGCCTCGGCCCTTTGGCGCGAACGCGCAATCTACCGCAAGCACTGGAAGATCTTCTTGTTGATCGCGATCACGGGCGTTACGGGGTTCAACTCGCTGATCTATCACGCGGTCCAACACACCACGGCGATCCACGCCACGCTCATTACAGCTGCTGTACCGGCGGCTAGCGTCATCGCGTCGTGGCTCGCCTATCGCGAAACGATCTCTTGGCGCACGGCACTGGCGATGCTGGTGGCGTTTGTCGGGGTGCTGGTGGTGATTTCGAATGGCGATGTCGGCATCATCGCGTCGTTTGCATTCAACGTTGGCGACCTGATTGCGGTGCTCGCGGTCATTTCATGGACGATCTATTCGGTGGGCCTGCGGGCGATGCCCCGGGGTGTGAACCCCATGGGTTTCTTGCTTGGGGTGATGATCGTCGGGTGGTTCTTCTTGGTGCCGTTCTACGCCTATGACATGGCGACGGGGACGCGCGCAGCGCTCACGCTCGGCAATGTTGCCGGCGTGGTGTACCTCGGCGTTTTTGCCTCGGTCGTGGCCTTCGCCTTCTTCAACTACGGCGTCGCGCGATTGGGTGCCAACCGCGCGAACGTTTTTAACTATCTGGCGCCCATCTTCTCCGGTGTTCTTGCCATCGCATTTCTGGGCGAGACATTCGAATGGTTTCACGCCCTTAGCATCGTGTTGATCTTTGGTGGCATTTACTTGGCGCAGCGCGGCCGGGGCACGCCCACCGTGGTGAAGGCAACATGAACCAGGCCAAGAACCCGACGCTGGTGCCCTATGTATTGTTGCTGCTGGCGACCATTTTTTGGTCGGGCAACAACATCGTGGCCCGCGTCACCGTTCAGGAAGTACCGCCGTTCTCGTTGACGTTTTGGCGGGTGACGTTGGCGCTGTTGATGCTCGCGCCATTCGCGTTGCCGGGGGTGATTCGGCAGTGGCCGGTGATTAAGCGGCACTGGAAAATGATCACTTTTCTGGGTCTCCTCGGCGTACCGACGTTCAACCTCCTACTCAACTCGGCGGTGCAGTTCACCACCGCTGTAAACGCCTCGCTCATTAACGGCGGCACGCCGGTGTTGACGGTGTTGCTGGCGTGGTTGTTGTACCGGGAGGGATTCGGTTGGCGCATGGTGGCCGGTATGGTGATTGCCTTCGTCGGTATCACGACCATCGTTATTCAAGGCGACCTTGGCGTCCTGCGCACTTTGTCGTTCAACCCCGGCGATCTATTGATGTTGCCGGCAATCATCTCATGGGCGTTCTACACGCTGCTTTTGCGACACAAGCCCACCGATCTCGATGGCTTGCCGTTCTTGATGATTATGATGGTGGTCAGCATGCCGGTGCTGGCCGCGTTCTATGCGGTCGACCTGGTGGGCGGTCGGACGTTTGAACTGACCACGAACAACGCGATCTCAATTGGTTACATCGCGCTATTCCCGGCGCTGCTCGCCTTCGCCTTTTGGAACAAAGGCATCGCCGCCGTCGGCGCCGCGCGCGGCGTGCAACTGCAGTACCTCATGCCGGTCTGGGGCGCGCTGGGCGGGGTGTTCTTCCTCAGCGAACCCTTCCACCTCTATCACCTCACGGGTATCGCACTGATCTTTGCGGGGGTCTTCTTGGCGACCCGCCGCCGAACGGCCGTGCCTTAGCTTTCGTACAACACCACGCTGCGGATCGATTTCCCGGCGTGCATGAGGTCAAATGCGTTGTTGATTTCACCCAGCGGCATGGTGTGGGTGATCAAGGGATCGATCTCGATCTTGCCGTCCATGTACCAGTCGACAATTTTGGGGACATCGGTCCGGCCCTTGGCGCCACCGAACGCGCTCCCGCGCCAGACACGACCGGTGACAAGTTGAAAGGGCCGCGTTGCGATCTCGGCACCTGCCGGGGCAACGCCGATGATGACGCTTTCGCCCCACCCCTTGTGGCAACACTCCAGCGCATCGCGCATCACGCCGGTATTGCCGATGCACTCAAAGCTATAGTCCGCCCCGCCCTTGGTGAGGTCGACGAGATAGGGGACGAGATCGCCATCGATCTCGTTGGGATTGACGAAGTGCGTCATGCCAAAGCGCTCGGCCATTTCTTTGCGCGCGGGATTGATGTCGACGCCGACGATCATGTCGGCGCCGACGAGGCGCGCGCCCTGGATGACATTGAGCCCGATGCCGCCCAGGCCAAAGACGACGACGTTGGACCCCGGCTCGACCTTGGCCGTGTTGACCACCGCGCCGATGCCGGTCGTGACACCGCACCCGATGTAACAAACCTTGTCGAACGGCGCGTCCTCGCGAATCTTCGCCACGGCGATCTCGGGCAACACGGTGTAGTTGGCGAAGGTCGAGGTGCCCATGTAGTGCAGGATGGGTTCCTTGCCGAGACGGAAGCGGCTGGTGCCGTCGGGCATCAGCCCCCGACCCTGGGTCTCACGAATGGCTTGGCACAAGTTGGTGCGACCCGACAGGCAGTATTCGCATTGTCGGCATTCCGGTGTGTAAAGCGGGATGACGTGGTCGCCCTTTTTGACGCTGGTGACGCCGGGCCCGGTGTCGACAACAACGCCGGCGCCTTCGTGGCCGAGGATCGCGGGAAACAAGCCTTCCGGATCGGCACCCGACAGCGTGAACTCGTCGGTATGACAAATCCCAGTGGCGCGCACCTCAATCAGCACCTCGCCGGCCTTGGGGCCTTCTAGATGCACGGTCTCGATCGAGAGTGGTTTGCCCGCTTCGAAGGCAACGGCGGCTTTGACGTCCATGATGTTCTCCCCTTACTAGCCGGTAAGTGTAGCGGCGATGGGCGCGGCTTCAACCGCTCTTGCCGGCGCGCGGTGTGCGCGTCACGGCGGCGTTGGCCAGCGCCAACCCCAAGGTCATCAGCGCAACGGCACCCCACACCCAGGCGCTGGGCCGTTCGCCAAAAAGCGCAAACCCCCACCCGATACCGCAGGCCACGATGACGTAGGAGACCTGCGAAAAAAAGACCGGCCCGGCGCGTCGGATGACCTCGTACAGACAGAAGAACCCAATGGCCTGCGCGACGGCCGCCCAGATCACGCCGGTTAGCGCTGGGGGTGTTTGCCAGAACACGACGAGATCGCCACTCAACGCCACGATCGGCAGCATGACGACGGCCCCGCCGAGCAAGACCGAACCGCCGATCGTGAGGGAATCCGATGCGGGGGGGCGCAACGTGGCGACGATCAGGTTGTTGGTCGCGGCGGAGATCGGCGCAATCAAGGCTGGCAGAATCCAAATCGCGGCGCTGGCGTCGGGCAAGCTGCCTTGCGGGACGACGATCAACAGCACGCCAATCAAGCCCAATACAATCGCGGCGAGGCTGAGCCAACGTAGCGGCTCGACGCGCAACACGAAGGCAAACGCATAGGTCAGTGATGGGATCAGCGTCATGGTGAGGGTCAGGACGGATGCGGGCAATTCATCGGCGACAAACGCGAGCACCCCGGTGGGGATCAACATGCCGAAGGCGGCCGAGCCCACATAATGCGCGATCGCTCGGGGACTGGTGTTGGGGCGTCGCCAGCGCAGGGTGTGTAAGCCGAACACCAAGATCGCGCCCAGCAGCGACTGCCAAAACAAATAGGCCAATACCGGAAAGCCGGCGTCGGCCACAATCTTGTTGGCGGCAAACATGCTGCCGTAGCCAGCCCCGCCCAGTAACAAAAGGACGGTGGCAAACAGTATGGTTGGGTTCATGGGGTCTCGGTGTTTTTCGGGGGCGAACGGTTGGCGAGGTTGGCCAAAACGAGGCCCACGACCATGGCCACCACGGCGCCCCAAACCCATGGGCTCGGACGCTCACCAAACAACAGTAGGGCCCAGGCAAGACCGGAGAGCACGATGATGTAAGACGCTTGCGAAAAGAACACCGGTCCGGCACGACGAATGACTTCGTAGAGCGCGAAGTAGCCCACGACCTGGACGGCGGCCGCCCAGATCACGCCACCGGCGATGGCTCCGGACGTCCAGAACGGCTGCAGGCCGCCCGTGGCGAGCGCGAGGGGCAACATGATGACGGTGGCGGCCAGCAACACGGCACCGACCAGTGTTAGCGAATCGCTTTCTGGCGGTCGCAGCGTCGCCACTAATATGTTGTTCGTCGACGCGGCCAATGGTGCGATCAACGCCGGAAGAATCCAGATCACGGCGGATCGGTCGGGCAAGCTACTTTCGGGTAGGGCGATCATCAGCACGCCGACAAACCCAAGCGCCAGCGCCGCGACGCTCATCGCCCGAAATGGTTCTACCCTGAGGGCAAAAGCGAACGCGTAGGTGATCGCCGGCACTAGTGTGACGACAAGCGTTTGCACGCCCGTCGGCAACTTGGTTGCCACCACACTCAGCGCACCAAACGGCAACAACATGCCGAACGCGGCGGAGACAAAGTAATGCCCGGCATGTTTGGGGCGCAGGCTCGCCCGCGCGCCGCGCGCCAAGTTGACGGCGGTGACGAGCACGCCACCGATCGCGGCTTGCCAGAACATGTAGGGGATGACCGCGAAGCCCGCTTCGCCAACGATTCGGTTGGCGGCAAGGATGCTGCCATAGGCCGCCCCGGCGGCAAGCAGCAACAGAGTCGGCAAGAGCAAGCTTGCCGGAGCCGATTGTGGTGCTGTCACGCGCTAACCGGCCGCCGCCTCTTGCATGCCGCGTTTGGCGCCAAGGTTGGCAAAATACAGTCCCGCCAGCATGGCGGCGAAGGCGAGCCAGAACCAGGTGCCCAGTGCCTCGTTGAAAATCAACTGCGACCAAATCAAACCGGCAATCACGATGACGTAGTTGTACTGCGCAAAGAAGACTGGCCCGGCGCGCCGGATGATCTCGAACATGCAGAAGAACGTGATGCTGTTGATGCCGCCCGCCCACAGCACACCCCAAAAGCCCATCCCGGATGCCTCCCAGAAGGGGTAGAAGCCGTCGGTCAGCATCATCAAGACGAACGAGATTATCGCCGCACCGACAACCAAGCCGGTGGCCCGCATGATCGATGTGGCCTCCGGCGGTTGAACAACCGCGACAAAGACATTGTTGGCCGCAAAGCACACCGGCACGACCATCAACAAGAGCACCCACAACGCAGAATCGCTGTCGGGCAAGCCACCCTCCGGCAGCACGAGAAGGGCGATCCCCGCAAGGCCCATGGCCAGTCCCAGAAGGCTCAGCATTCGCCAACGATCGACGCGCGCCAGAACGGCAAAGAGATAGGTCATCCCAGGGGTCAATGTGATTGCGAGCGTGATTACGCCGGCCTGAAGCTTGCTGGCGACGAACGCGAGCACGATCACCGACAACACGACGCCCAGCAACGACGTCACGGCGTAGGACATGAGGTGGTCGCGACGCATCTTGGGTAAGTTGCCGGTCAACGCAGCGACGGTCAGAAGAATGACGCCACCGATCGCCGATTGCCAAAACGTGAACGCAATGAATGGGACGCCCCCATCGGCAACGAACTTACTCGCGCTAAAGAAGCTGCCGTAGATCGAGGCGCCGCCGATCAGCAACAACCATGGGATAAGGAGCGACGGCGCCTCTTTCGGCGCCGCTGTGGGCGTATCGGTGTTGGTCAATTATTGTCCCTTCGCTGCCTGTTCGGCTTCGCGTTCTCGGATCGA
>Ga0055584_100000373_pt1 | contig 42455 bp, 34 predicted proteins | sample OSDHelmetaG_FD_58716 | JGI IMG/M metagenome (GOLD analysis project Ga0055584, IMG submission 58716) | Pelagic marine sediment microbial communities from the LTER site Helgoland, North Sea, for post-phytoplankton bloom and carbon turnover... | ecosystem: Environmental > Aquatic > Marine >...
CGCGCGCGCGCGGAAGGTCAGCGATGCGCGCGGGCTCGCTTGTTCCCTGCTGGCCTCTGTTGATACGATTCCACCCCGCGAGGATCGCCCGGATCCGCGCGGCCGAATCGCGCCTTGCTTCCGACCCTTCGGAAGGCCCTGTTCTCAGGGCGATCGCAGTCCGCCGCTGGCGGGGAAGCGGGCGAGCCCTCCGGGGCAACGAGGTTCCACACGATGGCTCGCAAGAAGAACACGCGGAACAAGCGAAACGCCTCCAAGTCGACCGAGCCGCCCAAGGCGGCGCCGGCGAAGGGCGGGACACGCGCTGCGTCCAAGGGTGCCGCCGCCAAGGCGCCTCCGAAGACGCCTCCGAAGACGCCTCCGAAGACGCCCCCGGAGGCCGCGTCGACGAAGGCTGCCCCCAAGAACGCGGCGGCCAAGAAGGGCGGCGACGTTCAGGACGTGCCGAAGTCGGCCCTCGGCGATGGGTTCGACGAGTTCGACGATCTGTTCTTCTCGTCCGAGACCGGCTCGTTCTCGCGAGATGAGTTCGACTACGACCCCTTCGAGGATCCGGGAACCTCGTCGTCGGGTGTGGTGCCGGCGGCCGAGGCACCGCCGAACAAGACCCGCGCGATCATGGACGTGCCGGACGGGATCAAGGAGGCCGCTGCGGCTCTGAAGGCGAGCGCGAACGACGACGAGCCCGAGACCCGGCAGCAGCCGGCGGTGTCGGACAAGGACCTGGCGAAGAAGGGGGCGGCCGCGAAGAAGGCCGCCGCGAAGGAAGAGGCAGCCAAGGAGGCTGCTGCCAAGGAAGAGGCCGCCGCCGCCGAAGCCGCTGCCGCCGAAGCCGCTGCCGCCGAAGCCGCTGCCGCCGAAGCCGCTGCCGCCGAAGCCGCCGCCGAAGCCGCCGCTGCCGAGGCTGCCGCTGCCGAGGCCGCTGCCCCGACCGCCGACGTCGAAGAGCCTCCCGCCAGCGTGCCCCTGTCCGAGCGCCGGGCCGCCGGTGCGGCGGCGGCTGCCGCCATGGGCGGCGAGGAGTTCGAGGTCAGCGGGGACGACGGCGAGGACTCCGTGGCCGCCGAGGATCCGACGATCCCGCCGACGCCGGAGCCCGAAGTCGATGTGCCCGAGCCCGCCGCTCTGGCCGAGCCCGAGGCCCTGCCGGAAGTGGAGCCCGAGGTCGAGCCCGCCGCCGCGGCGCCGGTCGAGGCCGAGCCCCGCAAGGCCGTCGCGGCCGCCCCGGCGGTCGCCATGGCGACCGGCCTGGGGGTCTCCTTGCCCGACGGCGACCTGCCCGGTGGCGACGACTGGTCGCTGACGCTGCAGGAACTCGCGGCCGAAGCCGACGCGCTGACGGCGAAGAAGTCGGCGTCGGCTCGGGCCGCCCTGTTGTTCGAGATCGGCCGCATCCTCGCCCACCGGGTGGGGGACTGGGCCGGGGCCGAAGCCCGCTACGAGGCTGCCCTGCAGGCCGACCGCGACTTCGTGCCGGCGCTGCGAGAGCTGGTGCGTCTGTGCGCCGCGCGCGAGGACTGGGCCCGGGCCGTCGATCTGCTCGCCCGCCAGGCGAAGGCCGACTCGACCCCCGAGGGCCGGACGGCGGCGCTGCTGGCGTCGGCGCACATCCAGCTGTCCCAGCTGGAGCGGCTCAACGAGGCGTCGGCGGATCTCCGCCAGGCCCTCGAGGTCCTGCCCGCCAACTACATCGCGCTGCGCTTCCTGCGCGAGATCCACTACCGGACCCAGGCGTGGCCGGGTCTCGTTTCGGTGCTCCGTTCTGCGCTGGCCCTGGCCGGCGAGTCCGAGAAGCTGCGGCTCCACTACGAGCTCGGCCGCCTCAACGACGAAGTCCTCAAGGCGCCCAACGAGGCCGTCGAGGCCTTCCGCGCCTGCCTCAGCCACGACGGCCGGTTCATCCCGGCGTTGCTCGCGGCCGAGCGCCTGCTGACCGAGGGCGGCGACACCGCCGCCCTGCTCGACCTCTGGCGCCAGGCCGGTGCGTCGTGGGGCGGGGCTGACGCCAGCTACTGGTTTGCCCGCGCCGCCCGCGCCGGCGACTCGGCGTCCCTGTCTCCCGACGGCGTCGACTCGGACTTCCGGGCGGCCATCGCGGCCTCCCCCGCGCCCGAGATCCTGTCCGAGGAGTACCGCCACTGGCTCCAGGCCCGCGGCCGCTGGGACGACCTCGTCGCCGCGCTCGAGGACGCCCTCGAAGAAGAGTCCGATCCCGGGGTCCAGGCCGCCTTGCATGCCGACCTGGGCCGCATCGCCCTGCAGCAGCGCGGTGACGCGACGGCTGCCCGCACCCACTACGAAGCGGCCCTGGGCCTCGACGGCAACTGCCTCCCGGCCCTGGAAGGCGTGCGCAACGTGCTCGCCGCCGAGTCCGACTGGGCGGGGCTGCTGAGTCAGCTCCAGTCGCTGGCCGAGTCGGAGTCCGACACCCGCCGCCGCCTGGCCCTGAACCTGCGAATGGCCGAGATCGCTGAGGTCCGCGTCGGCGACCCCGCCGCGGCCCGCCTGCACCTCGAAGCCGCCGTGCTGCTCGCGCCGAACCACCTGCCCGCACTCGATCGCCTGACGGACGTCCTCGCGGCCGAGGGTGACCTTTCGGCTCGCGCCGAACGCCTCGAGCAGGCCGCCGGGGTCGTCGAGTCCGGCGACGCCGCGGCTTCCTACTTCCTGCGCGCTGCCCGCGCGTGGGACGAGGCCGGCCTGCGGGACAAGGCGATCGCCGCGCTGGGTCGGGCCGACACGGGCCCCGGCACGTTGCTGGCCCGCGAGTGGCTGGCCGATGCCCTGCGCGCCGACGCCAACTGGCAGCGCGCCGCCGATGTGTTGCGCCAGGCCGCGGCGGAGACCGAAGAGGTCTCCCTCAAGGTCTCGCTGCTGCACCGCGCGGCGACCATCCTCCGCGTCCGCTGCGAAGACGCGGAGGGGGCCGAGGCCGCCTGCCGGTCGATCCTGGACCTTGCCCCCGACTTCCTCCCGGCCAGCCTCGACTTGCGGGACCTCACGGCCGCGCGCGGCGACTGGGACGGCTTCGGCGTGCTCCAGACCGCCGAGGCGGAGGCCGCCGAAGGCTCCCAGGCCGTGTGGGCCCAGCTGGTCGCCGGCGAAGCGTTCGAGCGCGCCGGGCGCGCTGGCGACGCCATCGCCCGGTACAACGCCGCCCTCGAAGCGGACCCCAGCTCGGCCGTGGCCAACGCGGCCATGCGCCGCATCCACCGCAGCACGGGCGACTGGTCCGCCCTGGCTGGCAGCTACCGCGCGCAGATGGACGGCACCGACCCCGGGGCGCGCCAGGACGCGCTCCGAGTGCAGCTCATCGCCGCGCTCGCGGAGCTCGGCGACGCCGGCGCCGTCGCCCAGGAGGTCACGGCGTTGACCACCAGCGAGGCGGCCGACCGCGCGCCGTTCGCGGCACTCGGTGTCATCTGCGAAGCCTTGCAGCTCTGGGAGCCCGCCATCGAGGTGTACGGGACCCTGGGCGACCGCAAGGGGGCCGACAACAGCCACCGCGCGGGTGTCTTGTTCCAGCGGGGTCTCCTGCTGGAAGAGGTGCGCGAAGACGGAGCCGGCGCCGCCGCCCTGTACGAGCGGGCCTGGGCCCTGGTCGAGGGGCACGCCATGGCGCTGGAGGGCCTGGAGCGCATCCACGCGACCTCCGGTGACTCGGCAGCTCTCGCCGAGGTGTACGGCCGGGAGGCGTCGGCGGCGAGTGAGCAGCCGGTTCGCACCTTCTACGCGCTGCTCGCGGGCGAGCAGTTCGAAAACCTCGGCGAGTCCGATCGGGCGGCCGAGGCCTACGAGCAAGCCTTCGCCGACCCGGTCGGACGCCACCGCGCCTACGACGCCCTGCGGCGCCTGAGCCTGGCGAGCAAGAAGACCGAGCGCCTGCCGGAGCTCACCTCGGAGCTGGTGGGGGACCGCAAGGACCCCGTCGCGCTGGCTCGCTGGATGGAGCTGGGCGAAGGCCTCGCCGGCGGCGGGGACGAGGCGGGAGCCGCCGACGCCTTCGGTCGGATCCTGGGCCTGGACTCTTCGTTCCTCGCCCCGGCCTACCACCTGGAGCGCCTGCACACCGACCGCGAGGACTGGAACGCGGTCCTCGGGGCCCTGCAGCACTTGCAGGACGGCGCCAAGAACAAGACGGTCCGCGCGCAGATCGAAGCCCGGATCCAGCGACTGCTGGAGGACAAGGGCGTCACGAGCGACAGCGCCTTCGACTTCTACAGCAAGCTGCTGAAGCGGGAGCCGGCCAACGTCGTCGCGCTGCGGGGCGTGGGTGGCATCTACCTGTCCCGGGGCGAGCACGCCGAAGCGAAGAAGGCACTGGCCTCGCTGGCCAAGCACGCGACGGAGCCCGCGCTCAAGGCCGACGCGGCCACCCAGTTGGGGCGCCTCGCGCTGGACGCCGACAGCGACTCGGCCGCGGCGGTGGCGCACTTCGAGGAGGCCATCGAGCACCAGCCGACGCACCGTCCGGCGCTCGACGAACTCCGCCGCATCCACACGGAGACCGAGAACTGGCAGAGCCTGGTCGGCGTCGTCGCCCGCGAGGCGAGCATGGCGTCCGAATCGGACCGCCTGCCCTTCTTCGTCGAGATCGCTCGGATCTGGCAGGACCGGCTGGGCAACAGCAAGGTCGCCGTGTCGTCCTGGAACAAGGTGCTGCAGTCGGACCCGGCCAACGCCGATGCGCTGCTCGCCCTGCAGGACCTCCACGCCGAGTCCGGTGACTGGAACTCCTGGCTGGACGCCGCCGAACGCAGCGCCTCCAGCCTGAGCGGCCGCGAACTTCGGGACCGGCAGGCCGAGCTCGGCAAGGTCGCCTGGGAGAAGGCCGGCCAGGTCGACCGCGCGGTCGGGCTGTTGCGCGCGGCCGTCGAGATCGACGAGCCGTCCGTCGACGCCCTGCGGAGCCTCCGCGAGATCGCCCGCGAGCGGTTGGACTGGGAGCAGTTCATCAGCGCGTCGGAGCAGCTCGGGGAAGTCGTCACCGACGACGTCGAGAAGGTCGCCCTGTTCGAAGAAGCCGGCCAGGTCCGGTCTGACCAGCTCCTGGACCGGGAGGGCGCCGCGCGCCTGTTCCGTCGGGCCCTGGACCTGGACGCCAGCTGCCGCCGGGCGCAGTCGTTCTTCGTCTCCTACTACTTCGACATGGAGGACTGGGACCGGGCCCTGCCGGTGTTCGAGACCTACGAGGCCGCCCTGGGTGACCTCGACGTCGAAGACGACGACGACGACCGGATGGAAGCCACCGGCTACTACTACAAGTTCGGCGTCGTGCTGGACAAGCAGGGTCGCAGCGACGACGCGCTCGAGCAGTTCGCCCGGGCCCTGGACCTGACCCCCACGCACCTGCCCAGCCTGGAAGCCGCCTCGCCGCGGTACTTCGAGGCCGGCGAGTTCGGCAAGGCCCGGGAGTCCGCGCGCGCCATCCTGCGCTTGCGGGGCGGCACCGGCGACGCCGGGGCGCTCACCGAGCTGTACCTGCGGCTGGGCGAGAGCGAGCTGCAGCTCAGCGACACGAAGAACGCGCTGAAGCGGTTCAAGAAGGCCCTGGACCTGTCCCCCAACCACGTCGGGGCGCTGCAGGGCATCGCCAGCATCCACCGCGTGGAGCAGGACTGGAACAGCCTGCTGTCGACGTACAACTCGATCATCAAGTACGCCCGCGACCCCGATCAGGTCATCCGCGCGTACACGACCAAGGGCGACGTCCTGGAGCAGAAGCTCGAGTTCACCGACAAGGCCGTGCTGCACTACGAAAAGGTGCTGATGTACGACAAGCAGAACGTCGCCGCCGTGTGCCGGCTCGGGGAGATCGCGCTGCGCCGCGGCGACCTCGACAAGGCGGCCGACTACTCCGCCCGCGCGGTTCAGGCGGCACGGGAGCCCGACGAGCGGGCCCAGGCGGTCGTGCTCGACAAGCTCGTGGCCAACGGCAGCGGAGACATCGACATCCAGTCCTTGGTGGCGTCGGCGGTGTCCGAGCTCGGGGAGTCCGAGGCGCTGACCGCGTTCGGTGCGGCGCTGGGCGACAAGCCCGTCGCCGTGGCGACGGCGGCCGTGGCCTACCGCGACGGCTTCTGCGCCCTGTAGGGCCTGGGGGCTCGCTTTGACCGACGGCTCGGCGCTCTGATCCCTCGGCGGCCCCGGCCGTGACGGGCCTCGACTGGTTGTTCGTTCGGCGCGGCGCGGTGTTTGCTGCGCTGGCGCTGGCGGGCCTGCCGTTTGCGTACCCATCGCCGCAGAGCCTCCTGCTCGGGCTGCCGCTGGTGGTGCTCGGCCACGCCGGGCGCGTGGCCTCCTTTTCGTGGCTCGGCGGGCAAGGCCGAACGCGGGACCCGGCGCCGCCGTCGGGCCGCGTGGTGAACGGGCCATACCGGCTGCGCCACCCCGTCTACGTCAGCAACGCCGTCCTGGCCTCGGGGCTGGTGGTCTCCGCGGGCGTTGGGGCGGTGGGGGCCGCAGCCTTGATCGGGCTGGCGCTCGGCGCCTACGGCTTGCTGGCCTGGCGCGAGGAGAGGCAGCTGCAGGGGGTGCCGCCCCGGCCGGCCGTGCGCGCGTCGTGGTTGCTGGCGCTCCGGTGGGAGCGCTCGAGCTTCGCGACGACGGCCGCCGCGCTCCTCGTCCTGGGGGGCCTCGCGGCCATGCGCGGCGGCCTGTAGGCGCTCCGAAGACGGACCCTCAGTCCCGCCAGGCCGTCGACTCGCGAGCCCACGCACGGAAGTCCGCCAGCTGGTCGTGCTGATCGGCGAGGTCCCACCCCAGTCGGGGGGCCAGGCGCTCGGCCACGGCGGGGGCCACCGCGAGGGCCTGGTCGACGTCGCGGATCTCCAGCTGGGTCCGACGCCGCAGGAAGTCGCGGAGGGTCACCACCAACTCGGTGTCGGCCGCGTGGTCCACCTCGGCCCAGAGGTAGGGCAGGCCGGGCACCAGACGCTCACCGAGAGCCGGATCTTCGGCCGCTCGCCGCGCGACATCCAGCCAGCGCCCGCCGTAGGTCTGGTGCAGGTGGTCGGCGACGTCGTCGCCCAGACGCTCGGCCAGCTCGCGCTCGGCCTCGGGGCCGTCGGGGCCCAGGGTCGTCAGGTGGTCGCCCCTCCAGGCGATGCCGACGCCGCCGGGCAGGGGCACATCGGCGGTGGGGCAGCCGCCGACGTGAACGCCGCCGGAGCGCAAGGCGTCGGCGACGGTGTCCATCACCTCGGCGGCCATCTTGCGGTAGGTGGTGAGCTTCCCCCCGGCCACGGTGATCAGCCCGTCGTCGTCGCGCCGGATGATGTGTTCGCGCGAGACGGCGGCGTTGGGGCCGCCCTCGCCGGCGATCAGGGGGCGGAGGCCGGCCCAGGTCGCGCGGACGTCGTCGGGGCCGATGGCCGCGTCGGGGAAGCAGACGTTGACCAACCCCAGAAGGTCCTCGACGTCGGCGGCCGTCGCGGCGACGTGGTCGAAGTCCCCGCTGTAGTCGCTGTCCGTGGTGCCCACGACCACCTGGCCGTCCCACGGCATCGCGAACACGGTTCGTTCGACGGCGCCGCGCGTCAGCACGACCGTGTTGTTCACGGGCAGCCGCGACCGGGGGAGCACCACGTGCACCCCCTTGGTGGGGCGCAGGAGCCGCTTGCGGTCCCCGCGCAGGCCCAGGGTCCGGTCGGTCCACGGCCCGGTCGCGTTGACGACCACCCGAGCGGCCACGGTCGCGGCGCGGCCCCCCACGCGGTCCAGCACCTCGACCCCTCGCACCTGCCGGCGGTGCACGGCGAAGCCGGTGACCTCCGTCCAGGGCAACACCCAGGCGCCGGCGTCGTGGGCCGACCGCGCGGTCTCGAGCGTGAGGCGCGCGTCGTCCGTGGTGCAGTCCCAGTAGCGGACCGCGCCGTCGAGCCCGTCCGCCGCGAGGGCGGGCTCAGCGTCCAGGGTGGCCGCGGAGCCCAGCGTCTGGTGCAGCCCGTAGCTGCGGAACAGCGCCAGCGCCTCGTAGATCCACAGGCCCGCACCCACCACCCACAGGGGGCGGGGTCGGCGCTCGTAGACGGGAAACAGGAACGGCACCGGGCGGACGAGGTGGGGCGCGAGCATCCGCAGCCGCCGTCGCTCGCTGACCGACTCGAAGATCAAGCCCAGCCGGCGCTGCTGCAGGTAGCGCAGGCCGCCGTGCACCAGCTTGCTGCTGGCCGACGACGTGCCCGAGGCGATGTCGTCCCGCTCCAGGAGGATGGTGCGAAGCCCCCGCATCGCGGCGTCCCGGGCGATGCCGGCGCCCGTGATGCCTCCGCCGATCACGCAGACGTCGAACGGCTCCTGGTCCAACGCCGCGACCCGCTCGGCGCGGGTCGCGGCGGAGAAGGGGGGGGAGGGGGGAGCTTGAAGGCGGGCGCCCGACACGGGCGAATCGTCAGGCCGCAGCGCGATCCCTGTCAACTCGTGGCCGTGCGGCGGGAGTTGTCGGCAGAACCCCGCCGACTAGGGCGCAGCCCACGGGTTGCGGCCCAGCCCGGACAAGACTGCGCCGCCGACACCCAGGAAGGTCGCCGCGAGCAGGATGATCCCGCCCAGCCACGCCACGAGGCCTCCGCCCGACGCGACGAGGCTCAGCAGCCCCAGGGCCGCGCAGCCAGCGACCAGCGCGCCGGCCCGAGTCTGCGCCGACTCGGGGCGGGGCAAGCGGTCGCCGACGGCCTCGGCCAGACCCACGAGGCCCGCGAGCCCGACGGCGAGCCCCAGGGCCGCGACGAAGGGCAGGGCGAGCCAGCCCACCACCGAGATCACCAGCAGCACCGTGAGCAGGGTGATGCCCAGGGTCACCAGCAAGCCGAGCCCCGCCGCGTGCAGCGGCGCCGCTTCCAGCGTGCGGCGGACGTTGCGGGACCGGTCCGGCCAGGTCGCCAACAGCAACAGCCCGACCACCAGCAGGAAGCCGGCCGAGACCGACGCGCTGGCGAATCGAGCCGTCCAAGAACCCGCAGCCTGGAATCCGGGGTCGCCCGGAGGCGCCCGGGGACCCAGCCCCGCCGGTCGCATCCCTTCGCTCGCTTCGACCACGCCGTCGCCCGCGCCCAGCTGCGCTCCGGCCAGCAGCGCTCCTTCGGCCTTCGCGAAGTCGCCGCCCAGGTGCATCGCCGAGCCGTCGACCCGAGCGCCGGATCCCAGCAGCAGGTCGCCGCCGACGACCACGACGTCGCCCCGCACGCGTCCGTCGACCCGGGCGTCGGCGCCCACCACCACGACGTCCCCGGCGATGTCTTCGGCGGCGGTGATGTGCACGTCGGATCCGAACGAAACCCGATCGTCGTCTTCGGCCGCGAAGACGGCGGCGGGGGCCAGGACGAGCAGGAACAGCAGAATGCGGGTCATGAGGGCACCTGGGCGGGGGCGAGCAAGCGGCGAGCGCCAGCCCCGGTAAGCAGGAGGCCCGCCACCGACGCGACGGCGAGGGCGGGCAACAGGGTGGCGAGCTGGTTCGGCTCCGGCACCGAAGCCAGGGCCCACAGCAGCAGATCCTTGACCCCGAGGACCCAGGACTGGAGCAGAGCCGCGGGCCCGCGGGCCACGGCGAGCGCGACCAGGGCCGCGGCCAGCAGGACGTCAGCGGCGGCGAACCACCCCATCAGCGAGCCGAAGCCGCCCACCGCGTCGGCGGGCAGGGCGGCACGCCGGGCCTCAGCCTGGGGCGCCCACTGCGCGACCGCGGCCTCGGCGATCCCCAGGGGGATGGCCATCCGGCCCGCTCCGGCGGCGTCCAGGGCCGAGAACATCGCGCCGTACCCCACCAGCCGGGCGGCGAACGCGTCGTCGACGTCGAGCCGAAGCTCCACGTCGATCAACTCGTCCTCGTCCAGGGTGCCGTCGAGGTACCGCTGGATGAGGAAGTCGTCCTCCTCCAGGGGCGGCTCGTCGTTGGGCAGGTCGGCGTCGATGGGGGTCTTGATCACGGGGTGATGCCCTTCTCCAGGAGCGCGGCCTGCAGCTTGCGGCGGGCCCGGAATAGCCGGTTCATGACCGTGCCGTCCGGCAGCTCCAGCTGGTCGGCGATCTGCCGGTAGGTCATGTGCTCGAAGTGGTACATGCGGATGATCTCGGCGTACTTGTCGCCCAGTGCGCCCATCGCCTCGTACATGGCGGCGTTGAGCTGCTGCTGGTGGACCGCCGCGTCGGCGCGCTGCCCGAATCGGTTGCCGCCGTCAGCCCAGTCCATGGGGGCCTGGGTCTCCTCGTTCAGCTCCGACTGGGGCCGGCGCCGCCGGTACCGGTCGACGCAGAGGTTCCGCGCGATGCGGTAGAGCCACGGCGCGAACGGGCGGCTCGGGTCGTACTTGTCGATGTTCGCGAGTGCCTTCACAAACGCGTCCTGCGCGACCTCGGCCGCGTCCTCCCGGTTGCGAAGCATCCGCAGGGCCATGCCGTAGACCCCCGCCCGGTGACGGGACAAGAGCTCCTGAGCTGCCAGGGTGTTTCCGCTGATGACCTGCAACGCCAACTCCTCATCTTTGGCGGAGCTCACGAGGGGCTCCGCGGGGAGAACCCCAGGCCGGTCTGCCGATGTGCGGTCAGTCCGTGGTGCCTCAGGCTCTTCATCGGTGTCGGCAGGTCCTACGCAGCGGGGGCCCAGTCATTTCAACGGCATCGAGCGAAATCTCGATCCAAGCGGGCATTGGGTCTGGAAGAATAGTGGTTCCGCGACCTCACGGGGCGTTCAGGCATGCGTTCGAACCGCCACAACCACGACGAGGATGAGAAGCTGCAGGCCTACGACAGCAAGGACTACAGCGAGCTGATCGAGTTTCCGGTCGAGTTGGTCGACCGGGACGGCGTCGTGCGCCGCTACTCCTACGAGGAGTCCTTGGCGGTCTACCACCGCCGCATTCAGTCGGCGCCCTGGCGCTACTCGGAGACGGAACTCGTCCAGGCGGAGATTGGCCACTGCACCCGCCGCATCGACCAGATCCGGCGGAGCTACCGCAACCGTGCGGACCAGGGCGAGTCCGTGGCCGCCCCGAATCCCCGGGCCGCCCTGGGCGAAGGCTACGACGCCGTCCGCGAGCATTATCGGGGGCTGCTGAGTCAGCGCGGTCTGACGGCCCCCGACGATTTGCCGCTGGTCGTTCGGCTCCTCCAGGACGAGTCCGGCAGCCGCGTCTACCACGTGGGCCTCGGCGGCGACCGCGCCGGCCACCTGCTCTACGTGTACCCCTTCGATCGCCTGGGAGACGGGAACCCGCGTGAGGCGTGGGAGCGGGCTCGCGACTCCTGGCGCGGCATCCCGCCCGGGGGTGCCGACGTCGAGCGGCTGCTCATGTCGGCCGAAGCTGGCGGATCGGGCTACCTCCTGACGGGCCTGCAGGACCTGCCCGCGGGCCTGCAAGCGCTGGCCAACGCCGAAGACGCCAACCCGGCCCTGGCGACGCTGCCCGACCCCGGCGACAGTCAGCCGTTCTGGATGGCGACCCCGGGAGCGGACGCCGGCGGCGGGTTCGACCCGTTCCAGCGGGGGCTCGACGCCCTCAGCAACGACCGCACCGAAGAAGCGATCGCTTCGTTCCGGCACACGGTGGAGCGGAATCCGTACCACCGCGAGGCCTACCTGGCGCTCCTCGCCGTCCTGGATGGAGCGGGCCGGCACGAAGAGGCCGAGATGTACGGCGCGATGGCGGAGAGCCACCTGCCCGGCGACGCCCTGGTCAAGTACCGCCAGGGGCTCAACCTGCTCCGGCGGGGAGACCTCGACGAGGCGGTCGCGGCGTTCGATGAGTCGGCGGCCCGCAACCCCGGGCTGAGCCAGCCGGCGTACTTCGCCGCCCACGTGCTCCTGGCCCGCGGCAAGGACCTCGACGGGGCCCACGCCCGGCTGACCGCCGCGGCGGCCGTCGCCGACGACGACGAGGACCACGTGGGCGTCGCCCTGCGCCGCGTCGAGGGGCTCGTACGGGTTCGGACCGGGCTTCGCGTCGGCGGGGCGGTCTGCGCCGGGCTCTTTGCCCTCGCGGCCTTGATGGGTCAGCCCGTCGGGTGGGTCGGGGTCGCGCCGGCGCTGGCGTTGGCGGCAACCGCCAACCGCACGGCCTCGATCATCGGCCGGTGGGTGCTCCGTCGGACGGCGGATCCGGAGTCCGACGCGGAGTGACTCCGTCCGGCGCTCCCGGCGTCGGACGTGTGCGGAGCCAGCGCGCGACGGGTCGCAGGTCGGCGGCGGGAGCCGCCCCCACGAGCAACCAGCTGCCGTCTTCGGTCCAGCCGAGCACGGAGAGGTCCCCCAACTCAAAGAGCTGCGCCGGGAGGTCGTCCAGGCGGAAGTCCATGGCGTTTCGGGGCCAGACGACCGGGCCCGGCGTGCGGTGGGCGGAGACGGCGCCGGCCTCGGTGGCGTAGAGCCAGGAGTCCACCCGGACGCCATCCAGCTGCGAGACCAGCGAGCCTTCCAGCCGCGGCGTGGCCGGAGGCCCGCCCGTGAGCCGCGCGCGGCCGGTGATCAGCGCGTCGTGCACCACGGCGACCTGCTGGAGCAGGGCCGGCGCCTGGGGCGGGGGGATCCGGGCGAGCAGGGCAATGGAGACCCCGACCAGGCCGACTCCTGCCCAGACCAGCAACCGGAGCGGACCAGGCCGTTGGGGCTGGGGCGCCGGAGGCGTCAAGGCGCGGGCTCCAGCCGGTGGGAACCGATGAGCTCGCCGAGGTCGGCGGCGACCTCGCGCAGGGCCGGCTCGCCCTCGATGCGGGCGAAGTCCCGCGACGCTCCGCGCAGGAGGGTGATCGCCACGTCGCGGCCGCTGGTCTGGGTGATCCGGATCCCGGCGACCTCGACGGCGTCTTCGGCGGCGGCGAGGTCCGGGTAGCCCGCCGATTCGATGCGGTCGAGGGACTGAAGCAGCGCCAGGACGGGCGCCTCGTCGACGGGCTCGGGGGCGCCGTCGCCCACCGCGCGGCTCCAGCCGTCTTGCTTCGCGAAGGTCCAGGTGACGCCGGCGGCCTCCCACTCGATCCGGTTTGCCAGGAACGGATTGAAGTCGAGCAGCTCGACCGCGCGCCAGGCGTCGACGGTCGGGTCCAGGGCGCCGAGTCGCGCGGCGTCGATCCACGCCGCTTCTCCGCGCAGGGGAGGGGGGAGGAGCTCGCCCTCAGCCAGGACGGGCATTCGCCCGCGGTCGTCTTCGGGGCCCAGGATCAGGCTCGCTTCGCCGGCCGGGCCGGCGAGGCGGACGACGCAGCGCGGCGCCTCGATGAGCTCGCCGCCGTAGGCCCGGGCCTGGAGGTCGACGAGGTCGAGCAGCAGCTCGGCGACCTTCGGGGGGGCCGCGCGGTAGGCGGGCTCGCCCTCGATCCACCAGTCGCCGTCGCCCCGGGTGAGCACGAGGGTGGCCTCGTCGCAGCGGAGGCTGAGCTGGTCCACGCCGTCGCGGTCCAGGGGCAGGACCCGGCGGTCGCGGTAGTCGAGGGGGTCGCGCAGCAACGGCGTCATGGCGGCCGGCTCGACGAGGTGCACGGCCCCGTCGACGAGGGCGTAGCGGCCGCCGCCCACGGGGGGCGAGTCGCCCAGGCGGAGGTTCAAGACGCGGCCGTCGGCCAGCGTGGCCGACGCCGTCGGAGCGGCCGGGCCGATGCCGTAGGACGAGGGGTCCCCGGCGTCGCTCAGCTGCCGCAAGGAGTCGGCCTCGACCAGGGAGCGGACGGCGAGCTCCGCCAGGGCCCCCTCGGCCGGTTTGGGCGGAGACCCCGCCAACACCCAGGCGTCCCCGTCCTTGAGCAGCTGGACCCCTTTGCCTTCGGGGCCGAGGGTCAACCCGGTCACGTCCGACGGCGCCACGCCCTCGAACAGGCGGGTGGTCGCGGGGGCGTCGGGGTCGGAGGCGGGCTCGTCGTCGGTGGTCCAGACGAACCAGGACAGGCCGGCGAGGACGACGACGGCGACCGCGAGGGGGCGCTTCGACATGGCGGGATCCTTCGGTGGGGTCCGGGGCGTGTCAAGGATGCGCCTGCTTGACAGGCCCCAACGGGTGGCTATTCCCTGTCGCCGGCAACCAGCAGGAGATCCCCGTGTCCCACGTGCAGCCCGAATCCCCCGCTTCCGCTTCCGCCGCCTCGCCCGGCGATGACCCGCGGGTCGACGCCCTCGACGAGCCGACGGAGATCCCATTGGACGACTCCGCCGACGCCTCGGCCGATCCCGAAGAGGAGTCGGCGCGCGCCGAAGAGCCTCCGCCCCCGCGCGTCGACCCCATGACCGCCTACTTGCGGGCCCAGCTCGACGAGAAGGACGTGAAGCTCCGCGAGTACATCGACGCGTACAAGACCGCGAAGGCCGAAATGGCGGCCGCGCGGGAGCGCCTCACGCGGGACCGGGACAAGGAACTGGACCTGGCGCGCAAGCGGCTGGCGGGCGACTTCCTGGACGTCCTGGACAACCTCGACCGGTCCCTGCAGGGAATTCAGCCCGGCGCGCCGGTGGAGTCGCTGGCCCAGGGCGTCGGCATGGTCCGCGCCCAGTTCGCCGGCGTGCTGTCAGGCTTCGGCGTCGAGCCCATCGAGGCCCTGGGCCAGACCTTCGACAGCGCGCTGCACGAGGCCGGCGGCATGATCCCCGCCCAGCCTGGGCAGGCGGACCAGGAGGTCGTGTGGGTCGAGCGGGCGGGCTACACCTACAAGGGGCAGCTGCTCCGCGCGGCCCGGGTGCTCATCGCCAAGGACGGCTGACCGGCGGCCTTGCCGGCGCCGGGGGCGGCGGCCATCCTTCGGCCCATGCGCCGACTGCCCTGGATCCTCTTGCTCTGCGCGGCTTGCGCGCACCGTCCCCCGGCCCCTGCCGAAGCCCCCCCCGAGCCGGCCGCGGAGCCCGCGGCGCCGAGTCCCCGGGCCGGCGTCGTCTCGGCGGCGCACCCCCTGGCGGCGGAAGCCGGCCGCGACGTGCTGCAGGCCGGGGGCAACGCGTTCGATGCCGCCGTCGCCACCGCGCTCGTCCTGGGCGTCGTGAACCCCCAGTCCAGCGGGCTGGGGGGCGGGGGCTTTGCCGTGTGGCGGCAGGCCGACGGAGCGACCGGCAGCCTCGACTTCCGCGAGGTGGCGCCGTCCTTCTTCGCGCGCGACACCTACGCCGTCGAGGGCCGCAGCTCCACCCGCGGCCCTTGGTCGACGGGGGTGCCCGGCGAGGCCGCGGGGCTCGCGTCGCTGCACGCCGCCCATGGCGTGTTGCCGTGGGCAGACCTCGTCGAGCCGGCCCGGCGCGTCGCCGCCGAGGGGTTCCCCGTGGGCCCCGACCTCGCCGCAGCGTTGGGGCGCATGGGCGAGGGCATTCTGGCGGACCCCGGCCTGGCCTCGGTGCTGAGCGTCGACGGCGAGGTGCTGGCCGAGGGCGAGACCTGCCGCCGGCCGGCGCTGGCCGACACGCTGCAGTACCTGCAATTGCATGGCGGCCGAGGGCTCTACTCGGGGCCCCTGGCGGTGTCGCTGAGCGGCTTCCTGGCGGGGCAGGGCGTGCCGTGGACCGAGGCCGAACTCGCCGCCTACGCGCCGCGGGAGCGCGAGCCCCTGCGCGGGCAGTACCGGGGCCTCAGCATCGTGACGATGGGTCCGCCCAGCAGCGGCGGGATCGCGCTGCTGCAGACCCTGGGGGTGCTCGAGCAGGCCGACCACCGCGCCCAGGGGTACGGCTCGCTCTCGTGGACGCGCACGCTGACCGCAGGGCTGCGCCACGCGTTCGCCGACCGCGCCGCGTACGGCGGGGACCCAGACTTCGTCGAGCTGCCGCTGTCCGCCTTGCTGGACCCCGCGCTGTTCCGCCGGCTGTGGGACGGGACGCCGGCCGCCGGGCCCGTGCCTCTGGACCAGGCAGGCCTCGCCGGCGAGCGCTCGGAGACGACGGCGGCGCCCACCGACGACAGCGGCACCAGCCACCTGTCCGTCCTCGACGCCGACGGGCGAATGGTGGCCCTCACGACCACCGTGAACCTGCTGTTCGGCAGCGGGCAGGCCGACCCCGGCACGGGCATCGTGCTCAACGACGAGATGGACGACTTCACGGCCCGCCCCGGCGAGCCCAACGCGTTCGGCCTGGTGCAGAGCGAGGCCAACGCGGTGCAGCCCGGAAAGCGGCCGCTGTCGTCGATGACGCCGACCCTGGTGTTGCAGGACGGCCAGCCCCGACTCGCCGTCGGCGGCGCCGGCGGGCCCCGGATCATCACCGGCACGCTGCAGACACTGCTGGGGGTCGTGGACGGCGACCTGTCGGGCCACGACGCCGTCGCCCGCGGGCGTCTGCACCACCAGTGGCTGCCCGACGAGCTGGAACTCGAGGCGGGCTGGGACGAAGCGGCCCGCCAAGGGCTGACGGACGAAGGCTTCACCGTCATCGGCCTCCGGTACGCCGGCCGCATCCACGCGGCGACCCGGGCGGAGGACGGCTCCTTTGGCGGCGGCGCGGACCCGCGGGGCGGGGGAGCGGTCGCGGTGTCCCAGCCGTGAGCCCTCCGTTCCACGTCGTGCTGGTCGAGCCGCTCATCCCCCAGAACACCGGGAATGTGGGCCGGCTGTGCGTCGCCACCGGCGCCCGGCTTCACCTGGTGCGGCCCCTCGGCTTCGACATCAGCGACAAGGCGGTGCGGCGCGCGGGCCTCGACTACTGGAAGAACGTCGATCTGGTGGTGCACGACGACACCGAAGCGCTGGGGCGGGCGGTGGATCTGGACCGCGCCTGGCTCTTCAGCGCGCGGGCGACCCGCTCGTATTCGTCGGCGACGTTTCAGCCCGGTGACGTGCTTGTCTTCGGCAAGGAGACGACGGGGCTGGGGGAGCTGGGCACGGTGCGACCGGACCGGCTGCTGACGGTGCCATTTACAGGGCCCGTCCGGAGCCTCAATCTCTCGACGACGGTGGGCATCGTCGTCTACGAGGGGCTACGCCAGACCCGCCCTGATCTGATGCCGCCGGCGGTGTGCTGATTCGACTTCCGCAGGCCCGAACTCCCGGAGGAATCCCGTGACTCGCAAGCGTTCCCTGTCCGGCATCAAGCCCACCGGCATGCCCCACCTGGGCAACTACCTGGGCATGATCCGGCCAGCCATCGCCCTTCAGGACGAGTACGACGCGTTCTACTTCGTCGCCGACTACCACGCGCTGACGTCGACCCACGACGCCGTCGCCATGCGCACCCATAGCTACGACATCACGGCCATCTTCCTGGCGTTCGGGCTGGACCCGGAGCGCAGCACGTTCTGGCGGCAGTCCGACGTCCCGGAGGTCTGCGAGTTGTCGTGGACGCTGTCGTGCATCACGTCGATGGGGGCGCTGGAGCGGGCCCACGCCTACAAGGCGGCGAAGGACCGAGGGGAGGAGAACCTCATCAACCACGGGGTCTTCAGCTACCCGGTGCTGATGGCGGCGGACATCCTGCTGTACGACAGCGACGTGGTGCCCGTCGGCAAGGACCAGGTCCAGCACGTCGAGATGGCGCGCGACATGGTCCTGCGCTTCAACCACCTCTACGGCGACGGCGGGCTCAAGCTCCCGGCGCCGGTGGTGCAGGAAGAGGTCCAGACCATCATCGGCACCGACGGGCGCAAGATGAGCAAGTCCTACAACAACACCATCCCCGTGTTCCTGCCGGCCAAGAAGCTGCGCAAGGCGATCATGAAGATCGAGACCGACAGCAAGGGGCTCGAGGAGCCCAAGGACCCGGACACCTGCAACGTCTTCACGCTGTACCGGCTCTTCGCCGATGCCGAGCACCAGGCGGACCTGGCGGACAAGTACCGGGCTGGCGGGTTCGGCTACGGCCACGCCAAGCAGGCGCTGTTTGACGAGATGGACGCCCACCTGGCGCCGTTCCGGGAGCGGTACGAGGCGCTGCGCGCGGACGAGGACCAGCTGGAGGACATCCTGACGGCGGGGGCGGCGCGCGCTCGCGAGACGGGCGGGGCGGTGCTGGACCGGGTGCGGACAGCCATTGGATTTTCGGCTCGGCGCGCCTGAGCGCAGGCCGGTGGAGACGTGATGAGCAAGACCTGGATTCTCGTGCTCGCTGGGGGTGGCGGAACCCGCTTCTGGCCGGCCTCGACCCGCCAGACGCCCAAGCACCTGCTGCCGCTTCTGCCCGACGGCCGGACGCTGCTGCAGGCGACGCTGGATCGCGCCGCGGCCCTCACCGACCGAGAGCGGATCTTCGTGGTGACGTCCGCGGACCAGGCCGACGCGGTGCGGGAGAACGCCGGGGACCGGGTCGGCGAGCAGGGGCTCATCGTTGAGCCGGTGCCCCGCAACACGGGGCCCGCCATCGCCCTGGCCCTGGTGGCCCTGTCGCTGCGGGGGGCGGGCGCTCACGACCCCGTCATCGTGCTGCCGGCGGACGCCGGGATCGACGACGACGAGGCGTTCCGGGCGTGTCTGCGGACGGCCTGCGCCGCGGCGGTGGCCCACAAGTCCATCGTGACGGTGGGGGTGCCCCCGACCCGGCCCGCGACCGGCTACGGCTACCTGGGGCTGGGCGCCGAAGAGGAAGTCGAGGGCGCCGAAGCGACCGTTCGCGCCGTGCTTCAGTTCCGCGAGAAGCCCGACCACCGCACCGCCAAGGAGTGGGTCGCGTCGGGCAACTTCTGGTGGAACGCCGGCATCTTCGTCTTCCGGCTGGGCTACCTCTGGTACGTCATGGGCGAGCTTCGCGAAGACCTGGACCTCGCCATGGCGACCATGGGCGCCTGCCTGCAGCAGGACGACCGGGCGGCCCTGGCGGCCGAGTACTCCCGGCTGGAGTCCATCAGCATCGACTACGCGGTGATGGAGAAGGCCCCCTCGGTGTTGGGGGTCGGGGCCACCTTCGGCTGGTCGGACCTGGGGTCCTGGGACGCCATCGCGGAGGTGTTGGGCGCGCTCCCCGGCGGAGTCGGGGTGGCGGCTTCGGCCGCGGCGGATGACGCCGACGGCAACGTGGTCTGGGCGCCGGGCCGGAAGGTCGGATTGCTGGGGGTCAGCGGACTGATCGTGGCCGTAACCGACGACGCCGTGCTGGTCGCCGACCGGGAGCGCGCGCAGGAAGTCAAAGGCATCGCTGCGGCGCTCGCCAACTCCTCCGGGGACGCGTGAGGCCTCAAGACGAACCGATCGATGCGTCCCTGCCGGCCCTCGCCTGGGGCATGGCGGGCGGCCTGCTGGCGTCTCTGAGCCTGTGCTGCTGGCTGAGCCCAGCGGCGGCGGGGTTCGCCGCGGTTCGGTGGGAGGCCCGGGCCGGCCTCAACCCCGATCCGCTGCGGACCGGCCTGCGGGTCGGCTTGTTGTCGGCGCTTCTGGTCGCCACCGTGGGCTCCGCGATCTTCGTCATGGCCTGGGACCTGGGCGCTGCCACCGAAGCGTTTGACGCCGCGGACCTGGACGTCAGCCGGTGGGGGCTCCTGGTGCTGCACGCGGTGTTCGGCGCTGGAGTCTCGGCGCTCTCGGCCGTCGTCGGGGCGCTGTTCGCCCGAACGGGCGGCGAGTCCGCGTCGAAGCCCACCCGGTCCAAGGCCTGGGCGCCGGTCGCCGATGCGGGGCTGATCCCCGGACGCGACGTGTCGGCCCGGGAGCCGGCGGCCCCGGCCGGCGATGCTCAGGACCTTCACGGGCCGCCCCCCGTGCGGGAGGAACCGACCGACCCCATGCCGCCCGTGGGGGCGTTCGACGCCCCGGACAGCCTCTCCTCTGCGCCGCCGCCCGTCCCGCCGGCCTCGGCGGTGCCCCCGCGGCACGAGGTGCCTCCGCCGCCGGCCGTGCCCCCTGCTACGCCGGTGCCCACCGCGACGGCCGTGCCCCCGGCGACGGCCGTGCCCCCGGCATCGGAACCGGCGCTGGACGTCGACCCGAGCGAGCTGGCCACCGCCGCCGACGAGCTCGGCGCGTGGGGCCCGCTGGACGAGGACTGAGCCGAAGGACCCCGCGGCGCCAGGTCGCCTCGCCGCTTCGGACCGCCCGACGAGGACGGACGAGGGGGCCAGCGGGCGACGGCTTGCCTTCCCCGGCCGCGATCAGCGCCAGAACGAAGAACCCCCGGGGCGGCAAGCCGGCCCGGGGGTCCCGAAGTTGCTGGCGCGGACGCCTACTGCTCGCCCCACCGATCGATCTTGCCGTCGGCGTTGAGGTCCCAGCCCGAGCGCTGCATCACGCCGCCCTCGTAGTACTCCCAGTAGTCCATCTGGCCGTCGCCGGTCGTGTCGCGCTCGAGGCGCGAAATCTGCCCGCCCTCGTAGTAGCGGATCAGGTCGGCGGTGCCGTCGTAGGCGGTGTCCCACTCGGCGCGGATTCGCTCGCCGCCGTCGTAGTAGTCGGTCCAGTCGATCTTGCCGTCGAAGTCGGCGTCGAGCTGCTCCTGGGACATGGCCCCTTCGTTCCAGACCTGAATGACGTCGACCTGGCCGTCGAAGTTCAGATCGATCTCCTTGCGAACCATCCGGTTGCGCTCGGCGCCTTCCCCGGCCCGGTAGTAGTTCTTCACGTCGGCCTGCTGGTCGCCGTTCAAGTCGAGGGTGACCTTCTTGAAGCCCTCCTCTTCGAACGTCTGCACAGGGTCGATGAACTCCTCGTCGTCGTCGGCCTTCTGCTTGGGGCAGCCGGCGAGGGCGATGGCGAGGGTCAGGGGAATGAGCGAGTGGCGCAGGTCGAACATGAACGAGGGCTCCCCCGGGCACGGCCCGGCACCGCAAGGGTAGTGCCAGGTCTCGGGGGGGTCAACGGACCCGGAGTCCCCCGGCGGCGCGGTCCTACCTCCGGACTATGCTCGTGCACGTGAGAGCCTGGATCCTCGCCGCGGCGATCGCCGTTGCCCCCGCGTTCGCCGTCGCCTCGTCCGACGCGGTCCAACGGGCGTCCGACGCGCTGGTTGGCGGCCAGCCTTCGGACGCGTTGGCGGCCGTCGAGGGGGTCGAGGGCGACGCCGCCCTCCTGCTGCGCGCCGAAGCGCTTCGCCGGCTGGGGCGGGGAGCGGAGGCCGCCGCGGCCCTGGAGCCGCGGGCCCGGGCGGGCGCGCCGGCCGCCCAGATCCGGCTCGCCGAACTCCGGGTGGAGGCCGGGCGCCTGACCGATGCCCGCCGGTTGGTGGACGGGCTGCGGGGCCAGGACCTGGCGCCGGCGCTCTCGGTCGAACTGCGCGCGATCCTGCCCGGCGAGGTGCCGGCGCGCGCCGACATCGACGCCCTCCCGCCGGGCGAGGCGAGGCTGCGGCTGGCGGTGCGTCGCGCCCGGCGGCTGGCGGATCGGGGGGAGGCGACCCCCGCCGACTTCGCGGCGGCTCACGCCGAACTGGTGGCGACCCCGCGGGCCGATGCGGCCGTCGACCTCGCGCTGGCCGAGGGGCGGTACCGGTTGGACGCGGGGGATCCCGAGGGCGCGCGCCAGGCGCTGGGCGCGACACCCCCTGCGGGGGAGCCCGTGCAGCGGGTGCAGTGGCTGCTCCTGACCGCGGAGCTGGCGGGCGGTGGAGGCGAGGAGGCCTGGGCTTCCCTGCCGCCCGGTGCGTCCCTGGGCCTGCGCGATGCCGCGCTGGTGGTGGGGGGCGAGCACGCCGCGCGAACGGGGGAGGGGATCGCGCGGTGGCGTCGTCGGATCGAGGGCGTCGACGCGCGCTCCGACGACGTCGCCGCCGCCTACGTCTGGCTGCTGTGTGCGGACGGGGAGGCCGGCTCGGCCCGCCGCCACCTGCCGCGGGCCGGAGCCGCCCGGGGCCGGGCACTGCTGGCCATCGCCCTCAGCCGGGACGGCTCCGATGGACTCGCGGCGGCCACCGAGGCCGAGGCCCTCCTGCCCGACGGCGACGGCCGGGAGGCGACCCGGAGGCGGCGGCTGGACCTGCTGCTGGCGGCGGGCGCCTTCGACGAAGCCGAGGCCTGGCTGACGTCGCTCGACCGCCCCGACGCCGTGGCCGAAGTCGGGGTCGCCCGTGCGTCCCGGGCCCTGGCGCTCGCCGCCGCCGAACTGACCGAAGGCCGCCCCGGCGCCGCGCTGGCCGCGCTCGGCCCCGAAGCCGGGGACACCCCTGACGCCACCCGGGTGCGCGCCGAAGCGGAGCTGGCCCGGGGCGAGGCCCGGCGGATGGCGGACGATCTCGAGGCCGCCCAGGCCGATCTGCGCGCCGCCGCCGACCGGTTCGACTCCGTGGAGACCCCGGAGCGCAGCGCCCGCGCCCGCTACGGGCTCGCGCTCATCCGCTCGCAAGTCGAGGACCCGGCCGGCGCGGCGTCCCTGGCCGAACAGGCGGCCCGCGACGCCGCGGCCGACCCCACGATGCAGGGCCACGCCTGGGCCCTGGTTGCCCGGGTGGTCTTCGAAGCGGACCCCGCTCGCGCGCGCGACGCCCTCGACCGAGCGGCCGGGGCGTTCGAGCGCGGGGGCGCAGGCCTTGCCGCACGCGCGGACGTGACCTACAAGCTGGCGCTGCTGGACTACCGGGACGGTGACGCCGGGGCCGCTCGCAAGAGGGCTCGGGTCGCCCGCACCCAGGCCCGCAAGGCCGGAGCGGCGGACCTGGTCGCCGGCATCGACGAGCTGCTGCGGCGGCTGGAGGCACCATGAGCGAGATGGACGAGCGCGAAACGGCGACCCTGGTCAGCCTCGAACCGAAGATGAGCAAGGCTCTGCTGCTGCGTCAGTCGGGCAAGGACCTCGACGCGCAGCTGATCTTCCGCCAGATCCTCGCCGACGAGCCCCGCCTCGCCGAGCCCCGCATGGAGCTGGCCCACATCGCAGCCTTGCAGAACGACTGGGAGGAGGCGGAGCTGCAGGCGACGGAGGCGATCCGCATCCTGCGGGCCGGCGGCCAGTGGACGTCCGAGGTCTCGCCCCCGGCGTTGCTGTCGTTCGCCATCAACCTGCTGGGTGAGGTGGTCGTGCGCCCGTTGGAAGAGGGGGACCTGTTCCTGACGGACAAACCGGCGTTCGAGCGGCGCTGGAACCGCGCGTCGATCCTGTTCGGTGAGGCCTGCAAGCTGGACCCCGAGAACGAGGACGCCCGGCGGAACCTCAGCCGCTACAAGCCCCTGCCGTAGGATCAGACTCCGCGCGTCGGCGCTCAGTCGTCCTCGAGGACCCGGAAGTCGGCGTCGATGGTCCGCCCGCCGCCCGGTGGAGCCGGGGGCCGAACTCCGGTGGGGTCGACGGTTCGCTCGTGCCGCGCCGCGCCGGGTTGGGCGCCGCCGACGTGGATGCGGAAGCCGCCAACGCTGGCTCCCCCGCCCTGGGCCGCGCCGGCCTCGATGGCCTTGGCCGCCCACGCCTTGAGCCCCGCCGCCATCGCCGCGCGGGTCGGCGGCAGCAGGCAGCTGAACCCGAAGACATCGGTCAAGAAGCCCGGCGTCAGCAGGAGCACCCCGCCGACCAGCACGAAGGCGCCTTGAAGGAGCCCGTCCGTCGGCAGCTCGCCCCGGCCGAGCGAGCCCTGCAGGTCGGTCAGGACGCGGATCCCCTGTTGCTTGGCCAGCGCGGCGCCGGCGAAGCCGGTCAGCAGCACGATCGCCAGGGTGTTGCCGATGCCGATCTCCGCCCCCACGGTCACGAAGAGGCCGATCTCGATGGCCGGGACGACGGTGAAGAGCAGCGCCAGAATCAAGACCATCACGCGTGCTCCTCGGCCTTGGCCCGCGCCCACAGCGCGTCCTGGGTGGCTTCGTCGGCGGCGCGCAGATCCAGCCCTGCACCGCGTGCTTCGGCTTCGACGCGCCGGAATCGCGCCTCGAATCGATCCGTAGAACCCCTCACCGCCGACTCCGCGTCCACACCCAGGTGGCGGGCCAGGTTCACGATGGAAAACAGGAGGTCACCCAGCTCCTCGGCCTGGCGGCTTCGATCGCCGCCGGCTACGGCCTCGGTGAGCTCATCGACCTCCTCGTGGAGCTTCGGCAGGACGCCGTGGGCCTCCTTCCAGTCGAAGCCCACGGCCGATGCCTTCCCCGTGATCCGAGCCGCTCGCAGCAGCCCGGGCAGGGAGCGGGGCACACCGTCGATGGCCGACGCATCGCCCCGCCCGGCGCTCGCGCGCTCGGCTGCCTTGAGGGCCTCCCAGGTTCCTGCATGGCCACCGGAGGGGTCGGCATCCTCGTACACGTGGGGGTGCCGGCGGACCATCTTGGCGACGATCGCCCGGCAGACGTCGTAGGCGTCGAACGCACCTTCTTCGGCGCGGATCTGGCTCTGGAAGACGATCTGCAGGAGCAGGTCCCCCAATTCGTCCCGGTGGCCGGCCGGCTCGCCGTCGTCGATGGCGTCGAGGACCTCGTAGGTCTCCTCGACCGCGTAGGCCTTGAGGGTCTGCAGGGTCTGCTCGCGGTCCCAAGGGCAGCCGTCGGGCGAGCGAAGGTCCGCCAGGATCTGCACCAGGGCGTCAAAGGGGTGGGCGTCGGGGGACGGGGGGGAGGGACGCGGCACAAGCAGCTCCGGGGGCCGGGGGCGGCGACTGTACCAGCGGGGGCGGCCACGACCGTTGTGGTAGTCTCACGGCCCCTTTCACCGGTCCAGGAGCGATGCCGGAAGCCCAGCAGAGCAAGAAGCGCAAGCTGCTGTTTGTCGACGCCGAGTCCCTCCTGCGGGAGGTGTATTCGGCCGACGCCGAGCGTGCGGGGTTCGAGGCCCTCGTCGCCGGAAACAGCCGCGACGCCCTCCGCCTCTTCGCCCGCAAGCAGCCCGACGCTGTGGTGGTCGACCTCGACATCGGGGGCGACATCGATGGGCCGGACCTGCTCCGGCGCCTCCGCGCTAGCGACCTGGGCCGGATCATCCCCATCGTCGGGGTCTCCGCGGGCACCAAGGCCATCCGGTCGGTCACCGACGCCGTAATTGCCCACGACGTCGACGACTACCTGACGAAGCCCGTGCACGGCGAGCGCCTGCTGTGGCGCCTGCAGGAGCTGATCGAGGGGCGCCCCCTGGGGGTCGTCAAGCCCGGCGGCGGCGAGCAGATGTCCCACGAGCCGCGGCCGGTGCTGCTGTCGCGGACGACGGACTTCCTTCAAGGCACGCTGGCCCAGACCGACATCGCCACGCTGTTCTTCTCGTTCTTCGCGACGGGTCGGAGCGGCAAGCTCTGCGCGATGCGGGACAAGGAGGTCTCGCAGGTCTGGTTCCGTCGAGGCGTGCCGATCTTCGCGGAGTCGACGGTCCCCGGTCGCGACTTCGGTGACTCCCTGGTGGCCTGCGGGCTCCTGGAAGCAGGCGAGCTGGCGGCGGCGCGGGAAGAGTGGCTCGAGATCGACCGCTCCCTGGGCACCGTGCTCGTGGCTCGGGGCTCCATGCGCGCCCGGCAGCTGTTCGAGGCAATGCGCGAGAACGTCGACGCCATCATCAACGACCTGTTCCGTTGGGACGACGGCAGCTACTGGATGGAGTACCTCCACGACCCATCCACCAACGACGCGCCCGACGCCGTGAGCCTGGGCCACGGTCCGACGCACTACGTGATGAACGGGCTGCGGAACCACTACGACCGAGCGCGTTGCGAGGGGATCATCGGCGCCGCGGCGGGCCGGTTGGTGACCGCGCGGGCCGCGCACTTCGTGCTGCGTGAGCTGGACGACCCCTACTACTACGAGAACATGCTCGCCCAGCTGGGGGAGGGGATCTCGGCGGCCGACCTGCTGTCGCGTCATCCCTTCGACCGGGACGAGGAAGCCCTCGCTGCGCTGACGGCGTTGTGGGTGGTCGGCGGAGTGCTCGAGGTCGACGACCGAGTGAAGCGGCGCAAGGCCCAGAAGGAAGTGCGCCGCAAGGTCGCCGCCGAGCGCATCCGCGAGGCGGTCGCCACGGCCGCCGGGGAGCACCCCGACGCGAAGGCGGCGCGCCAGGCTCGCATTCGCGAGCGCCTGCGCAAGCGCAAGGAGCAGAAGGCCCGGGGCGGCGTCGCGTCGATCATGGCCTCCCTCGACAAGGTCTCGGCCGAGGTCGCCTACGAGAACGGCCTGCGGCTGCTGAACCTGCGCGAGTACCCGCGGGCGGCCGAAACGCTGGCCGCGGCGGTCAAGATGTCGCCGCACAACGTGTCGTATTGCAGCTCGTATGCGCAGGCGGTCATCGGCCAGGCGCGCCCCGGCCCCGAAGAGTTGGACTACGCGCTGCGGCTCATGAAGAAGGCCGTGAGCATCGACCCCGATCACGGCGAGCCGTACCACTGGCTCGGCATGATCCTGCTGCGCATGGGCCACCGTGAGGAAGCGAAGATCACGCTGCGCCGCGCCGTCGAGCTCGGCTCGTCGATGGTCCACCAGAGTCGGTCGGTCTACGAAGGCCTCTAGGAGCCTGTGGCGCACAGGCTCCGAGGGGGCCGAGCGCTCGTGCGTGAGTCCGCGTGATCCGGCGCTCGGCAAGGACTCACGTCAGTTTGACGACTGGAACTCCCACGAGTAGCTGAAGGTCACGGAGCCGCCGCGGGGCTTCGGCATGTCCAGCGAGTAGAGCTGCCGCTCCATGCACTTGCGCATGGTGTCGGACTTCAGCGTCGACCGCGGCTCCTGCACCACCCCGCGGACCCGGCCGTCCTCGGCCAGCGTGAGCGTGAGCCAGAGGATGCCCGAGAGGTTCGGGGAGGTCTCCCGCGCCGCGGTGTAGCAGTACTTGAGCTTGCGCCGACCCTGGTAGATGGCGCGCTCCACGTCCTTCATCTCGACCCAGCCCTGCTTGCCACCGGTGGCCGATTCGGGGGCCTTGGTGGCGCTGTCCCGTTCGACGTCGTCGGCGACGGTGGGGCGGATGACGTCGGCGTCGACACGCTCGCCGCGCCGCACGGCCTCGAAGAACGGGCCGCTGCGCTCGTCTTCCCAGTCGATGTTCCGGGGCGCGCCGTCCGCTCGGTCTCCGCCCCCGCCCCCGCCCCCGCGGCGAGGTGCCGCCTTCGTGGACGCGCGGGTACCGACGGTAACGCTGCGGCCCGAGGGGGCTTCGTCGCCGGCGTTGGAGTTCAGGCCGCTCTCGCCGCTCGCGGTGCGGGGGCCGCCGGCGTGGTCGGGGCCGTCGTCGGGGCCGAAGATGTCCATCGCCTGCCCGCCGATCAGCAGGAGCAGGACCAGCATCAGGACCGGCAGGGCGGCGCGCTGCCACAGCGGGCGGCGCCACTCGAGCTCGGCCTCGTCCAGCACGATGGCCTTGAACGTGTCGCGACTTCGGATGTCGAGGGAGACGTGGATCCCCGACTCCGGGGGGGCCGGGGCCCGTCGGCGCGTCGGGGCCTTGCGGACCTTGATCTTGCCCGGGGCGGGCGCCGGGGCGGCGGGGGGCGCGACCGCTGCGGGGGCGGCAGGGACCGGGGGCGGGGCGGGCGCGGCGGGGGGAGGAGCGGCGACCGGGGGGGCGGCCGGAGGAGGAGCGGCGATCGGGGGAGCCGCTGCGACCGGCGGGGCCGCCGGCGCGTCGATGGGCGCCGACAACGGGGCGGGGGCGTCGGGCTGGGTCGGCTCCTCCACGACCTCCGGCGCAGGGGGTGTCGGCAGGGGCACGGCCGCCGAGGGAACCGCCTTCATGGCCGCCGGCGTCACCGACGGCAGGGGCGTGCGGCCGGCCACCAGGGGCACCCGGGGAGAAGACGGAGGCGCGGCCCGCATGCGCGGCTCCGTGATGCCGCCCCGTTCCACGGAGCCCTCGCGCGAGTGCAGCTCGAGCTGCAGGGAGACGGGGCCGACCTGCACGCGGTCTCCGGCCATCCACCGGCTGAACTGGACCGGCGCGCCGTTGCGCAGCGTCGTCATGCCCGAGCCGGCGAGGTGCTTGAGGTAGACGAGCCCGTCGGGCATCACGAGCAGCTCGGCGTGGGCCGGCGCGACGCCGGGGTAGCTCAGCCGGAACGCGCAGCGGCCGGCGCCGATGACGAAGCTGCCAACCCGCAGCGGCACCTTCTGGGGGCGACTGCCGGGCGGTTCGATGACGACCACCGGGGTGGGGTCCAGGACCTGATCGTCCAGCTCCACGTCGGAGTCCACGTCGGCACCGGGGCCGTCGAACGTGGGCGCCGGCGAGCCGTGATCGGTCGTCTCGTCCTCGGGCTCGGGCGTGTGGGCGGCGAGCATGGCCGAGGGGAGCGGCGCGTCGAGGCCACCCACCGTGGGCTCGTCGACGGTCGGCTCGTCTTCGTCGATGGGCGCGGCCTGGCGGACGTAGTCGAGCCGAAGCACCACGGGCCCCAGGTCGAGCTCGTCGCCTTCGCGGAGGCGCGCCCGATTCATGGGCTGGTCGCCGAGCAGCACCCGACCCTCCCCAGCGAGGTTCGCGGCCTCCAGGAAGCGGCCATCGACCAGCGTCACTTCGAGGTGGCGAGGCGCGATGGCGGGGTGTTTCAGCCGCAGGTTCGCGCCGTCTTCGCTGCCCACCACGAGGCGGCGGCGGCTCACAGGAACGGTCCGAATGACCTCGCCCCGTCGCAGGACTGCGAACCGGGGAATCACGACCTGCCGATCGGCCACGGTGCGCCCTCAGGAGGGGGTGGCGGAGCGTTGACGCCCCGGTGGGAGCCGGTAGACTCCGGCGCCCGTCGCGGAGAGTATCACGCCCCCGCGCCCGGCCCGGAGCCCCCCATGCCCTTGCTTTCCGGCGCCATGGGCGCGCGGCGCTACCGCGTACTCGGTGCCAAAGACCCCATCGACCGAGACGAGCTGCTCGAGCTCCTCGGGGAGCACGCCTTCCACGAGCCGCCGTCGGCGGCGAAGGGCGGCGAGAACCACGGCTGGGTCAGCATGCACAACCTGTGCGTGACCGAGTTCGTGCACGACGACAGCTTCTATCACCAGTACCTGTGCTTCTCGCTGCGCATGGATCGCAAGGCGCTGCCCGCGCGGCTGCTGAAGGCCCTGCTGGAGCTGCGCTGCACCTCGTGGATGGAGGAGACGGGGCGCGAGCGCGTCCCCGCCGCCGTGAAGCGCGAGATCCGCGAGCAGCTGGAGCTGGAGCTGTTCCCGCGGCAGCTGCCCAACGTCGGGGTGCACGACGTCTGCTGGGACCTGAACCGCGGGCTGGTCTGGTTCTTCAACAACGGCAACAAGGCCAACGAGATCTTCCGCATCCACTTCGCGCGGACGTTCTCCGTGGACACCCAGCCCGTCGGTCCCCTGCACCTGCTGGCCGACCACAAGCACGCCGACGCCTGGGTGCCTCGGATCGACGCCATCGGCCACAGCGACTACCGCGCCACGGAGGGGTCATGAGCGACGACGACCGGGACGACGACGAGGTCGACGGGGTCGAAGAGACCTTCGCCGGCACGACGGGTCCCGCCGACTGGATCGCGGAGTCCCTGGACCTGCACCCCGTCGATCACCCCGCCAGCAAGTTCCTGGGCAAGGAGTTCCTCCTGTGGCTGTGGTGGTCGAGCGAGAAGCGCTTCGGCTCCATCGAGCTGGGCGACTACGGCCAGGTCGACTTCTGGATCGACGACCGCCTCAAGTTCCAGACCGTGGGCGAGGAAGCCGATGGCGGCCGCGCCACCTCGGACATGAAGGGCGGCGCCCCGGCCACGACGCGGGAGGCGAAGTTCGCCCTGGCGGCTGGGAAGATCGTGGAGGTCGCGACGCTCGGCTTCCGGCTCAAGGAGCGGGAGTACTCGCTGACGATCTCCGGCGAGTCCCTGGAGCTGGCCGGGGTGAAAGTGCCGGGCGAAGTCGACGACGGCATCGACGAGCTCATCCTGGAGCGGATGTTCCTCCTCGAGGAGATCCACGGGATCGTGGCCCAGTTGTTCTATCGGTTCGCCGACGAACGCCTCGGCAAGACCTGGAACACGAAGCTCATGCCGGAGATCCGTCAGTGGATCGCCGAGGGCGCTTGACGAGCCGGGGCGGGGTGTTGATCCTCCCCTCCCGCTGAGGGGCTGTAGCTCAGCTGGATAGAGTACTGGCCTCCGAAGCCAGGAGTCGTGGGTTCGAATCCCGCCAGCCCCACCAATTCGAAGCCCTCCCGGATCCGTCCGGGGGGGCTTCGTCGTTCTGGGCGCCGCTCCGTGGCCGCGCAGGCCTCTAGAACTCGATGATCACGACGCCGCGGTCCTTGCGGTCCTGGCGTTGGGGCCGGGGGCGGTCTTCATCGGGCGGCGGTGGGCGTTCGATGTGCAGCGGCTGGCGCTCGCGCTGGCGCTGGCGCTGCTCATTCTCCCGCCGAATCTTCTCGATGATGAACGCGTCCAGCACGGTGCATCTCCCGGCGGCGGGCGGCCGCCTGACCTTGTGTCGTGACTATAGACCGCAGCGGGGTGGGGGCAAACCCGCCCCGTGGGGCCCAGTCATGCCCTGGATCTGGGGTCGGGTTGGGCCATGTCAAGCGTCGGCGTCGCCGTCTGGGGCCCTCAACGCCTCGGCGACGGCCGCCCGACGGTCCGGGGGCAGGCGGTCGGCCACCAGCGCCAGGGCCTCGCGACCCAGCAGGCGGTACAGCGCGGCGGCGTCGGGGTCCGCGGCGAGGGCGTCCAGGTTTCGCCGCACCGTGCCCGCGTCGCCGCGGGGGACGGGGCCGGTGATCACGTCGGCAAAGGCGCCGCCCTGGAGGTTCGACAGCGTGCCCGCCACCAGGGGCCACAGCAGCCGCCAGCCGTCGTCACCGGCGACGCTCCTCATCGTCCGCTCGGCGACCGCCTCCAGGGCCACGAGCAGGTTGGAGGCGAGCACCGCGGCGGCGTGGTACGCGGCCTTGCCCCCGGGCTGGAGCTGCACGGCGGGGTGCCCCAGCGCATCGGCGAGGCGGCGTCCGGCTTCGACCGCCGCGCCGTCCCCATCGAGGGCGACGGCGTAGGGGGGGACGGGGAGGGCGCCGGCTGCGCGGGTGAGCGCCTGCAGCGGGTGCCAGCCGCCGCGGTGGCCCGACGGCGGGCGCGGAAGATCGGCGGAGTCCCGGGACCCGGACAGATGCAGCACGGCGGTGTCGGGGCCGGGGCGCAGGGTGGGCAGCACGGCGTCCAAGGCGTCGTCAGAGATCGCCAGCAGAACGACGTCGCTGGTCAACAATTCAGGAGGCGGCACAGGCCCGAAGGAGGTCGGCACCGCGGTGCCGTCTCCGGGGGTGCGGTTCCAGGCCCCGACCGGCGGCAGCCCGGCGGCGCACAGCTCGGCCAGCAGGGCCCGGCCGGCCCGCCCGAGGCCCAGCACCGCAACGGTCGGAGCGGTGGACCGGTCCGGGGTCGGGGCGTACGATGAAGCGTCGGATCGAGGCTCGGACAAGGGCCCTCCGGCAGGCGAGATCTCCCGTGGAATTCCAGAGCTTGATCTACCAGACCGGCGGCGGCCGGGCCGTCCTCACGCTCAACCGGCCCCAGCGGCGCAACGCGCTGTCGCCGGAGCTGGTCTCCGAGCTGACGGCCGCGCTGACGGCGGCGCGGGACGACGAGTCGGTGCGGGTGGTGATCATCACCGGGGCCGGGGACCGGGCCTTCTGCGCTGGCGGCGACCTCGCCGGCGGGATGATGGCGCCCGGCGTACTGCCCGCCCACTGGGCCCGGGCGGGGTTCGGCGAGCTGCTCAAGCTGCTGCGTGACCTGGGCAAGCCGTCCATCGCGAAGGTCCAAGGGGACGCCCTGGGGGGGGGCTTCGGCCTCGCGCTCGCGTGCGACCTCGTGGTGGCCGCCGAGGAAGCCCGCTTCGGCACGCCGGAGATCCGGCTGGGCCTGTTCCCCCACGTGATCCTCTCGGTCCTGCAGCGCAACGTTCCGCGCAAGGCGCTGCTGGAGATGGTGCTGACCGGCGACAAGATCAGCGCCGCCCAGGGCAAGGAGCACGGCTTCGTGAACCGGGTCGTGCCTCGGGCGGACCTGGACGCGGCCACCGAAGAGCTGGCGGCGTCGATCGCGCGCCACAGCCCCGCCATCCTGCGGCTGGGCCGCGAGGTGTTCTTCACGCTGTCGGAGCTCGACTTCGACCGGGCCATCACCCACGCCAACGCGCTGCTGAGCCTCAACACCCTGGCGGAGGACACCGCCGAAGGCGTGGCGGCGTTCCTGGGCAAGCGCCCGCCGGAGTGGAAGGGCCGCTGAACCTGTGGCCGGCCCGGCATCCATCGACACCTACCTGACCCCCCGCGCCCGGACCGATCTGGCCGAGGCCATCGCGGACGCGGGCGGCAACGAGGTGTTCTTCGTCGGTTCCCCCGACGAGCACGGCTGCATCGACGACGTCGAGGTGTACTGCCGTGGCCACGAGTCGGCGGTCCCGGCCTTGCGGCAGGTCGGGCGGCCCGGCGAGGTCGTCATCCACAACCACCCGTCGGGGCGCCTGGTGCCGTCGGAGCCGGACCTCGCCCTGGCGTCCCACTACGGCCAGGAAGGCGTCGGCTTCTACATCGTCAACAACGACGCGAGCGCCGTGTACGTGGTGGTCGAGCGCCTCAAGGAGCTGCAGAAGGAGCTGGACCCCGAAGCCGTGGAGGCTGCGTTGACGGCCGACGACGGCATCGGCGGTGCGCTGCCCGGCTACGAGCCGCGGCCCGGCCAGGTGTCCATGGCCCGCTCGGTGGCGACGGGGCAGAACGGCCGCAAGATCACGATCGTCGAGGCGGGCACGGGCACGGGCAAGTCCCTGGCCTACCTGGTGCCGTCGGCCATGCGCGCCCTCGCCAACGACCAGCGGGTCGTCATCGCGACCCGGACCCGGCACCTGCAGCAGCAGCTCGTCGACTCCGACGTGCCCGTGGTCCGCCGGGTGCTGCCCGACGTGCGGGTGGCGATCCTCAAAGGGCGCGGCAACTACCTGTGCCGCCGCAAGCTCGGCGACCGCCTCAAGGAAGGCAGCACCGACGAGTCCGAGCAGGAGTTCCTGGTGCAGATCGGCAGGTGGGCCGAGGCCACCCGCCTGGGCGACCGGGACGACCTGCCGTTTGTGCCCGACTCCGAGCATTGGGAGCTCGTGCAGTCGAGCTCCGAGCACACGCTGCGGGTCAAGTGCCCCCACTACGACGAGTGCTTCTACTACTCGTCCCGCCGCCAGGCGGCCCAGGCCAACGTGCTGGTCGCCAACCACCACCTGCTGTTCGCCGACATGGCCCTGCGCCGCGACGGCGTGGCCGCGGGCCTGTTGCCCCGGTACGAGCACGTGATCCTGGACGAGGCCCACCACCTCGAGGACGTGGCCACAGACTTCGCCGGCTCGTCCCTCACGCAGCGAGGTTTGCTGCGCCACCTGGGGCGGCTCAAGCCGACGCGGGCGCGGAAGCGGGGGCTGCTCACGAAGCTGCGCGTGGCCGTCGAAGACGCGGACAACACCGAGGAGACAGCCGAGTTCCGGGAGTCGGTGCAGCGGGCCCTGGATCAGGTCGAGGTGGCGCGGGAGACGCTCAAGGTCCTGCTCGAGGACGTGGGCTGGAACGTCGCCGAGGCCGCCGGCGAGGACCGTGAGGCCAACCCCCGCTCCCGCCGCCGGCGCAGCGTGAGTTTCCGTCTCACGGACGACCTCGACAAGGAACTGCCCCACCTCCACCGGGTGCTCAAGGAGCGGTTCGACGAAGGCGTGCTGCTGCTCACGGCCGTGGGCAAGTGCGTCGAACACGTGCTCGACCGCATGGAGGGCATGCCCGGCCGATTCCAGAAGACGCACACCCAGACGCGCATGGACCTGGGCAGCACCCAGCGACGGCTGCTGGAGTCCGCGGCGACCATGGGCACGCTGCTGCGCGTCGAGGCCGAGCGGGTTCGCTGGGTGGAGCTGCGGATGGCCAAGGACGCGCCGCCGGAGTCGAAGTTCTTCTCCCGCCCCATCGAGGCGGCCGCCGTCATCCAGGACGTCGTGGTGCCCGCCGCCCACTCGATCACGCTGACGTCGGCGACGCTGTCCATCGCGGGCACGTTCGACCACTTCCGGGCGCGGACGGGATTCGACGGCGCGGAGGTGGGCGCCCGCGTGGTCACGGACTCCATCGCCTCGCCCTTCGACTACGGCAAGCAGGTCCTGTTCGCGGTGCCCGACGATCTGCCCGAGCCGTCGGCCCGGGACTACGAGGCCGCGGTCGTCGAGTCGGTGACCGAAGCCATCCGAATCGCCCGGGGACGCAGCTTCGTCTTGTTCACGTCGTACGCCCAGCTGCACCGGGTCGCGGACCGCGTCAGCCGCAACCTGGGGCGGCAGTGGTCGATCCTGCGGCAGGGCGAGCTGCCCCGAGACCGCCTGCTGGACCTCTTCAAGTCCCGGGACCGCACGGCGCTGTTCGGCACCGACAGCTTCTGGGAGGGCGTGGACGTGCGGGGCGAGGCCCTGTCCTGCGTGATCCTGCCGCGCCTTCCGTTCCGGGTGCCCTCGGAGCCGGTCCAGGTGGCCCGGGCCGAGGCCATCGCCAAGCGGGGCGGAGACGCGTTCTCGGAGCTGTCGGTGCCCCAGGCGGTGCTCAAGTTCCGGCAGGGCTTCGGCCGGCTCATCCGCCACCGAGACGACCGCGGGGTGGTCCTGGTGCTGGACACCCGCATCGTGCGCAAGGGCTACGGCCGGCGCTTCATGCGCTCGCTGCCGCCGGGCGTGGAGCCGCTGGTGGCCCCCCTCGACGACGTCCTGTCGGAGATGGCCGGGTTCTTCGGCCCGAAGGCGTAGCCCTCAAATCGAGATCGAGCCCTCGCGGAAGTCGCTGGGGGCCAGGTGCACGTTGATGCAGACGGGCTTGCCTTCGGCGGCGAGCTTCTTGGCGCGGGTCAGGGTCCGGTTGATCTGCGACGGGTCCGTCAACAGCATCCCTTCGCCGCCGTAGCCCTTCGCCACCTGGTGGTAGTCGGTGCGCAGCAGCACGGTGCCCACGTCGTCGCCCAGCAGCGTGATCTGGTCGCGGGCGATCTGCTGCCAGCTGGCGTCGGTGCCGATGACCGCGATGGGCGCGTAGCCCAGGCGCACGTAGGTGTCGAACTCGGCCAGGGAGTACGCCGAGCTGCCGTCTCCGTAGAACAGCCAGATCTCTGCGTTGGGGCGTGAGGCGGCCGCGCCGACGGCGAAGCCACCGCCCACGCCGAGCGTGCCGAAGACCCCCGGGTCCAGCCAGGACAAGGGGCCTCGGGGCCGCACGATGTACGCGCCCGTCGCCACGAAGTCGCCGCCGTCGACGATGAGGATGCTGTCGTCGGCGATCTTCTCTTCGATCTTCAGGAAGAGGTCCACGGGGTCGACCAGGGGCCCCTCGGTCTTGGCGCTGGCCGCGATCTCCGCGTCGCGGGCTTCCTCGCGCTCCCGCAGCGCGGCGAACCAGGTGGCCCAGTCGCCGGGCGCCCCGACCCGCTCGGACAGGCTCATGAGGAACCGCCCGGGGTGGGCGAGGACCCCTTGGGTGGGCTTGCGGTTCTTCGTCAGCGCGACCTTGTCCAGGTTGATGCTGATCACCGTCGCCTTGCGGTTGATCTTCTGGCCGTAGCCCATGCGGAAGTCGAAGGGGAAGCCCGCCACGACCACCACGTCGGCCTCGCGCAGGGCGGCGCTCCGCTTGTGCCGGAACTGCAGCTCGGACCGGCGGCCCATGAGCCCGCGCGCCGAGCCGCCCAGGAACACCGGCGCCCCGAGCTTCGCGACGGCGTCGGCCAGCCGCTGCCCTTCGTCCAGGTTGAGCCCCACCAGGGCCTGGCTGCCGACCACGACGACCGGCTTGCTCGCACCCGCCAGCGCCTGGGCTGCGGCCCGCAGCTCCGAGTCGAAGTCGCCTCCGCCCAGCTTGAGCGACGGCCGCTCGGGGATCGGAATGTGGGGCATGTGGAACTGGCGCTTGAGGTAGAGGTCGAGCCCCACCCGCGCCGCCTTGCCCACGGCGCCCTTCATGCCGTCGACCCCGGACTCCTTGACGAACCACTCCGCCACGATGGACTCGGGGTAGAGCAGGTCGACGGCCACTTCGACGAAGACCGGGCCCGGCACGCCTTCGGTGGCGATGCGGATGGCCTTCTCCAGGAACGGCACCAGCTCGGACACCTTGTTGGCGCGGACCGCCCACTTCGTCACGGGCTTCATCAGCGACATCTGGTCGATGTCCTGCAAAGAGCCTCGACCGCGCAGGACCGTCGCCGTCGCCCCGCCCAGGATGATCATGGGCTGCTGGGCCATCTGGGCGTTCTTGACCGCCGTCATCGTGTTGGTCACGCCGGGGCCCGCGGTCACCGCGCACACGCCGACCACGCCGGTCATGCGGGAGGCCGCGTCGGCGGCAAAGGCGGCCGAGCGCTCGTCGCGGACGTCGACGATGGCGATGCCGTGGGCCTTCGCGCCGGCGAGGATGGGCGAGATGTGTCCGCCGCAGAGCGTGAACAAGCTGGCAACGCCGTGGCGCGCGAGCACCTCGCCGATGATGGAACCGCCGTGGGCGTGGGTCATGGTGCGTCCTCCGGGGCTCCCCGGCGGGCGCCCTGCAGGGCGATTACCACGACCTGCGGGGGGCCGTCGCCGACGATGGGCGCAGACAAGGGGTGCGGGGCGTCGACCGGTGGCTAGTGCTTGATCTTCGGCAGCGCGACCGAGAGGTCCCAGTCGGGGTCCTGATCGGGCGTGTGGCACGAGCCGCAGATGCCTTCGATGATGCACTCGGGGCAGGACTCGCCGAGCCCCACGATGTCGGTCTTCAGCCCCGACGCCGCGTGCTTCTCGCCCGGGCCGTGGCACTGCTCGCAGCCGATGCCGCCGTCGAAGTAGTGGCTCGCCTCGGTCGCCGGCTCGGTGTTGGTCACTGCGTGGCAGGTCAGGCAGGCGGGGTCTGCGGCCGAGCCCCGCGACGCCAGCGTCTTGCGGGCGCGGGCGTGGGGGTCCTTCTTGTACGCACGGACCTGGGCCTTGTGGCAGCTGGCGCAGGCCTGGTTGCCCAGGTTATGGCCTTCGGGGAAGGCGAGCAGCGGCCGCTCGGCGCGTCCCTCGACCAGGGCCTCGCGCTGAGCCTGGTACGCCGCGTCGTCGACGGCGAGCCCCTCGAAGTGGTCGATGTGGGGCAGCGCGCGGCGCAGCTCGAAGGACACCGAGTGTTCGGCGTCGTGGCAGCCGACGCAGGATGCCGCGGCGTCGTGGGCGCGGGCCTCGGGGCCGCTGTGGGGGCCGCCGGGGCCGTGGCAGGACTCGCAGCCGACCTCGGCCAGGGATGAGCCGTGGTCGCCGAGCACGAAGCCCGTCGGCTGGCCCATGCCGGTGACGTGGCAGGACACGCACTCGGCCTCGTCGGTGCGCTCGTCCCGATGAAGCGTCCAGTAGGCGATCGAGTGGTGGGTGAGGCCCCAGGCCTCGTACTCCTGAGCGTGGCAGCCGGCGCAGGACGCCGACCCGGTGTAGCGCCCCGCCTCGAACGCGCCGAAGGGGTCCTGGCCGGCGCCGGCGCGGGCGCGGACTTCGGCCAACAGGCCGGATCCGGGGGTGAACGGCCGGAACTCCAGCCAGGTCTCAAAGCCGGTGGGGGTCGGCGCCACCAACCACACCGTGGGCGTGGACCGGGCGTTGTTGTCGCGCGAGAACTTGCGGGTGAAGTCCTTGAGCATCGGCATCTTGAAGCCGTAGTCGACGGCGAACTGGCGGATCTCCGACAGCCCGTTGGACCCGCTGGCGACGGCCACGACGTCGGCGTGGTCCCCCATGCGCTCGGCGAAGCGCACGATCTCCGGGGCGACGGCGATGCAGTGGGGGCAGGTGGCCGAGTAGTAGAAGACCAACGTCGGTCGGGTGATGAGTTCGGCCAGCGTGGTGCTGTCGCCGTCCATCGTCAGGAGGCTGGCGTCGAGCTTCGGCTCGGGCCACGTCATGCCGCCAAGCAGGGGGCCCATGCCCGCCGCGACCTGGCGACTGCCGTGCTGGGTCCAGCCCCGGGCATCGGGAGCAAGCGCCGCGGGGGCGGCAGGCGGGGGAGTCTCCTTCACTGCCGCCGGGGCCGTCGGAGTCGACCCGGGGGCCGCCGAGGGCGAATCCTCGGCGGCGACGGCGCCGGCGATCAACAGCGCCACCAGCACCGTGAGCCCCGCCAAACGGCGGCTCACAGGGCTCACGGCGACGACTCTCGCCGCCGCAGCGCGGCCAAGGCGTTGTTCAGCCCCACGATCCCGTGCTGGTTGTTGTCGATGCGGCAGTGGTTGTCGACGATGCCCATGCGGATGGCCCCCAGCCCCTCGGTCGGGTTCGGGAAGTAGAAGCTGTTGTCCTCCGTGAAGGTCTGCTCCAGGAGGTGGCGCGCCCCTTCCAGGAGGGACCGCTCCCAGGCGCCGGCGGGGTCGCCGCGGCGCCACGCGATGCGGGCAACGCCGCCGATGGCCTCACCCCGGCTGGCGGCGCGGGTCGTGCGTGGAACCTCCTGAACCCGGCGCCAGGCCCCCTCGTAGTCGGGGAACGGCGGCACGAGCGCGGGGCGGCGCTGCGTCGTCACGGGCCCGAGCCCCGAGGGCATGCCCAGGGGCCCCTGGAACTGCTCCTTCATGTACCGGCGGCCCATGGCGTAGGCGCCGCGGGCCCACTCGTCGTTGTCGGGTTCGAGCCGGTCGAGCACATCGAGCGCCTGCATGACCCAGTGGTCCGGGGTCACGCCGGGTCGGGCGGCGAACGGGATCTGGCGGCGGCCGATGGCCCGGGCGGCCTCCAGCCACTCCGCCTCGCCGGTGTGCTCGTGGTACTTGACCAGCGCCAGCATGGCCTCACCGGGGAAGTACGGGGGCTCGCGCTTCACGCCTTCGCCCTTGATGGCGTTTCGCCAGTAGCGATAGACCTTTCCGTCGTCGTCGATCATGGCGACCAGCGTCTTGGCGAGGCCGCGGGCGAGGGCGTCGTCGCCAGGCCGCAGCAGCCGTGCGCTGAGCGCGGGGTCGCTCACGTCCGAGGGTGCCGGCCGCTCCAGGAACGCCAGGAGCGTCAGCGCCGGTGAGCCCGAGTTCGACTTCTTGCCCCGCTTGCCTTCGAGGAACGTGATGAACCCTTCGGACGGCTCCTTGCCCGGCGGGGTTCCCAGGTTCCGGTAGACGCGATCCATCGCCTTGACGCCAGCCTCGACGTAGGCCTCGTAGTCGGCGGCCAGCGTGGGCTCGGACTTCGCGACGTGGGCCATGTGGAAGAGCCCGTAGACGGAGCCGGCGTGCCGGACTTCGTTGTAGCCGGAGCCGTGGCGGTCCTGGCTGGGGAAGTACTCGTAGTCGAACTTGCCGCTGTCCTCGACGGTGCCGAGCAGCCACTTGCCCACGCGGTCGATGCCGTCGAGCAAGGCGGCTTCGTCCAGGGAGCCGGGCAGGCGGGTGTTCATGCGGAACAGCTCGACGGTGCGGCCGCTTCCGGGCACGGGCTCGGCGAACTGGTAGGTGCGGAAGTTGGTGACGGCGACGGATCCGGCGGGGGAGTCGGGCAGGCCCGCCCGCGACATCAGGCGTTTCCAGACGGCGTCCAGGTTGTCGAGGCGCCAGCGCTTCTTGAGGGACCGCGGCGACACCCAGGAGTGGATGAGCAGGTCGCCGCCCAGGACGACCGCTTCCTTGTCGCCGTGGGTCAGCGCGAACGAGTCGAGGCCGGGCTCGGCGTCGTAGACGATGGGGTCCCAACGAACGGCGCGCCAACCGAGGGCGTCGTTGAGCTTCGCCAGGCCGCCGCGGGCCCAGAGGCGAGCCAGCGAGGGCCGCAGCAGTTGCTCTTCGCCCGCCAGGTCGATGAGGATCTTCGCCTTCGTCGTGGTCCACGAGCGCCGCGACGGGGCTTCGGCCCAGGCGGTCTTGGCGGCGTCGGTCAGCGCCGCGGCGAGGGTGTCGGCGTCCTGGCTCTGGCCCCGGGCCACGTGGTGGCGGCGGGACTCCCGGAACAGGGTCACGAACACGCGGCCTTCGGGGGGCTCGGCGAGGCGTCCGGCGGGCGGGGGCGGGGCCTCGCCGGTCAGGGCGGCGCGGACGGTCGCGACGGCGGCGACGCGCTCGGCTTCGCTCAGGGGCGCGGGCACGGCGTTGTCGCGCACGGCGAAGAGGAAGTCGTCGGCCGGCGAGGGGACGCCTCGGTCCACCACGACGGGCGACGGAAGGCCCGCGGCGAGGTGGAGGCCGGCGACAGGCAAGGCGTACAGCAGGACGGTGAGCAGGGGGACCCGGCCGACCGCGCCGCGGACCCGGTCTTCGCCCCAGATCCGGGCGGCGCCCAGGAGCGCTGCGGCGGGCACGAGCATCAGCAGGGCGGCGGGGCCGGCGCCCGCGCCTCGCAAGAACAGCGCGTAGATGCTGGCCAGGATGGCGAACACCAGGCCCGCGAGGTGCTTCGTTCGACCCTCGAGCCAGTCGTCGGCGGTGGCGGCGACGACGAGGCAGACGACGACGGCGGTGAGCCAGCCGTAGCCCAGGAGCCAGGGCACGAGCAGGGCCGGGAGGTAGGCGAGGAGGTGGGGGCGCAGGAGGCGGGTCATGGCGTGGTTCCGTTCGCGCGGGCGGCAAGGCCGGCGGCGATGAGGGCCTCTTCGGCGTCAACGACGCGGTCCCGCAAGGCCAGCACGGCGGCTTCGTCGTGCTCGGCCTCGGGGGGGACGCCGGGGGGGATGGGCTCGCCGATGTAGTGGGTCAGCGGAATGCGGCGGGGCAGGGGGCCGATGCCCCACATGGGTCCGATGGGCAGCGACCGCAGGCCGGTCAGCTTCTTGCCGGTCTCGAACAGGTCGACGGGCAGCGTGTAGAGGTCGTCGATGCCGATGCAGGCGCAGGGCACGATGGGGGTGGCAGTGCGGATGGCGAGGCGGGCAAACCCGGTCCGCTGCCGCCAGTACAGCTCGTAGGCGCGGGACGATGGCTTGAAGGCCTCGGGCGCGCCGCCGGGCATGACGATGAGGAGGTTGCCGCGCTCCAGCAGCTCGCCTCCGGTCTCGTGGCGGCCATCGACGGCGCCAATGGCGAGGAACAGCTCGCGGAGGCCCGGCAGGCGGAAGACGATGTGGTCGGTGAGGGCGCGGGGCAGCCGGCCCTGGGCTTCGTAGACGGTCATGCCCAGCAGGCCCGCGTCCACCGGCACGGGGCCGTGGTTGAGCAGCAGCAGCGCGGGGCCGTCGGTGGGGATGTTCTCCAGGCCGATCGTGGTGTAGCGGAAGTACCGCTTCACCCAACGCATCAGCCCGATCCAGCGGTCGATGGACCGCGGATCCTGCAGGTCGAGGCGGACCTCGTCGCCGCGTTGGTAGTACCGGACCAATAGGCCGCCGGGAAAGGGGTTGGGGAGACGCGGCAGGATGCCCCCGGGCCCCAGGCCCGGCAAGGATCCCGGGGGGTCGCGTGAGGGTCCGCTGCCTGTAGGCTCCGAGCGATGCCCATCGTCCGCCTCCCCGTCGTGCACGAGATGCTCGGCCGCATCTACACCGACGCCGAGTGGGAGGCCCTGTGCAACGGGTGCGGCGATTGCTGCTACGAGACCCGCTCGACCGACACCGGCTGGGTGCGCACCTCGATCCCGTGCAAGTACCTGGACGACTTCACGAAGCAGTGCGGGGTGTACTCCAACCGCTTCCAGGCGCAGGAGGACTGCATTCGGGTGCTGCCGTCGGTGGTGCTGTCGGGGCTGTTGCCGGCACACTGCAGCTACCACGACGAGGTGCAGCGCATCATCGAAGCGGACTACGAGGGCGACGACCCTCGGGACCGGCAGTCCCGGCGACGCAAGCGGCGCGGCAGCCGGCGGAGAAAGCCATGAGCGACGAGACCAGCGACGAGCCCGGCCGCCCCAAGCAGCCCGGGACCCAGGAGCGGCCCCGGGGTGACCGCCTGGAAGACGGGCCCCTGGGGGACGTCGCGCGGGCGTTTGTGCGCGTGGGCGCCGACGTGCTGGGGGCGACCACGGACCGGCTGCGCGAGCGGGGCGAAGAGTTGCGCCCGCGCGAGGTGCTGCAGGGCGCGGCAAACCTGGGCGCGCGCGGCAAGGAAGAGCTCGTGACGATCGCGGCCAAGGAGGTGCGGGGGTACCTCGAGAAGCTGCGGGTGGGCGAAGAGCTGCGGTCGCTGCTGACGGAGCACAGCCTCGAGATCAACGCCTCGGTGCGGCTGAAGCCCGTGGTCGAGGGCGAGACGCCCGGCCCCGACGACGTCGCCGTGGACGCGAAGCTCAAGAAGAAGGAGTAGCGGCCGCGCACCCGCGGGGCGCTTGCCCCGCCGGTGGCGATCCAGCCCCCGAACCTGCGCCACGCGTCGGCCCGCGGCCAGCCTTTGCCCGATTGCGGGCAGATGCTGGCGCATGGCTCCATGGGGCCCCTTCTTGACCGCGAGTCGGAACCCCTCGAGAGAAACAGCCCACCGTGTTGGTGGGCCGGGCAGACCGCTTCCCGCGATTGGTCCCAAGGGAAGCGGTCTCGCTCGAAGGGGGGAGACCCGGCGCGACGCGTTGGCTTCGGCCAGGCGCTGAGGCGCCGCCGGGGTCAACGTCGCCGGCGTCGTCCGGCCATCAGCCCCAAGACCAGCAACCCCGCGGGCCCGCCGCCCCCCAGGCCGCACCGCAGCAAGATGCCGGGCGAGGTCCGCACGGCGGAGTCGTCGTCCACCGCGTCGTCGTCGTTGACCGCGTCGTCGTCGTCCACTGCATCGTCGTCATCGGCCGCGTCGTCGTCGGCTGCGTCGTCGTCGTCGTCGGCTGCGTCGTCGTCGTCGGCTGCGTCGT
>Ga0055584_100000374_pt1 | contig 42444 bp, 38 predicted proteins | sample OSDHelmetaG_FD_58716 | JGI IMG/M metagenome (GOLD analysis project Ga0055584, IMG submission 58716) | Pelagic marine sediment microbial communities from the LTER site Helgoland, North Sea, for post-phytoplankton bloom and carbon turnover... | ecosystem: Environmental > Aquatic > Marine >...
TTAATGGACAGGATTTATCAGGATCACCGTATAGTTAGCGACAGAACAATAGATAGCCATATCAAAAAATTACGAAAAAAGATCGCGGGTGTAAGTCCTGAGGTCGAATATATTCATTCTGTATATGGAGTGGGCTATAAATACGAAAATAACTGAAAATATAGTTAACCGCTACGGTTAATAGCAAGGTTTGCTGTAGTGTTTATCCCTCTGTTCCTCATTTCTTCCACATTTGCTACGCAATAATTCCCTAAACTGATAGTCATAAATTGTACATCCATTGCTTGAAGCTATTTTCCAGGTGATGTTTGACCAATTGAAAATAAGAGGGAATGCATAATGCATATTTCGACTGAAGCGAAAAGATTGTTTTTAGGCTTAGCTGTATTGTCGATGACAATATCCAGTGCAACTGAAGCTCGGTCAGACAATCGTTCAAATAATAAGCGTTTTCAGGATGAACGTAACAATTCTCGCAATTCATCCAAACACGTCAGAAAGACTACTAATCACTCAAACGGACGAAATGAGCGGGTGAATCGCAATTCAAATCATCGTTATGAGCGTGATAATCACAAGTCTTACAGCAAATATAATCGCAATTATTATGGTTCATCTCGAAATTATTATGGCTTCGGAAATAGAAGATCATATTTGCCTATAGGCTATTTGTCTCTGACATTTGCCGGGCTAAATTATTATTATAATTCTGGATCATATTATCAACGAATTGGCCATGAATATGCGGTTGTCAGACCTCCATTAGGTATAGGCATAAGTATTTTACCGGCTGGTTACCGTACAATTTATCATGGTAGAAATCGCTATTATACCGCCAATGGTATCTTCTATAACTGGGATCAAAATCGCCGAAATTACATAGTAGTAAATAATCCGGATACGCTAGCCTTATCCGAAACTAATCCATCTAACCTGATAAATACTTCCGAACAATACATTTACCCCAGACAGGGGCAAAACGATTCACAGACAGCAAGAGATCGTTACGAGTGTTATTTATGGGCAGTTGATAAGACAGGTGTTGAGCCGGCACAGATAAGCGATCAATTCGGTTCAAATGGTTTGGGAAATTATCAACGTGCCAATGGAGCATGTCTAGAAGCACGTGGTTACAGCGTAAAATAATTTCAAATGTTTATTCAAATAGGAGAAAAATAATGTCAAAAATACAATCGTTGTTACTTATTATTGTGATTTGCATCGGATTTAGTGCTTCTGCAGCCTCAGAAATTTACATTTACCCCAATAAAGGTCAAAACGCTCAGCAACAATCACAAGATCGTTATCAATGCCATGTTTGGGCGGCAAACCAGAGCGGTTTCGACCCAAGCACTTATCACGCTACAGCTCCTGCAGCCGTTCATGTCGCATCAGCTTCCAGACGGCACTATCCACATAGACGCGATCTGGATCCGATAAGCGGCGCAGCAGGCGGGGCAGCATTAGGTGCTCTGGGTGGCGCCATTGGTGGTGATGTTGGTAAAGGAGCGGCTATAGGCGCTGGTGTTGGTGCTTTGGCCGGAATATTTAGTACTGCAGGCAGTCATCAGAGGAAAAAAGAAAAACAGGCCCAGATATCTGCCCAACAGTCAGCACAGCAGGCTCAGCAGGCCTATGATCTGGAACAGGACAGAGCAAATTACAAGCGTGCGATCAGTGCTTGTTTGGAAGCACATGATTACACTGTGAAATGAAGCAATATAATCAATGATAGGAATAGATAAACGGTTCTTTCATTTTCATGAGTTTGATGTTTTCTGATTTCTAAGGAATTACTTCGTATTATTGATTCCTGCCTATAAACTAAGGATTGTTTAAGAGCCAGGAGAAGTAGAAGTGAGTCGCAAGCTAGATAAATGTTATTCAATTGCAGATCTTCGCAAAATGGCGAAGCGACGTTTGCCGGCGCCAGTGTTTAATTATATGGATGGTGCGGCTGAAGATGAAATAACCCTTAGACGAAATCGCAGTTCCTTCGAACAATACCAGTTGGTACCACGTGTTCTCAGAGATGTATCTAAAGTCGATGCGTCTACAAGTATTCTTGGTCAGCAGTCTAGTTTACCTCTAATACTCTCACCAACGGGAATGTCGCGCCTGTTTCACTATAACGGTGAAGACGCGGTGTCAAAAGCGGCTGATAAGGCAGGCTTAATCTATACTTTGTCATCCATGTCGACTTTTTCTATTGAAGAGGTAGGCGCAATGACACAAGGCCCCAAATGGTTTCAGATTTATGTTTGGCGTGATCGCGAATTATTAAAGTCATTTTTTGAACGATGCAGAAATAGTGGTTATACAGCGCTTTGCCTAACCGTGGATGTCCCCGTTTTTGGACAACGCGAGCGAGATATGAAAAGTGGCTTAACTATCCCTCCTGAACTTACTCTTAGAACTATATTTGATACTTTAAAGCGCCCACAATGGTTGTGGCAATACCTGACATCTCCACGCATGGAACTGGCGAATGTACGTGGCCATTCAAGTGTAAGTAATGATGCTTTTGTTCTGGCTGAATATACCACCGCACAATTTGATCCATCGGTAAATTGGGATGCTGCTGAATGGATGATTAAAGAATGGGGTGGTGAGTTTGCTATCAAAGGAATTGCCTGTAAAGAAGATGCCTTACGCGCCGTCGAGATTGGCGCAAGTGCAATTATCGTATCTAATCATGGCGGACGACAATTGGATCACTCTCCAGGTTGTTTTGATGTGTTGGAAGAAATAGTGGATGCGGTAAATGGTCAAGCAGAAGTAATATTGGACGGTGGCGTTAGGAGGGGAACAGACGTTCTCAAGGCACTGTCATTGGGTGCGCGAGCATGCATGATAGGCCGTTCTTATTTGTATGGGCTTGGTGCGGGTGGAGAAAAGGGTGTAGACAGGGCGTTAAGTTTATTACGTGATGAAATATTACGAAATATGGCCTTAATGGGCGTTAAGTCTATAGCTGAATTGGATAGATCGTACCTACGGCGTACCAACTAATTGGATTATTAGGGGCTAACTCATTTTCTATGGTTACACGCGTCCTAATGTCACACGGAAATAAATATTTTGATTGATAAAGTTTCAGGGTATTCCAGTTTGCATAGACTGTTGAGTCGGACTGTCCAAATTAATCCTCAGGAAATAACAGCCTTTATCTGGTCTTTCCTGTATTTTTTCTCTCTACTCTGCGGTTATTACATCATTAGACCAGTGCGTGATGCCTTGGGCATCGCCGGTGGAGTGGAAAACCTTCAATGGTTGTTTACCGGCACTTTCATTGTCATGCTAGCTGCAATACCTCTTTTCGGCTGGGTTACGTCAAACTACCCCAGACGAAAATTTGTTCCTTATGTGTATTACTTTTTTATAGTTAATTTACTGTTGTTTTTTGTTCTGCTGAATCTGGATATAAATCAGGTCTATATTGCGAGAGCATTTTTTATCTGGGCGAGTGTATTTAATTTATTTGTAGTATCAGTTTTCTGGAGTTTTATGGCTGATATTTACAGCAGTGAGCAGGCCCAAAGGTTGTTTCCTGTGATCGCAACCGGCGGCACCAGTGGTGCCATAATAGGACCACTACTCACAGCCAGTCTGGTAACCCATGTAGGCACCAGTAATCTTTTGCTTTTATCCATGGGTTTTTTAATTATCGCAACCTTATGCATTAGAAAACTGGGGCAATGGCAAGAACAAGCAGATATATCCAATACAACTGAGGTAAAGACAGAAAGAAATGAAACTATAGGCGGAGGCGTATTCGATGGTATTAAACTCGTGCTGAGTTCGCCCTACCTGATCGCAATTTGTCTGTTTATGATTTTTTTAACTACACTAGTGACATTCTTGTATTTTCAGCAAGCTGAGATCATTAGAGATAGTTTTGCTAGCCGCGAAGAACGAACGGCTGTTTTCGCGGTAATTGATTTTGTGGTTAATTCTCTTACTTTAATATTACAAATATTTGTTACCGGTCGTTTGTTAAAGAAGCTGGGTACAGCCTGGACCCTGGCACTAATACCTGTGTTATTGATGTTTGGATTCCTGGCGTTGGGTTTATATCCTAGTCTGGCAGTTATAATAGTAGTGCAAGTAATTCGGCGTGCGGGTAATTACGCGATTATGCGGCCTGCGCGAGAAGTACTCTATGTGGTGCTAAATAAGAATGAGAAGTATAAAGCTAAGAATTTTATCGATACTGTAATTTATCGCGGTGGTGACGCCGTGAGCGCCTGGGCATATGCTGGCCTTCAGGCAATTGGACTGGGTATAACAGCAATCGCTTTTATTGCAATACCAATGGCAGGTATTTGGGCAATGATTGCTCTGTATCTTGGTAAACAACATCAAAGATTGATTGAGGCAAGAGACTTAGAAGAGGAGGGGGCATGACTAATCACTATTTTTCAAAAGAACGTCGTAAAATTATTAAGAGTGGTATAGGAATGATGGCTGCGATGGCAACATATCCTCAACTTTCTATGTCGCAGATAAATAATAATCCTCTTATTAAAAAAGCGATTCCCTCGACTGGTGAATCTATTCCTGTGATTGGCTTAGGCACATCCCGTACCTTTGATGCAGGTGAGCAGGCACAACAAATTAAATTATTACCTGTATTAGAAGCATTTTTCGAAAATGGCGGTAGTTTGGTGGATTCCTCCCCCATGTATGGAGCAGCGCAGCAAGCTGTGGGTAGGCTGCTGCATAAATTGGACAGACCTGAGGCACTTTTTTCTGCAACTAAAGTATGGATTGAAGGAAAACAGGCGGGTATAGCTCAGATGCAACAAGCTATGGATTTATGGGGTATTGATTCTTTTGATTTAATGCAGATTCACAATCTAAAAGATTGGCAGATTCATCTGGAAACACTCAAAGAATGGAAGAGTCAGGGGAAAATTCGTTATATCGGTATTACTACCTCACATAATCGCTTTCATGAAGAATTAGCGGATATCCTAAATAGGGAAAGCTTGGATTTCGTACAATTCACTTATAACATTGATAATCGTACTTCAGAAAAAAGTTTGTTACCTATTGCTTTTGACAAAGGCGTTGCGGTACTTGTTAACAGACCTTTTCAAAGGGGAGATCTTTTTCGAAGAATAAAGGACAAAGAGCTGCCAGCCTGGGCTGCGGAGATTGGCATTAAAAGCTGGGGACAGTATTTTCTCAAGTTTGCAGTTTCACATCCAGCGGTTACATGCGCGATACCAGCGACTTCCAAAGTGAAGCATATGGTGGATAATATGCAGGCCGGATATGGTGATTTGCCAGACTTGGCTACGAGGCAAAAGATGGTTAAATATCTTCAGACAATCTAAGAATATATAGAATAATAGCTTGGTTCCTCTAAATATGAATACAAGAATGGAAATCGCAAGGCGACCGGATGTACTAAAACGTTCACGACGTGTGGCATTGCTGGTGGGGACAATATTAATTGGCATTAACTATTTTGATCGAGTTTTGGCGGGAACGTTAATTACGGCAGATTATTTTAAGATGGCACTGACATATTGTGTACCCTTTTGTGTATCTACTCATGCTTCAGTTAGTGCAATAATGGAACAACAAAGGAATATTGCAAATGATCAGATGTAAGTGGGCAGGATCAGATCTACTTTACCAGCGTTATCATGACAAGGAATGGGGGGTACCTGTTCACAATGATAAAAAACTTTTCGAGTTTATTATTTTGGAAGGGGCACAGGCTGGTTTGAGTTGGATAACAGTATTGAAAAAAAGACAGGCCTATCGAGAAGCGTTCGATAAGTTCGATTTCAATAAGATTGCCAAATATGATGAAAAGAAAGTAGCTGAACTATTGAGCAATGCCGGCATCATACGCAATCAATTGAAAATACGCTCAGCCATTCGGAATGCTAAAGCTTTTATCGAGATAAGAAAGGAATTTGGTACATTTAATAAATATATTTGGCAATATGTAGACGGCAAACCTTTGCAAAATAACTGGAAAAGCATGAAAGAACTTCCAGCCACAAGTTCGCTCTCTGATGAGGTGTCGAAGGATTTGAAACGACGTGGTTTTAATTTTGTAGGCTCTACAATTGTGTATTCTCATATGCAAGCTACAGGTATGATTAATGATCACACCACAGATTGTTTTCGTCATAAGGAAGTTAAGAAGTTAGGGAAATAAAAATCAATATATTGGAACCGGAATGCCTTACATAAATATAAAAATCACTAATGAAGGTGTAAGCAAGCAACAGAAAGAGAAGTTGATTAGCGGGGCAACTCAACTTCTGGTAGATGTGCTCGGGAAAAACCCAGCGACAACGGTTGTCGTTATTGATGAAGTAGAGACTGACAACTGGGGAGTTGGAGGCAAACAAGTCACTGAAATAAGAAAAGAATCTTTAGGGGAAAGTTAGCGTATGGAAGAGATAAGTGTTCTCGATGAGAAAACAAAATCACTAGTATCTGATTATTTGCGTCGTAATGAAATTCGTTCGGTTTTGATAAAAAGAGGAATTGGGATTACGAAAAATAGTGAGATAAGTGATATTGACATTATCTTCATCAAAGATAAAAACGATGAAAGTCAGGACTATTCAGTAAAGTTTAAGTTGCAAACTGAATGTTCTGATATTTGTAGATATATAAAATCAATAGATACTACTCCATCTTTCGCTATTGAGCTGTCTGAGGTTCGTGAGAAAAGCCAGCTTGAGTCATTAGATACGAAAATATTGTCTTTGATTGAAATAATTCGAGAAAGAGTTAAAAGCGTGCAAAAAGAACAGAAAGTACAGAATATCAGTTATGTTGGAAATACTTTTGTACTTAATAATACAATAAAATTCAAGGTCCTCAGTGATGATGGAGAGGGAAAATTGAATATTGAAGTGCTAACAAAAGACTTACCCATGGATGCCTTGTTGACTGCCAGTGGCTTACTGGATGGCTTATACCTGGGGTCAATAAAACTTGGAGAGAGTTGAGAAAGCTAAAACGGATGTACAACATTAGTTTCCCCAAAGCTTACTTTTGTAATTGATCAAAGCTAAAAGCCTGGGTCAGGGATTAGATATGTCGGTAGTAAAGTTGAATGGCTTTTTGATAAGCATTGGTCTGACCACCAATAACCAGAATGCTATAGCCGAGGATATACCGACACTATAAATGTAAAAGGTATTTACATACTTGTGTGCCAACCAGTTACCCGAGTCCAATGAATAGAACCATAGTAGCCAGAATGGTAGTGCACATAAGGCGCCACCAATGGCATATTGCCACAAGGAGTTAAAGCCAAAACGCTCAAATATCAAAAATAGTGGCCAACCGATTATAACCGCTATGGCCCAGCCTATTATTGATGCTATTAATGTATAGACAAATAAAATCTCAAATATCTGATTTGGCAGAACACCTGAAACGAGCACTAACATAGTGTTTCCGCATAAAGCACCAATTATTGGTGAAAGATATAGTCCAGATTTAGCTTGCATGGTTTTCACACTAATCTTTTTGCTGAGACGTTCTTTTATTCACGGAACGTTGAGCTTCTTTTATTCTGTAAGTGTAGCTTTAGGAATTGAGCTTGTATGTACCCCAAAGTGGCGACGTTTTAGCCATAAAAATGGCTTGGATGAATAGGTTAGGTCTACCTTTAAACTCCTAAGTATTTATTTAATCGGAATAAAACTGGGATTTCATACGATTAACAAAATTGACCAGATTAGCGAAAGATTTAGCGACTTCATTTAAATCACACTTCATCTCTGGCACAATCATTTCTGCTAAAAACGCAAAGGCGCATATATCCAGAGTTGTTGGTTTATTAATAAGGAAATAATCTTTCGTGCCTAGAAAATCGGCTAAAGCCTTAATATCTTTGCTGCCAATATTGAGAATTTCCTGTTCACTATGACGTCCAAGTCCATGTTGGTGGAGCGATTTTTTCACGCCTCTCTGGGCAATTGTCGGAATAACCATTCGTAATGGCATGGGCAATTTTCCGAAAAACTCTTCTTTCATTGTCGGCCAACCCTCACCTATCCAGCGTGATTGTACAATGCACCAATAAAGGTTTTCATCCAGCATTTTAATGAAAGCACGCGCAATGGCCTTTTGCTCCGCGTTTAGATCTTGATCCAGAACATCGCCATATTTTTCTTTACAGTGATCGATAATGAAGTTTGAGTCTCCTATGACTTCACCATCATCTTCGATATAAGGTAGTTTGTGTTTGGGGGACTTCCCAATGTAATTGGCACCAGATTTTGTTTCAAACTCGATACCAGCAGCACGCATATAACAATCTACTTTCAAACAGAAAGGGCTTGGATCGGCGAGGCCCTGAAAAGGACCAAAATTGTAAAGAGTTATCATGATGGTGAAGTTCCTGGCGAAAATGGTAAGTTCATTGACAGGTAAAGATACACCGGGAAAAAGAAAAAGTCCTCTTCACTTTTCCCAGTGTTTAAAATCTATAGTTTTAAAATAAACCCGTAATGTTGCCGTTTTCATCTACGTCTATTTTTTCCGCCGCAGGGACTTTTGGTAGCCCTGGCATGGTCATCATATTGCCTGCTATTGCGACAATGAAACCAGCGCCGTTGGATAAACGTACTTCACTGATTTCTACAGTATGTCCACTTGGCGCACCACGAACGCTTGCATCGGAAGAAAAAGACATCTGCGTCTTGGCCATGCAAACAGGAAAGTTACCGTAGTCCTTATTCAGCTTCTCTATTTCCGCCCTGACTTTAGGGTTTGCGGTTACCTCTCCAGCACCGTATATCTTTGTTGCAATTGTTTCGATTTTCTCCCAAAGCGTCGCGCTGTCCTCATAGACAAATGTATGCTTACCGGGTTTATTATCGACTATATCAGCAACAGTACGTGCAAGCTCCTCAGCACCGGCTCCACCCTCTGCCCAATGTCTGGCGACAATGGCAGTACCACCTAAGGCTTCAACTTTATCTTTCAACAGCTGGACTTCGGCATCAGTGTCCGCTGTAAAATGATTAATACTTACAACACAAGGAAGGCCATAGTGGTTCTGTATATTATTTAAATGACGTTCCAGATTAACCATGCCTTTTTCCAGCGCTTCCAGGTTTTCTGTGTTTAATTCATCCTTGTTCACACCGCCGTGATATTTCAATGCACGAATAGTGGCGACTAATACTACTGCAGCAGGCTTAAGTCCAGCTTTGCGGCACTTAATATCGATAAATTTCTCTGCACCCAAATCGGCTCCAAAGCCAGCTTCAGTGATTACGTAATCGGCCAGCTTTAAGGCTGTTTGTGTGGCAGATACGCTATTACATCCATGCGCAATATTAGCAAAAGGGCCACCATGTATGAGTGCCAGGTTATTTTCCAATGTTTGCACCAGATTAGGTTTTATTGCATCTTTTAATAAAGCAGCCATAGCACCGTGTGCATTCAGATCTCTGGCATGAACTGCCAATCGGTCGCCGCGTGTATAACCAATGACTATATCACCAAGTCTTTGTCGTAAATCTGATAAGGAAGTTGCGAGACAGAAAATTGCCATAACTTCGGAGGCGACGGTAATGTCGTAACCATCTTCTCTGGGGAAACCGTTTGCTGTTCCTCCCAGAGAGACCACAATTTTTCGCAGCGCGCGGTCATTCATATCGACCACACGTTTCCAGGCTAATAGACGAGGGTCCAGGTTAAGTGAATTGCCATGATTAATATGATTGTCGATCATGGCCGATAGAAGGTTATGAGCGGCACCGATTGCATGAAAATCACCGGTAAAGTGCAAATTGATATCTTCCATTGGCACGACTTGCGCATAACCGCCACCGGCGGCACCACCTTTAACGCCAAAACAGGGTCCGAGTGATGGCTCACGCAAACAAATAACAGTTTTTTTGCCGATGCGGTTCATCGCGTCGCCTAGACCTACCGTTGTAGTAGTTTTGCCTTCTCCTGCTGGCGTCGGACTGATCGCTGTTGTCAAAATAAGCTTGCCATCCGTTTTATCACTCAAGCTGTCGATATAATCGAGTGATAGCTTAGCTTTGAAGTGACCATAAGGTTCAAGATGCTCGCTTTCAATGCCGTATTGTTCTTTTGCTAACTCGACAATACGTTTCATTTTCGCTTTTTGGGCAATTTCTATATCAGACATGTGTAGTGCTCCTAGTAATAAAAGAATCAGATGAACTTGGGGCCGCGTAGATTCGCGTGCGCCGTTTAGACTTTTTCAATATTTTTAAAGAGAATCGCTGCCTAATTCAAAATCCTGTGTAAAAAGACCCAAGCGACCTTCCTTTCGTGATGTACACGTAACTTCGACATACTCCAGATCCTGTTAATTGATTCATCATCAATTACAGTGGGTTAAGAAGTGTTCCTGAATAGTTTTTATTATTGTTCAGGCGTGTTAGCTTCAAGTTCTACTCGGTATTTTAGCGTGATGTTCTGATTTTCACTAACGCTGAATTGAAGTTTAAATTTATGCATAAAGTAATAGAAAAAACAAAAGTTTATATTGAAGCAAAGCAACTGCTGTTGGCCGGTACCAGGGGCATCTGGCTTTTGGCGGTGCTTGGCCTTTTTTCAGGCGTAATCGTGGGCTTGATTGTCATTTCATTCAGGTTGCTGATCGAATTTGCTCAATCGAGCTTTTTGCCAGGTGCCGACCCGGAACGTTATGAGTTATTGGAGTGGAGTGAAAGGCTCATGTTGCCAGTGTTTGGCGGATTAATAATGGCATTGGTATTTGCGATTGCATCTCGTGCACCAATAAGACTGGGTGTCATACATGTGATGGAGCGTCTCGCCTATCACGAAGGGCATTTACCATTGAAGTCAGCACTTATGCAGTTCTTTAGTGGCGCGATTGCAATTATATCGGGGCATTCAGTTGGAAGAGAAGGGCCGAGTATTCATCTTGGCGCTGCGAGTGCCAGCCTTATTGGACAGTGGTTAAAATTACCGAACAATAGCATTCGTACACTGGTGGCGTGCGGGGCTGCTGCGGCTATTGCCGCCTCCTTTAATACGCCGCTGGCGGGGGTAATTTTCGCCATGGAAGTGATCATGATGGAATACACCATTAGCGGCTTCACCCCGGTGATTCTTTCCGCGGTGAGTGCAACGACCCTTAATCGCATGTTTTTTGACAGTTTGCCAACCTTTATTGTGCCCGAGTTAAGTATACATTCGTTGTGGGAGCTACTGGTTATCGTTGCGATGGGGATCGGTATAGGCGCGCTTGCAGCCGCTTTTATTATGTTGTTGAGCTTAATTACGAAAAAAACTCAGACTTTATCTTTAGCAGCGCGCCTTATATTGGCGGGTATTGCGGCGGGTATTTGTGCCCTGGCCATGCCTCAGGTGATGGGTGTTGGATATGATACTGTTAATACAGCTTTGTTTGGCGATATGGTGATTGGCACCTTGGTACTTGTTTTAATTGTTAAATTGCTGGCGACGGCCGTAAGTATCGGTATGGGAGTGCCTGGCGGTGTGATTGGTCCAACATTATTTATGGGGGCCATGTTTGGTTCCGCTGTTGGGCAATTTTTACTTATGTTTTCATCAGGCGTATCGCATCCGGGTTTATATACCCTACTTGGTATGGGGGCGATGATGGGGGCAACCTTACAGGCGCCACTCGCAGCCTTACTGGCCTTGCTGGAATTAACTGGTAATGTTGATATCATTTTTCCGGGGATGCTGGCTATTGTCAGTGCAAATCTGGCGGCCAAGGAATTGTTTAAGCAAGATTCGGTTTACCTGGTTCAAATGCAGGCAATTGGGCTCGATTATCATACGGACCCCTTGTCACAGTCTTTACGTCGAAAAGCAGTAGGATCAGTCATGAATACGGCCTTTTCACTATTAACACCACAAATATCGAAATCTCACGCGGGAAAAGTCCTGTCAGAAGATAAACCTGATTGGCTAATCATCAACCGTGAGGACGGAAAGTTGTTAATGCCCGCGGCGGATTTGGCCAGATATCTGGAATCAATGGATCCAGAATTGAACGAAGAGGAAATGATTGACCTGGTAGAAATTCCGTCGAAAAGACAACAACTGACTGCAGTGCGCCAGCAATCGACCCTGCAACAGGCTTTTTCTATTCTCAACGAAACTGAAGCTGAGGCTTTGTATGTGATTCGGTCTATGGGTTCTGTCACAGATCGAATCTATGGCGTTATCACGCGCGAGCATATTGAAAAAAGCTATCGATTAAGCACATCGACGATTTGACCGGAATTGAAATTGAGGCGGAATAATTTCATATTCGGCATGGAGTAGCACCGCATAATCTGTTAACATTTACTGCCATCGTATGTGTCCAAAATATACTCTTTTTGAATCAACTAACGGTTCTTTCGAATCGATAAGAGTGTCTCCTCTACAATTTACTGAATATAGATTATTTGCATGATGACGCGTTTTATTTTTATTACTGGTGGTGTTGTGTCCTCACTGGGCAAAGGTATTTCCTCTGCCTCGCTTGCGGCGATTCTGGAAGCACGTGGGCTCAAGGTGACGCTATTGAAACTTGACCCCTACATCAATGTCGACCCCGGGACAATGAGTCCCTATCAACATGGTGAAGTCTATGTGACAGAAGACGGGGCAGAGACTGATCTTGATTTAGGACATTACGAGCGTTTTGTTCGTACCCGAATGGGTAAGCGAAATAACTACACCACCGGGAGAATCTACTCCCATGTTATACAGAAAGAACGACGTGGAGAATATTTAGGCGGAACGGTACAGGTGATCCCGCACATAACCGATGAAATTAAGCGCTGCATTATTCAGGGCGCTGGTGATGCTGAGATTGCGATGGTAGAAATCGGCGGTACAGTCGGTGATATTGAATCCCAGCCTTTTCTTGAAGCTATACGACAAATGCGAATCGAACTGGGAGCTAAAAACACGCTCTTTATTCATCTTACTCTTGTCCCCTATATTAGTGCTGTTGGCGAAATCAAAACAAAACCAACTCAGCATTCAGTCAAAGAGCTGCGTTCTATTGGTATTCAGCCAGATATCTTGATATGTCGTACAGATCACGATCAAACTTTGCCTGACAACGAAAAGAAAAAGGTCGCTTTGTTCACTAATGTTGAGGAATCAGCAATTATTTCAGCGCTGAATGTAGATAATATTTACAAAATCCCTCGACTATATCAACAGCAGGGTCTGGATGAGATAGTGGTTCAGAAGTTTGGATTAGATATTAAAGAATCTGATCTTTCTGAGTGGGATGCAGTTGTAGACGCTATGCAAGATCCTGATGGAGAAGTGAATATTGCCATGGTTGGCAAATATATGAATCTTACAGATTCCTATAAATCACTTTCGGAAGCACTGATACATGGAGGTATACAAAACCGCACTAAGATTAATATTTCGTATATTGATTCAGAAGAGATTGAAAATTCTGGAATTGCTGTGCTCGAGGGACAGGACGCGATTTTAGTTGCACCTGGGTTCGGCGATCGTGGGATTGAAGGCAAAATACTTGCTGCTCGTTATGCACGGGAAAATTCAATTCCTTATCTGGGTATCTGTCTGGGAATGCAAGTAGCGGTCATTGAGTTTGCTCGTGACATTGCCGGATTGAAAGACGCAAATAGTACTGAATTTTCCCAATCGACGCCCGATCCTGTAATCGGACTGATTACAGAATGGCTGGATACAGAAGGAAAAGTAGAACAGCGAAGTTCTGATTCCGATATGGGTGGAACCATGCGTCTGGGTGGACAGGTTTGTCATTTACTAGAGAACTCTCGTGTGCGCGAGTTATATGGTAGTGACACAGTTACTGAACGGCACAGGCATAGATACGAATTTAATAATAAATATCGAGAACAATTAGAAGAGAAAGGGCTGGTTATTGCGGGGCTTTCTGCCGATAAAAAATTGGTTGAGATTATAGAAATTCCGGATCACCCCTGGTTTGTAGGTTGTCAGTTTCATCCTGAATTCACCTCAACTCCGCGAGATGGTCACCCTCTTTTTACGGGATTTATCAAGGCTGCAATGAAGTCTCGTGATGTTTCATCGAAGGAAATTAAAAATGCAGCTATGTGATTTTCAAGCGGGAGACGGATTACCTTTTTTTCTCATCGCTGGCCCCTGCGTTATTGAGTCTGAACAAATGGCAATGGATACTGCCGGAGTTTTAAATGAGATTACGACTGAATTAAATATCCCGTTCATATATAAGTCTTCGATTGATAAAGCTAATCGCAGCTCACATGAAAGTTATCGAGGACCAGGTTTTGAAAAGGGCTTGGCAATACTCGAAAAAGTAAAAAAAGCTGTCGCTGTGCCAATTTTAACAGATGTGCATGATGATACGCCCTTGAATGAAGTTGCTGCAGTGGTGGATGTGCTACAAACACCGGCGTTCCTGTGCAGGCAGACAAATTTCATTCAAAATGTGGCTAAACAAGGTCTTCCTGTAAATATAAAAAAGGGTCAATTCCTTGCGCCTGCTGACATGCAACAAGTTGTAAAAAAAGCTAAAGCGGTTGGAAATGAACAAATCATGGTTTGCGAGCGTGGTACCAGTTTTGGCTATAATAATTTGATATCAGATATGCGTGCATTAGTGATAATGCGTGAGAGCAAATGTCCCGTGGTATTTGATGCAACACATTCAGTGCAATTGCCTGGCGGGCTAGGTCAAACTTCAGGAGGACAGCGCGAATTCGTACCAGCATTGGCGCGCGCAGCTGTCGCAGTAGGCATAGATGGCTTATTTATGGAAACTCACCCTAATCCTGATGTTGCGCTCAGTGATGGTCCTAATTCATGGCCGTTAGATGAGATGAAAGCTTTGCTGCGCACTTTGAAATCAATTGATATTGAAGTTAAAAAATCTTCTCTTTAAATAACTAACTATAGAAACAGAAATGTCTGAAATTAAAAGTATATCTGCGCGCGAAATATTAGATTCGCGTGGTAACCCCACTATCGAAGCAGAAGTAACAAGCGCTACCGGAGCAAAAGGCTCAGCGATGGTACCGTCAGGTGCATCCACTGGTGTGAGAGAAGCATTGGAGTTAAGAGATAAAGATGAATCGCGTTATTTGGGAAAGGGTGTACTCAAGGCTATAAAAAACATTACTGAAAAAATTACGCCAAAACTCTGTGGAATGGATGTTTGTGATCAGTCATCAATCGATAAGGCGATGATTGAACTTGATGGTACGGAAAATAAAAGCGTGCTTGGAGCTAATGCAATTCTTGCTGTTTCCATGGCAACAGCACATGCAGCGGCAAACGAAAAAAAATTACCTTTATATCAATATCTCGGTGGGGATGGACCTTTTGTTATGCCCGTACCAATGATGAATATTATCAATGGCGGTGCTCACGCAGATAATAGCGTTGATATGCAGGAATTCATGATTTTGCCTGTTGGAGCAGGAAGCGTTAAAGAAGCTGTGCGTTACGGAGCCGAAATATTTCACTCCCTGAAATCAGTATTATCAAGAAAAGGACTAAGTACCACAGTAGGAGACGAGGGCGGTTTTGCTCCTGATCTTTCTTCAAATGAGGAGGCAGTTGAGGTCATCTTAGAGGCAATCTCTATTGCGGGTTTTAGTGCCGGCGATGATATTTTACTCGGTCTTGATGTCGCGAGTTCGGAGTTTTATAAGAATGGAAAGTATGATCTTGCATCAGAGAATAAAATTCTTAGCGCGGAAGAGTTTTTAGAGTACATGTTGCCCTGGTTTGACCGTTATCCAATTATCACCATGGAAGACGGAATGGCCGAAGATGATTGGCATGGATGGAAAATTATGACGGAGGAATTAGGCAGTAAAGTACAATTGGTTGGCGACGATCTATTTGTAACTAACACGTCTATATTGCGCAAAGGAATTAGGGAGAATATTGCAAACTCTATTCTTATTAAAGTTAATCAAATTGGAACTTTAACTGAAACACTTGCAGCAATTGAAATGGCGCAAGAGGCCGGTTTTACTGTTGTTATTTCTCACCGATCAGGAGAGACTGAAGACACTACGATTGCTGATTTGGCGGTTGCAACGTCTGCTGGGCAAATTAAGACGGGTTCACTCTCTCGTTCTGATCGAGTTGCCAAGTATAACCGATTGATGAAAATAGAAATGGAACTCGGCAGCTCGGCAAGTTACCCCGGAAGTCAGATTTTTCAAAACTTATCCTAATATAGATTATTTAATTAGTTAAACCAGTTATTAAGGTGAAAAGAATTTGTGAAGGTCGTGATCTTAATACTTCTTACCTTACTTATACTTTTACAGTATAGATTATGGTTTGGGCGAGGAAGTATTCCTGAAGTTCGTCGTTTCGAAGAAACGAAACAAAACCAAATTGCAGAAAATCAACGGCTACGTGAACGAAATCAATCATTGGCTGCTGAGGTTTTAGATTTAAAACAGGGTTTGGAGGCGATAGAGGAAAGAGCACGTAGTGAAATGGGTATGATAAAAAATGACGAAACATTTTATCAACTTGTAGAAGAATCCGAAGTAACGAGAGACCCTGTCAAAAAATAAAAATCAATGTCTACTAAAGAAAATATTTGGGCCATTATTCCAGCTGCAGGAATTGGTACCCGCATGAAATCGGAAACACCTAAACAATATTTAAAGATTCAAAATAAGTGCGTTTTGGAATATACGCTGGAACGTTTTTGTTTCAATCCTCTAATTGAAGGTGTAGTGGTAGCTCTAGCAGAGGAAGATCCATACTGGCCAAAATTATCCATTTCAAACCATGAAAAGATAATGATTGTGAATGGTGGTGTAGAAAGATGCCATTCAGTACTAAATGGACTAAAGACACTCGCAAATAAAGCGAAAGCAGCTGATTGGGTTATGGTGCATGATGCGGCTCGGCCTTGCTTGCGAGAGGATGATATTGAGACATTAATCAAAAAAGTAAACGAGAAGGGGACTGGTGGGATATTAGCTGTTCCTGTCCGCGACACAATGAAACGAGTCGATAGTGCCAATTGTGTATCAGAAACTGTTGATAGGACTGGGCTGTGGCATGCTTTAACTCCACAAATGTTTCGTTTAGCTGAATTAACTTTAGCAATTGAGAATGCGCTTGATAATGGAATACAGGTAACGGACGAAGCACAAGCTCTGGAACTCCTAAATACCCAGCCGCAAATAGTGGAAGGACACCCAGACAACATTAAGATTACTCACCCGGAAGACTTACTTCTTGCAGATTTGTTTTTATCCCAACAGGGGAAATTATCATGAGAATAGGACATGGTTACGACGCACATCGATATATTAAAGGAAGACCTCTAATATTGGGTGGTGTTGAAATTCCATATGATATGGGCCTGGAAGCACACTCAGATGGAGATGCTGTTATCCATGCAATTTGTGATGCCTTGCTTGGAGCGGCAGGGCTTGGTGATATTGGAACCTACTTTCCTGATACGGACAAACAGTTCAAAAATATTGATAGCAGGTTGTTATTACAGGATGTAATTAAACATTTACAGAAGAAATCTTACACCGTCGGAAATGTAGATGTAACCATATTAGCTCAGGCTCCCAAAATGCTCCCACATATTTCTACAATGCGATCAAAGATGGCAGAAGATTTGCATGTAGATAATTCTGCAATAAATATCAAAGCAACGACAACCGAAAAAATGGGATTTATCGGTAGACTAGAAGGGATCGCGGTTTATGCGGTGTGCATAATTAATAAACAATAGCTGTAGAAATATAGAACTCACAATAAACTGTAACTTTATTTCTCCATATTTTAGTTATTGCTACAATTTTAATGGTTATTGAAATTTTTTAATGCGCTTCGGGCCATATCAATAATTTGGTTCTCATCGTAGCCGGCTTCTTTAAAAAAATAAGTAGCTTGTCCGAACATAGTCGCTGCAACATGCTCCGGTTTTACCCCTATCTCGATAACATCTCTGGCAGCATGCAAAATGTGTTCCTGCATTTCTTTAGTCATAAATGGCTCTCCATATTTATGTTTGTTTAATTATAAAAGAATGATGGGTTCTAGATAAGAATAATTGTAAATGATCTATGGTAATTAACCGTTTAATAGATTAATTATTTTTTATATTGACGAAGTGTATGGTGGATTTATAATTATATTATTCAAATTCTGGGCTACTTAATGCGAATTGTCATTCAAATTGGGTATGAAACCGCAAATTGCATAGCATTAGCTAATCAAAAAATTGATTAATGTGCTCACGTAGTTGGAGTGAAAATGGAAAAGAATAAATATTATTGATTTTATATCTAATTTGAAATTGCCTGCTAGAATCCTAATGGACGAATACGTCATATTTTATTTATTAGAAACAATATTATTAGGAGGTATTATGAATACTGTATCCATTGGGAATGACTTTAACCTAGAAAATTTATCACAAATAGATGTCGAAATTGATCCTGATTATGGCATTGTTTGGGTTTATCTTAACCCTACAAAGCGCCCATGTTTTAACCCAACCTTAATAAAAGAAGTTCGAAAAGTTCAATTATTGTTAGAAATGAATGAGGGTAAACTACCTTATAAAGGTAGATTAATTCCAATTCAATATTTTGTTGTTGATTCGCGTACACCTGGAATATTTAGTCTGGGAGGTGACTTGAGTTTATTTAGAGATTATGTGATAAACGATGATAAAGAAGGTTTTTTACAACATGCAAAACTTTGTATCGATACTATTCATGGCCTAATAACTGGATGTAAATTACCGATCACAACAATTTCCCTTGTGCGTGGAGATGCGATTGGTGGAGGCTTAGAAACAGCCTTAAGTTGTCAGGTTTTTATTGCCGAAGATAATGTAGAGATGGGGCTGCCAGAAGTTCTTTTCAATCTGTTCCCGGGAATGGGGGCATATCACCTGCTTACACAACGAGTTCCTCCAAAACAGGCGGAAAAAATAATGCTTAATGGTCGCAAATATCCATCAAAGGAATTATATGAGATGGGTATAATTGATAAGTTGGTTGATACAGGTCAAGGTCGAAATGCTGTTTACTCCTACATTAAAGAGGCTAATCGATACAGAAATGGTTATATGGCTATTAAAAAAATCAGAGAGCAAACGAACCCGATTACTTATGATGATCTAATGGATGTATGTAATTATTGGGTAGAGGTAGCCATGAAAGCATCGGAGAAAGATCTTAAACTAATGAATGATCTGGTAAAAGCACAAGATTATGTTTTTTCTGTTTCGGATAAGAAAATACAGCAAAAAAGTATCGCATGAATTGAGAAATTAAGATGAAAGGAGATTAAAGTGCAATTGATTTGAGTCTTTCTAGATAATCGGCCAAGGCGATTTGCGTTTGGTTATATAGCGATTTTAATTTACGAATGCTAGTGTCGATATTACTTTTATCTGCGCTAAGTGAAATTTCGTGAATTTCTTCGGCACACTCTGCCATTGATGTAGCTCCAAGACTTCTTGTGCTACCTTTCATTGCGTGGGCGTGGTCTTGTAGTTCGCTATATTTATTGCTTTGATATGAGCTTTCAATTTTATTTATAAGAACTTTACTATCTTCTAAAAAACCAGCGAACAGTTCACGCATAAAATCAATGTCTTTGCTAAGTATTGCTAGATTATTAAGAGTTGCAAGATTTACTACTGTTTGAGAATCTAAATCTATTTCGGAGGTGACTTTTAATGAAATATCGTCGGGCTTGTTAGATAAGTCCTGTTCTTTATTTTTACCGGATAAGGTATAAATTGTTTTTAATAACTTTTTCGATTCAACAGGTTTTGTAAGATACGCATCAACACCAGCTTCAATGCAACTATCTATGGCTTCCTTGGTAGCATTCGCTGTTAGCATTATGATTGGGACTCTATTTTCTGCTGACGACATAAATCGGTATATTTTTGTAGCTTCTAAGCCGCCCATTTCAGGCATATGCATGTCGAGCAAAATAACGTCGTATAAATTATTACTAATCTCTTCCAGAATTTGTTTACCATTGTCTACGACATGAACATGGTGGCCAGATTGCTCAAGAATTTTTCTAGTAACAATTTGATTAGTTAAATTATCTTCGCCTACTAGGATATTAAGGGCTTTTACAGAAGGGGGGGCGACGTTAAAGTCGATAAGTGAGGTGACATTATTATTTTGAGTATCATTAATGTTAGTTGAATGTAATGTGTTATATAAAAGCCTAATATCAAGAGGAGTAGATAAAACACTGAAATACCCAGATTTAAGATAAATGGAATGCTCTTTTGATGATGGAGATTTAATAAGGACTAGTTCAGTATTTTTTAAGGAGGTATTTTGGCTCAAACGTAAAGCAAAAGAAACTGCATCAATATCGATCCCTTCTTCATCAACTATTACCATATTATGAGAGTTTAAGGTTTGGCTGGAGTTTATTAATATATTCTCTACATCTTCAGGGGTTTCCTGTTGAGACCAATCAAATTGCCACTCTGTAAGATGGTTTATTAGATCAGCATGAAGAGAATCTTTTGTGCCCAACAAAAGGACGCGAGGGGGTGCTGCTAGTATGTTATCAAATTCATTTTTGACCACTAATGGTGCTCTATCAAATTCTAACTCGAACCAGAAATTACTCCCCATGTTAAGTTCACTCATCACGCCCATTTGTCCTCCCATCAGCTCAACTAAATGGCGGGCTATTGAGGTGCCTAAACCTGTTCCTCCATAGTTAGGTGTAATGGTTGGGTTAGCCTGTGCAAATTTATCAAAAATATGCTGTTGCGCTTCTTCAGCAATACCAATACCAGTATCCAATATATCTATGCGCAACTTGACTTGATTTTCATCAGAGCTAAGTAGTGAAATTTTGACTTCAACATAACCATATTCTGTGAACTTGATAGCATTGCCGAGAAGGTTAATAAGAATCTGACGCAAATGCTGTTCGTCGCCTATAAGTTTACTTGGCGTGTCAGGTGAAATGCTTAGTTTGCACTTGAGACCTTTCTCTTTCGCCAAAGGGATCATCATTTGATAAATTGAATTAACTGTAGAATATATGTCAAATGACTTTTGTATTAATTCTGTCTTACCAGCTTCAATTTTTGAGATATCAAGTACATCTTCAATCAAAACCAATAATGTATTGCTGGAAGCTTGAATCGTCGACGTAAACTCCTTTTGCTCCTTACTCAGCTTTGTTGATGAGAGCAGCTCACTCATACCAATAATTCCATTTAAGGGAGTTCTGATTTCATGACTAATATTGGCGAGAAATTGACTCTTAGCATCATTTGCTGCCTTGGCTTGTAAAAGAGCATCATGAATACGCTTATGCAAAAAACCAATATAAGCGGGCAGGATAATCATGGAGATCAATACACTACCACTGAAATATAGAGAGCTAGACCAGAAGGGATTCATGTAGATAGCGAAGGAGAACCCACATAAACATAATATGGTGCAAAAGACTAAATATTTCTGTCCCTGCCGAAGCCCCGTGCTTAGCGTGACCCAAAAGTATGCAACTAAAAGAGGGCTTCCGGCTTCATTAGTGTAGGCAAGAGCAATTGAGGTGTAAGAAATGCTAATAATTAGAACAGTAATTATACGAGTGTGATTAAGTGATCTTTGATAATAGGACCAAATGATGAAAATAAGACTAATAGGAATCGTAGTTATGTAGAGAATTAATATGTTTTTTTCAACTGCGTTATTTAAATATATTACGTACACATAGAACAGCATTATTAGACAAGAAAAAAGTCGTATAATTGCTTGTTCAAATTCGCCTCCAATTTTTCGAAGGCTGGATACTTCTTCATATATTTTTAATAAGTTAAACAATACTGATTACTCTTAGGTATCATGCTCGATTAGTAAGTTTTAATTTCGTTCCTAAATTATCTAAGTTGGGTTCCCATAAAATATTTCTTTAGCAATAGGAACTAGTTGTGCTTTTATTATGTCAAGTCTGTTCAATAATGCATCAACACAATCTGGGTCTAAATGCCGATTTTTGCTAAATTTAATTTCATTAGTAGTACTTTGGATTGACCAGGCTTTTTTATAGGCTCGTTGACTGATTAACGCATCAAAAACATCAGCGACGGCTACAATGCGTGCTTCGATTGGGATGTTATCTTTACTTAATTGGTTAGGGTAACCTTCTCCATTAAATTTTTCGTGATGGTTTAACGCAATAACTGCACCCATCTGCAAATAAGGTGAGGGACTATCTTTTAATATTTCATAGCCTATCTGAGAGTGGTTTTTCATTATTTCGAATTCTGCATGACTTAGCTTTGCTTGCTTCAGTAAAATACTGTCAGGTATTCCTATCTTGCCTATGTCATGCATGGGGGATGCCACTTCCAGAGTGTCACAAAAAATTGAATCCATTCCAATTTCTTCGGCAATGTGCCTTGAGATTTTAGCCATTCTGGTTAAATGCAAACCGGTATCGCCATCCTTAAATTCGCCTGCTCGAGCTAACCTTAAAAGTGTTTCCTTTTCTCTAATATGTATTTGTTCAGTTGCTTCTCTAACTTTATTTTCGAGTGAGTGCGCGCGATTCTTAATAATAATTTGCTGTCTACGCATGGTGAGGAGATTCCGACAACGTACTTTACATTCGTAATGGTCTACTGGCTTGGTAAGAAAGTCAGTTGCGCCGGCTTCCAATGCCTCATACATAACAGCTTTTTCTTCGATGATAGTTATTATTATTACAGGTATATCACTACAGGCTGGAATGTTGCGTAAACGTCGAGTAAATTCAACGCCATTCAGTTCAGGCATTTTGTAATCTGTGATGATTAAATCAGGTGGGTTTGAGGCGATTACATCGAGTGCAGAGATAGCATTATCGTAGGTACTGACCTGAATATTATCTCCGATGCCCTGAACGATAGTTTCAAGAATAATTCGACTTGTTATCTGGTCGTCAATGATCATCACATTTGAAATCATTGAATAGTCCTTCAATTGGTCTAATAAAACGGTCATTGATATTTATCCCTTTCCTAAACCCTGATTTTATTATTCATCCCAAACAATAGCTTAGAGTGTTTTTTTGACAAAATTACAATCGTATTACGTGTGCTCCAAAATTAGTATAGGCTAAGTGATAGTCGGAATAAATATTAAACTCCTTACTAAATAAAATAAGCATAACTTTATATGCTTCCTCTATTTTTCTTCAAAAGCACATATACAGCGCCAGTACCGCCGTCTACTTGTCTAGCCGAACAAAAAGCGAGTACGTCATCACGTTGTTGTAGCCAATGATTTACTTTACCTTTTAACACGGGAACACCTTCTCTAGAGCCTCTTCCTTTTCCATGAATAATACGAATACAACGAATATTTGCAGTCTTGGAGTATGCGAGAAACTGACTGATTTCCTGCTTTGCTTCTTTGCTTGTCATACCATGTAGGTCCAGTTCCTTCTCGACACGAATTTGACCACGTTTTAATTTTTGGAACAGACGGCTTTGCACGCCATCTCTTTTGAAATATAACTCTTCCCCTGTTTCCAGATACTCAGGATCACTAAACCCTGTTTCCATATCACTTAATGCTTGCTTCTCATCGGCATCACGATGTTTGGGTCTTGGTTTTGGTTTATCAGGCAGGGATATAACTACATTTTTGGAAAGGGGGCGCACCTTCCCAATTGAACGGCGAAATAATGAGGAATCGTCTTCGTTTGTTACATCGTCATTACTCATTGTTCAATTTGTCCAATAGAGTTTATAAAAACTAGTTATATGAGTCTCTTATAAGATCAGGCTGTGAAAGCTGCTAACAATATGAAAATTGTATTAGTTAATAATATTTAATCTTATTGATAATAAACTTATGGATTAAGAATGAATCTAGTTTACCCACTTCCGAGCGTTCTGAAATAGTTTCATCCAGGGCCCGTCCTCATGTTGCCAATCATCATCCAGCCAGGAAAATTGTTTACGAAGAAATACTCGTTCTGGATGCGGCATCATTATCGTAAAGCGACCATCGTCATTACAAAACCCATTTAGGCCAGCGTTGGACCCATTGGGGTTAGCTGGGTATAACATTGTTTTTTCACCCACGTTATTAACATAGCGCAGTACGGCTTGTTTTTCTGAATCTTGTTGGTTTTCAGTAAAGCTCGCGCGACCTTCACCGTGGGCAACTACAACAGGGATTCTTGAGCCTTTCATTTCATTAAATAAAATTGAAGTGGAATCTAGAATTTCTACCATAACAAGACGAGATTCAAATTGTTCAGAACTGTTTCGTTTGAACTGAGGCCAATGTGAAGTACCTGGGATTAGGTTGCTAAGCTGAGCTAGCATTTGACAACCGTTACACACCCCTAGTGCGAAAGTATCTGTTCTATTAAAAAAATATTCAAAACTATCTGACAACTTATTATTAAATAAAATAGATTTCGCCCAACCACCACCGGCTCCCAGAACATCACCGTAGGAAAAACCACCGCAAGCGGCAAGCCCTGTAAAATCATCCAGAGAATGTTGCTCATTCAAAAGATCATTCATGTGTACATCAATACATTCAAACCCTGCACGATCAAAAGCAGCGGCCATTTCAACCTGACCATTAATTCCTTGTTCACGCAAAATTGCGATCCTAGGTTTAGCACCGCTATTAACATATGGCGCGTTCTCTGAGTCAATTATGTCAAAGTTAGCAGAGAGATGTAGGCCTGGGTCTTTGTTGTCCTGTAGACGTGCAAATTCTTCTTCTGCACAGCGAGGATTATCTCTAATTGATTGCATGCAGAAAGAGGTTGCAGACCATAATTGATGCAGATAAATGAGATCTTGTGAATATACAACTTTCTCATTTTCAGAAATGGTAATAAGTGAATCATTATTCAATTCAGCAATTTCAATTATATCGGAACTGTTTAGGCCAGCATTCTCGAAAGTGTTTACAACAGTAGATATATCTTTTCGTTTAATTTGAATGACGACACCAGGTTCTTCATTAAACAAAGCAGCGATGAGATTTTCACTATTTAGTTTTATACTGACACCAACACGACTGGCGAACGACATTTCACATAAAGTGACAAAGACCCCACCATCAGAACGATCGTGGTAAGCAAGTATGTAACCTGTTTCATTTAAAATCTGTATGGCTTTAAAGAAGGCTATTAATTTTCCTGTATCTTCGAGATCAGCTGTATGGCCATTGGTTTGATTAAACACCTGAGCTAAACATGAGCCCCCAAGGCGTTGATGAGCATTAGATAGATCAATTAACAATAAACAGCTGTGCTCATCATTTTCTAATTGAGGTGTTAGCGATAATCTTGTGTCAGCTACCGGAGCAAAGGCTGTAATATTTACTGATAAAGGTGAAATTACCTGTTGCTGTACATTGTCTTCTGACCAAATAGTGTTCATAGAAAGGGAATCTTTACCAACCGGAATAGCTATTCCCATTTCAAGAGCCATGTCCGACACGGCTTTGACTGTGTCATACAAAAGAGCATCTTCATTTAGTTGTCCGCACGCTGCCATCCAGTTGGCAGAAAATGAGATGTCGTCTAACTTAAGTATTCGAGCAGAGCAAATATTTGTGATGGCTTCTGCAATAGCAAGACGACCAGAGGCGGGCGCGTTAAGTAGCGCTACAGGACTTCGCTCGCCCACACTCATTGCTTCTCCGACGAAACCATCGAAGGCACTAGCTGTAATAGCACAATCAGCTACTGGTGTTTGCCATGGGCCTATCATTTGGTCACGAACAACCAAACCTGAAATACTACGGTCACCAATAGTAATTAAAAAGCTTTTGTCAGACACAGTTGGAAGTTGTAAAACTCTCTCAATAGCGTCTTTTAAATCGATTTCACTAGTTTCAAAATCTTCAAAGCTTTCTTTTCTTCTTGTAACAATACGTTCCATACGAGGTGGTTTACCAAGTAATACCTGCAAAGGCATATCAATAGCCTGATTACAAAAAAGTGAATCATCAACCTTTAACTGACCTGAATCGTTTGCTTCACCAACAACAGCAAATGGAGCACGTTCTCTTTTGCAAATCTGTTCAAAAATATCAAGTGAATCAGGCAGTATTGCCATAACATATCTTTCCTGAGATTCGTTACACCAGATTTCCATAGGTGACATGCCAGGTTCATCGTTTGGAATTTTGCGTAAATCAAACGTTGCGCCTCGTTTACTATCGTTGACCAACTCGGGTAGTGCATTCGAGAGTCCACCTGCACCGACATCATGTATAGAAACAATAGGGTTGCTATTTCCCAGGCTCCAGCAACGATCAACTACTTCCTGACAGCGTCTTTGCATCTCAGGGTTGTCCCGTTGTACTGAGGCAAAGTCCAGTTCGGAATCCCCAGCTCCGGAGGAGACAGAAGAAGCAGCACCGCCTCCTAAACCAATTAACATTGCCGGACCACCTAGTACAATAATTTTTGCTCCAACTGGGATACGCCCCTTTTCAACATGGGCAGGACGAACCATTCCATAGCCGCCAGCTAACATAATAGGCTTATGGAAACCTCTAACATCACCAGTGCTATTATCTTTTTGTTCGAAGCTACGAAAGTATCCGCACAGAGCGGGGCGCCCAAACTCATTATTATATGAGGCTGCGCCGATAGGAGCTTCTTTCATTATTTCAAGAGCAGACACGATCCTGTCGGGTTTACCATATTCTTCTTCCCAGGGTTGACCCAAATCAGGTAACTTTAGGTTTGAAACTGTGAAACCTGTCATGCCCGCTTTGGGTTTCCCCCCAATGCCGGTCGCCGCCTCATCTCGAATTTCACCACCGGCCCCAGTAGCTGCGCCAGCATAAGGAGAGATAGCTGTTGGATGGTTATGGGTTTCTACTTTCATAAGCATATGTACCGCTTCTGAATGGTAGTTATAGATGTGATCATCTATAGAAGGAAAAAATCTGGAAGCTGTATAGCCCGCTGTTACTGCGGCATTATCATGATAAGCAGAAAGTACTCTACCTGGATGTTGTTTGAAGGTTTGTTTGATCATTTCGAAGAGAGAGAGATTCTTTTTCTCATCATCTATAATCCAATCAGCATTAAATATTTTGTGTCTGCAATGCTCCGAATTCGCTTGCGCAAACATCATTAACTCAATGTCATGCGGATCTCGACCAATCTCCTTAAAAGCATTAAACAAATAGTCGATTTCATCATCAGACAATGCTAGTCCCATCTCAAGGTTAGCATTGCTTAGTGCTTTTATGCCGAATTGGCTGATCAAAATACTGCTTAACTCGGCAGCAGGTGAATGTTCGAATAGATGTTCAGCCTGATCCAGCTGATTAATTACTGTCTCCGTCATTCTGTCGTGAATTCGACCCTTTATAAGCTCAGATTCTTGTCTTAAAGGAATGTAATCAGCTTGATATTTAATTGACCAGATAGTGCCTCGTTCGATTCTCAATACCTTAAGCAAGCCGCAGTTGTGTGCAATATCCGTGGCTTTACTGGACCAGGGTGAAATTGTGCCGGATCGAGGTACAACAATTAAGGCGTTATTATCTAGCTTAGTTGGCTCAGAGCTTACTTCACCATAATCAAGTAATTGACTAAGTTGTGTGGACTCAAGTGAGGAGAGAGGCTCTGATAGTTGCACAAAATGAACATATTCTGTTTTAAGCGAAATAACCTCACTGGAGATAGAATCAAGATCACGTAAGGTGTTGGCTAAGCGAAAATCAGAAAAGGCGGCACTGCCGCGAATGGTAAGCATTGGGGTCTATTTATTGTATGTATTTAAAAAACTAAGGCGCGCGCATGACACATTATTGGTAAGGCATTATACGTCAATTTGGAATTACCGGGAAAATATCTTGCCGATAGGCTGACTCTAAAGTTGATATCCACAGGACAAAATATAATGGAAAACGTGATTTTTCCAACTGTAGTAGTTATTGAATTTCTTCGACTCTGACCAATATTGATCGAGTTTCGTCTCCAGTCTGAGTCTGGCTCCCCAGGTTTTCTCTTGTGTTGCTTTTGAACTGCTGTGAAATACCACCGATCTCCATCCATTCGCCCAGACGACCAACAGTAGTTGTTTCTGCATTCTGGGTTTCGAAAACGGGTGTTTGATTGTCTTGAACGCGGGCTAGTTGAGGGGATATAAATAATGTCACTCTATCGCCATTTACTCTAGGCAATACATAAAAACCTGAGCTAACATCGTGATAATCAATTGTGTCCTGCACAACGACTCCACCGCGGGTAAGATAAGAATTGCGACTGGTAATAGGCACCTGTTGTCCTGTTTGAACGAAAGCTGCTTTGCCATCTATTGTTTGAACGCTAAAGGTATTTTTGTCATCAATGTTCGATTGGGAGTTCAAGTTTCGATAACGTATTTTATTTCCATCTGAGTCCTTTCCTTCGAACACCAGGCCCTTATTACTATTACCTCCATTTTTACTTGAAACAGAAACATTATCATCAGAATAACGCCCCGATAGGTTATGTTCCTGTGTGTTTAGATTGCCGCCAATATTTTGTTTAACGGTAATCATTAGTCGGCGAGCGGCTTTATAAATTTCAGATAATATCTGTTTTAATTCAACTAAATTAGAACTTGTAGTTTTAATAATTAACTGATTGTTCATGCCTGTTAAAGTGCCTCCTGCATGAACAAGCGGTTGAAGAATTGGAATAATCTCACCTGCACTACGATTCGTAAGAGGAATAACTTCCAGTTTCATCACTTCCGCATAACTGTATGAGACGTAAAACATGAGAGATAAAATAAGAGGAAAAGATATTTGGCGTTTCACAGACTTATTCTCCTTAAATTAGGGTCGGCAGTGGAGCGGTTCCACATCTCGTCGAAGACATTCATAAAAACTTTAGCTTTACGTTTGTCATTAAAACTTAAGCTACCTTCAAACCGTTCAGCACTATTTCGATATACATAACCGGTCCTGTCCGCTACAAAAAGTGACTCGTTGAAATGTTTGTACTCCTTTCCAGGTGTACGGAACTCAATAAATGTCGGTAAACTTGCAGCCAGCTCTAGAAGTAAATGACCACGTCTCGCGACAGCTCTGGGTTCAATTACAATAACGCTAATTTTAGAACGGCGGTTTGATAAAACCATTTTTTTAACGGAGTCTATAAACTCAGGAACATCGTAAACCAGCGGATCAAGTTCACGACTGATAATGTTTATTTCTCGATGACTTTGCTGGGTCATTAAAGTCGCAGCAGAGTGATGTTCCTGGCTACTCTCAATGTAGATTAGCTCATCTTCACTGCCAAGTTGATAATTATCAAATACGTACATAGTTAGAATAAAGGGCGGTCTGGGTGATATTTTAATAGTAGACTATAGACTTTCGAAGGACAATTACGAAAAGTTAAAGCTGTGAACTCTATCCATGGTTTTTTTCGCTCTCAGTAGAAATTATACTTCTTAGATATAACTTGAATAACAAGGTACAAAGTTCAGAGTCAGTTCTGTTCTCGTTTCGTAAGGGGTTCTCGAAATTTTGGTTTTCTGTAAAATTATGGACGAATTGTTCAGAAGCCTGAGAAACCCGATACTCCTCACCATTTACATATAGTTCAAAATAATTTTCTCTGCTTATAAAAACACTTCGACAACCAGGCCTTTTTGTTAAATATTTCTCTCCTTGCACCTTGTGGAGAAATGTCGTGATATCTGATTCAATTTTCACAATATCCAGTTTAAAGTTTTCGGGTAGTCGGGTGACGTATTTACCAAACCAATTTTCCAACTCAATTTCCCTCGGGATCACCGACTCCATGAAGGCCCTGATATTTCCCAAATGATGTGCACTGATTTCGCCACTGTGTGCTTGCAGTGAAAGATCCGGATCAGTGTAGCGATTTTCTTTTTTATTAATTAGTAAGTCATCAATATATTGACTGATGAGCTCGTGATTAGATGGCGCTCTAAACCCAATTGAAAACGTCATGCAATCTTCGAGCGCAACGCCATAATGTGCGATACCGGGAGGTAAATAAAGCATGTCACCCGGTTCCAGAATCCATTCTTTGTCAGGACTAAAATTTTCTAATACACGTATATCCAAACCTTCTATGAAGTCATCATCGTTATAAAGATCACTGGAAATGCTCCATTTACGTTTTCCCATAGCCTGGAATAAAAAAACATCGTAGCTGTCTAAATGGGGTCCAACACTCCCATTCAAGGGGGCGAAACTTATCATCAGATCGTCAATGCGCCAGCCAGGTATAAAGTTGAACCGTTCCAAAAATTGACTTGCAGCTGGAAAATATAACTCAGTATTTTGTATTAGTAATGTCCAATGCTCGGGGGGTAGAGCTGCAAGCTCATTTTCTTCAAAAGGACCATGAATGACTTCCCATGGGCTTTCTCCGCCAGATTCGAGGACTAATCGGGATTCGACTTCATCCCGACTGGCAAGCGAAAGGAATTCTTCTTTGGATATAAAGGGTTGAAAGTCCGTAACAGCCTGACCAATAAAACAAGGTTTTTTCTGCCAATATTCAGTTAGAAACTCAACTGCAGGCATACCACCAGGAATTGTCTTTGTCATCAAAAAAACCTGTTAGCTACAGAAATGGCGCTTTCAGTTTCTGGCACTATCTATGATAGTTTTGGTTTGTTCTTTGGCGTTGCCTATATATGATGCTGGGCTTAGTTTTAATAATGCCTGTTTGGTTTCTTCAGAAAGACTGAGACTCGCAATGAATTCTGAAATGCTATGCTGAGAAATCACCTGACCACGGGTGAGTTCTTTTAGTTTTTCATAGGATTGTTCAACTCCATGTCGACGCATAACCGTTTGCAGCGGTTCAGCTAAAACTTCCCAGGCATTATCCAGATCATCAGCGATAGCATGAGGATTAACTTCAAGTTTTGAAAGTCCTTTCAAACAAGACTCATAAGCAATCATAGAATGTGCGATACCAACCCCAATATTGCGAAGAACGGTGGAATCGCTTAAGTCACGCTGCCAGCGAGAAATGGCAAGTTTTTCAGATAAATGAGCAAATAGACTGTTAGCAATGCCTATATTACCTTCTGCATTTTCGAAATCGATAGGATTAACTTTGTGTGGCATCGTAGAAGAACCAATTTCTCCTTCTATTGTTTTTTGTTTGAAATAACCAATCGAAATATAGGACCAAATATCTCTACACATATCCATCAAGATATTGTTGAATCGAATAATATTCTGGAAGTATTCTGCGATGTAATCGTGAGACTCAATTTGAGTTGTATGAGGATTCCAGACTAAACCAAGTGACTCGACAAAATTTCTGGAAATGGTCATCCAGTCAAGTTCAGGATAGGCGGCAAGGTGCGCATTAAAATTACCTACAGCGCCGTTAAATTTAGCTAAGGTCTCAATATGAGTAAGTTGGTTTACTTGCCTGTTGAGTCTATGGACGTATATTGCAAACTCTTTTCCCAAAGTGGTGGGTGAAGCTGTTTGTCCGTGAGTTCTTGCAAGCATTGGCAAACCGGCATTTTCTTCTGCCAGTTTACATAATGTCTCAATCATTTCGGACTGAACGGGGTTCAGGTGTTTTTCGCGAGCTTCCAACAGCATTAAAGCATGACTGGTATTATTTATATCTTCAGAGGTACAGGCAAAATGAAGAAATTCTGAAACTTTTTTCAGCTCATCGTTTTCAGCAATCCTTTCTTTAAGGAAATACTCAACCGCTTTTACGTCATGGTTTGTGATTCTTTCAATTTCTTTAATACGTTCCGCATCACTTACGGAGAAGTCATCGATCAGCTTATTCAGCAGAGATGTTGCCTGATTGCTGAACTCAGGCACTTCAGCAATATCTTCATTGGCAGAAATTGTCTGTAACCATCGTACTTCAACCAATAAACGAAAGCGGATTAGACCGAATTCACTAAAAGTATCGCGCAGTTTTTCTGTCTTGTTCCCATAACGCCCATCGATGGGTGAAATTGCAGTTAATGAATTTAATTCCATTGTTATCTCACAAAGTGACTGAATATATATAGATTGTCATTAGGGGCATGGGTACGGATATGACACATGTATTTTTTCGATACTACGCAACAATTCCTTCGACAAAACAATATCCGCACTGGCGATATTATCTCGCAATTGAGTCGTCGTCGTTGCTCCAGTAATGGTACTCGTTAAAAATGGTCTTGAATTAACATAAGCAAGCGCCATTTGTGCCGGGTCAAGCCCATATTCCCTGGCAAGGTTAACATATTCAAGCGTTGCCTGAACGCCTTGTTCGGTCGAATATCGTTTGTATCGCTCTCCAAAAATACTGAGCCGGGCATTTTCAGGCTGTTTAGCATTTAAGTACTTACCACTTAGCGTTCCGAAGCCGAGTGGGGAATAAGCGAGCAAACCTGTATGTTCTCTATGCGCAATTTCAGCAAGCCCTATTTCGAAGCTCCTATTGAGTAAACTATAGGGGTTTTGGATGCTGACTATTTTTGGTCCTTTTTGTTGTTGTGCCAATTTGAGGTATTCATTTACACCCCAGGCTGTTTCATTACTAACGCCTATATGTTTGATTTTTCCAATATCCACCAGATCTGCAAGGACGGCCAAGGTCTCTGATATTGGTATGCCATCGCTTTCTGGTGCGTGGTAGTAATTTAATTGACCAAAATAATTACTATCGCGTTCCGGCCAATGTAGCTGGTAGAGATCTATATAATCACATTGTAGACGTGTGAGACTAGCGTCTACCGCTTCGGTAATATTTTTTTTATCCAGTTTTGCCTCACCATTACGTAAATAGGGAAGCCAGTCTGCTTGCGCGGAAACCTTGCTAGTTATGATGAGCTGGTCACGGTCAGTACGCTTATTCAGCCAGCTGCCAAGATATTTTTCGGTTAAACCTTGCGTTTCCGCTTTCGGAGGAACTGGATACATTTCTGCTGTATCGATAAAATTAACACCAGATTCAATGGCAAGGTCCAGTTGAGCATGCGCCTCTTTTTCATTGTTTTGCTCTCCCCAGGTCATAGAGCCAAGGCAGATAACACTGACTTGCGTATTTGTTTCGCCTAATTGTCGATATTGCATGAATGTAATTTTGTAAAGAACCTGTACTGATCATAATCTTTTTGATCCAGTTCAGGCCAGTTTTTGTCAGCACAATTTCAAATAGCTTACAAACATTAGGGCTTGTGGTAACTTTAACATTCAAACATTAAACAAAAGATTGCAATATTTGGCATGAATTCTCTCACTTTGACTCGACCTGATGATTTTCATCTGCACTTACGCGATAGTGCTGCGCTAGCCAGTGTAGTAGGTGATAGTGCGCGTCAATTTGCGCGCGCGATAATAATGCCAAATTTGAAAATACCAATAACTACAGTGGAAATGGCTGATAATTATCGGCGACGAATAATGGAATGTCTTCCGGATGAAAGCGACTTTCAACCTTTGATGACCTTATATTTGACTGATAACACGGTGCCTGAAGAAATTGAGACTGTAGCGAGGAGTAACTTTGTTCATGCGGTTAAATATTATCCCGCTGGCGCGACTACCAATTCTGACCATGGCGTGAGCAAATTGGAAAAAACCTTTCCGGTCCTGGAAGCTATGTCCGAGTCATCTGTGCCTTTATTGTTACATGGTGAAGTCACTGATCCAGATGTGGATGTTTTTGACAGGGAACAAGTATTTATTGATCGCGTACTAAGCCCATTAATGACTAGATTTCCCAATTTAAAGATAGTCTTCGAACATATTACAACTAAAGGAGCCGCTGAATTTATTAAACAAGGACCGGAAAACATAGCGGCGACACTGACACCTCAACATCTAATTTACAATCGCAATGCGATATTTAGCTCAGGCCTACGTCCTCATCATTATTGTCTGCCCGTCTTGAAAAGAGAAAAACATCGACAGGCCTTACTTGATGCTTTAGATAGTGGTCATCGTCGTTTTTTTCTAGGAACAGATAGCGCGCCACATGCGCGTGGCGACAAAGAGAGTGCCTGTGGTTGCGCAGGTATTTATAGTGCCCACAGCGCCATTGAGTTATACGCTAGCGTGTTCGATGAACTTGATAAGATAGAAAACCTTGAAGCTTTCTCAAGTCATAACGGTGCAGACTTTTATGGACTTGAACGAAATACAGAAAAAATTGTACTCAACAAAGTTGATTGGCGTATTCCAGAGTCTCTCCCATTTGTAGAGTCAGAAATCATTCCTTTCATGGCCGGTGAAACATGTCACTGGAAGATGCAATCCGAATGATTTCTGATGTCGCTATATCGGAGCGGTTTCGTGGCTATCTGCCTGTAGTTGTTGATATTGAATCGGCAGGTTTTAATGCGCAAACAGATGCACTGCTGGAAATTGCTGCAGTTTTACTAACTGTTAACGAAGAGGGTGACTGGGTAGAAGATGAGGGCATTACTCGGCATATTCATCCTTTTGAAGGCGCCAATATGGAGCAGGCAGCCCTGGACTTTAATGGAATCGACCCCGACCACCCGTTTCGCAAAGAAATATCTGTTAATGAAAAAGAAGGATTACAGGATATTTTTAAACTCATTAGAACAAAGGTGAAAACTCACAACTGTAAACGCGCGATCCTGGTTGGACATAACCCTGCTTTTGATATTGGTTTTTTAAATGCAGCGGTTGAACGCACAAATATCAAACGCAATCCTTTCCATCCATTCAGCACCTTTGATACTGCGACATTAGGCGGGCTAGCGTATGGACAAACCGTTTTATCACGCGTGGCCGAAAAAGCGGGTATTGAATGGGATAGCAAAGAAGCACACTCTGCACGTTATGATGCCGAGCGTACCGCAGAATTGTTTTGCAAAATAGTGAATACATGGCGGCAAATGAGTCTTAAATAAAAGCTATGTGTCTCGTTCTGGTTTCTTATAAAGTTGCATCCGATTTTCCGTTAATCATTGCAGCGAACAGGGATGAGCGTTATTCAAGACCCACTCGTCATGCCGACTTTTGGAAACCTGAAACAGGCGTCTTGGCTGGACAGGATCTTGAACAAGGAGGAACATGGTTGGGCTTGAGTAAAACAGGTAGGTTCGCAGCTGTAACTAATCTTCGCGAAGGGGTAAACACTCAAAAGAGCAAGACATCTCGTGGCTTATTAGTGAGCGATTATTTGCGAGGAGATTTACCGGCACCACGTTATCTGGAATATTGTCAGACGAAATTAGCTGAGTTTAATTCTTTCAACCTGCTTTTAGGCGACATAAGCGCGCTGTTTTTTTTCAATAGCCAGCAAAAAGATTACACAAAGCTGGCCCCCGGCACTTATGGTGTCAGTAATGGCGATTTCGATAATAACTGGCCAAAAATCACTCGTGCCAAGAGAGAGATGAACGCGCTTATTGACGCTGACCAATCTTCTGATCATGACGCAATGTTGGCGATGATGTGTGATACATATTTGCCAGAAGATGACTTGTTGCCTGATACAGGTATCGGTATCGAATGGGAAAGAAGATTGGCGCCAATTTTTATCAAAGCTGACGAGTATGGAACACGTTGCTCAACAGTTCTGAGCATAGATAGAAACAACAAAGTGAGTTTTTCAGAACGCAGCTATGATTCAAATGGTAGGGCAGATGTCACTAAGCAATTTGAATTTACTATTAAAGCAGAATAATAAATTATGGATTTTGGACTGGTTGGGCAAATAACACGCAGATTGATTGAGTACCCGGATCAGATCACTTGTATCGACACAGGTTATATTCGGCCACAACTTGCGGCCTGTTATTTGATCGAAAAAGACGGTGTCGCGGGAATTGTTGAAACCGGTACCGGGAATTCTTTAGAAACGATACTAGCGGTATTGAAACTCAAAGAAATAGCGCTTGAAAATGTACATTTTGTAATGCCAACGCACGTACACCTGGATCACGCAGGCGGTGCCGGGCATTTGATGCAGCATTTACCAAACGCTCAGCTCGTTGTTCATCCTCGCGGTGCCCGACATCTGGTCGATCCCAGCAAACTCTGGCAGGGTGCTTTAGAGGTGTATGGAGAACAGGCCATGCAGCGTATGTATGGCGAGTTAATTCCGATTGATGAGTCCCGTGTCGTGACGGTAGAAGACGGAGATATTCTGGACTTAAATGGCAGACCATTATTATTTCTTGATACGCCGGGGCATGCCCGTCATCACTACTCAATCTATGATGAAAAAAGTAAAGGTTTCTTCACTGGAGATACTTTTGGGATGGCATACCAGGAACTCTCCTCAAGTCAGTTGCCCTTTATAATGCCGACGACGTCCCCCGTTCAATTTGATCCGGTTGCCTGGTATCAAACTTTAAAACGATATCTCGAATATAAGCCTGAACGTATGTTTCTGACGCACTATGGAATGGTTGAGAATGTGGCGATATTAGCCTCAGAGCTGCACAGACGAATTGAAGAATATGTAGAAATAGCGGAAGACTGCCTGAATAGTAAGAATCGTGTGCAGCTAATGACGACTCGTATAGCGGAACATACCTATGCTGAGTTACGAAACTTGAACTGTCTCATGCCGGCGCCTGCCATAAAAGGCTTCTTGAAAATGGATTTTGATATTAATGCGCAGGGTCTTGATGTCTGGTTGAATACTAGAAAAGATCGCTAACATCAGTTTCTCTTGTATTTCCCGTCTAAAACTTCTCTTTCCATTTGACCGTACTTAGCTTGATCTGATTCTCATTCAGACTCAACAACTCTCGGGATTGAAGTAATTGTTTTCCCGCTACCCAAACATCACTCACCTGATTGCGATTTGCGGTATAAATTATCTGGGAAATGGGATCGTATAAAGGCTGAGATTCGAGCTCGCCTAAGTCGATAGCTGTAATATCAGCTTGTTTACCTTTACGAAGTGAGCCTATTTTATCATCTAAGCCAAGTGCTTTAGCGGCGTTGATAGTCGCCATTTTCATGGCCGTAAACGCCTTAACTGCGAGTGAATTCTCCGCAACGCCTTTTCCCAAAAGAGACGCTGTGTGCATTTCGCCAATCATATCAAGATCGTTGTTGCTTGCGGCACCATCTGTACCTAAAGCTACATTAACTCCTGCTTCCTGTAAGGTGTGTACAGGGCAAAAGCCGCTAGCCAACTTCAGGTTTGATTCAGGACAGTGAATGACATTAACGCCATAACGCGCTATCAAATCAATTTCAGCTGATTCTAGTTGAGTCATATGCACAGCGAGTAAACGTGGACTGAGAAGCCCCAGCTCGTGCAGTCTTTGTAGAGGACGTTTGCCAATTTTTTCCATGCTTTCGGAAACTTCTTCTTTGGTTTCATGTACATGCATATGGATAGGAATATCCATTTCCTCAGCAAGTGTATTTAGTTGCAGAAGAGATGTGTCTGAAACGGCATAAGGGGAGTGTGGTGCAAAGGCCGTAGTAATCAGGGGGGTATTTCGATACTTGTGATGGACCTGCCCTGCTTTGAGCAGGTATTCGTCAGGATCTTTGGCCCATGCAGAGGGGAAATCAATTACGATAAGTCCAATGACAGCGCGAATACCTGCATCTGAAGCGACTTCGGCCACGCAGTCAGGAAAGAAATACATGTCAGAAAAGCAAGTAGTGCCGGAACGGATCATTTCCGCTACCGCCAGTCGGGTACCATCTTCAACGAATGCGGCCGAGACCCATTTTTTTTCCGCTGGCCAAATATGCTCTGTTAGCCATTCCATTAAAGGTAAATCATCTGCCATACCACGAAACAAACTCATCGCCGCATGCGTGTGTGTGTTTATAAGACCAGGAATAAGCGCATGCTGAGCCAAATCATGCATTTGTGTGGGGGTATATTTAGTTTTTGCCTTATGGGTGGGCAAAATCGCGATTATTTTACCGTCTTGTATGACGACGCTATGATCTTCCAGGACCGTATTCTCCGGTTCTACCGGAATCACCCAGCGTGCGCTAATCAGTGTGTCAACGTTCAATTAATCTTTCCTATCTATATAGATATCAAAAAGTCTGACTCAGCACATTGTACGCAGAATAATTCAATTTATTTAAACAACGATAATTTTTGAGTCGTTTAGCGCGGCTAATTTCTTCTCCGACACGATTAAAAGCAGCGAGAAACTTAGTCAGATATTTATTCAAGCTCATGCTCATATTGTCAAGTGAAATCATCGCCGAGTTCAAATTTAAAAGTCACATAAGTGTATGGAGAATCAGGAAATTATGATATAATTTGCGGCTTCGTAATTAATGAAAAATAACAAACAACAAGGCCCCTTTATGTCCTTGAAGTACCAGAGAGTTGTATGTCTGATTCAGAAATAGTCGGTTCAGTATTCCCGGTCAATATCGAAGACGAAATGCGTCAATCCTATATGGATTACGCTATGAGTGTCATCGTCGGAAGAGCATTGCCTGATGTGCGTGATGGCCTCAAACCTGTGCATAGGCGCGTGTTGTATGCCATGAATGTTATGGGAAATGCTTATAACAAACCGTATAAAAAGTCCGCACGTGTCGTAGGCGACGTAATCGGTAAGTATCACCCTCACGGCGATTCAGCGGTCTATGACACCATTGTCCGTATGGCGCAACCATTCTCATTGCGTTATGTGCTAGTCGATGGACAGGGTAACTTTGGTTCAGTCGATGGTGATGCGCCGGCAGCGATGCGTTACACCGAAGTGCGCATGTCTAAAATAGCGCATGAATTGTTGGAAGATCTCGATAAAGATACTGTTAAATTTGTTGAAAACTACGATGGTTCTGAACATGAGCCCGTAGTTTTACCCACCCGAATCCCCAACCTCCTGGTCAATGGTTCAAGTGGTATCGCGGTTGGTATGGCGACCAATATTCCTCCGCATAACCTCACAGAAGTCGTCGGTGCCTGTATCGCGCTAGTTGATAATTCTGAACTCGATGTTGCTGAATTGATGCAATATATTCCTGGTCCAGATTTCCCTACAGGTGGAATTATCAATGGTTCACGAGGAATACATGAAGCTTATCGTACTGGTCGAGGGCGTATACGTGTGCGTGGTCGTGTGCATGTTGAAACAGACGAAAAAAGCGGACAAGAAACATTGGTGGTCTCCGAGTTGCCTTACCAGGTCAATAAAGCACGCTTATTGGAGAAGATCGCAGAGCTTGTTAAAGATAAAAAACTGACTGGTATCCGGGAGCTGCGTGACGAATCAGATAAAGACGGCATGCGCATGGTGATTGAATTGCGTCGTGGTGAGGTGGCCGACGTTATAATTAACAACCTTTATCAGCAAACCCAGCTCCAGAATGTATTTGGCATAAACATCGTCGCATTGGATGGTGGGCAGCCGCGTATATTGAAGTTGAAAGACATGTTGGAAGCTTTCATTCAACATCGGCGCGTAGTTGTAACACGACGAACAGTATTCGATCTGCGTAAAGCTCGGGCCAGAGCACATATTCTGGAGGGTCTTGCAGTCGCTTTAGCAAATATTGATCCTATTATTGCCATGATCAAGGCATCGCCCAGTCCTTCCGAAGCGAAGCAAAAGCTGCTTGGACAAAAATGGCAGCCTGGTGTTGTTGTCGATATGCTCAAACGCGCTGGAGCCGATGCCTCACGACCTGATGATCTACCTGTGAACCTCGGTTTTATTGATAATACTTATTACCTTTCCGAAATTCAGGCGCAGGCGATACTTGATTTACGTTTACAAAAATTAACAGGGCTTGAGCAGGATAAAATTCTTACCGAATACGAGGAAATATTACTCAAGATAATCGATCTTCTTGACATCCTCGCCAGACCTGAGCGTTTAATGCAGGAGATACGGGAAGAACTCGTAGCCATACGAGAACAGTATGGTGATGAACGTCGTACTGAAATTGTAGAATCAGAAGAAGATCTCAGTATGGAAGATCTGATCACGGAAGAGGATGTTGTGGTCACGCTTTCGCATGCAGGCTATGCCAAGTCCCAATCTATTGATACTTATCGTTCACAACGCCGTGGTGGTAAAGGTAAGTCGGCCACGAATATGAAAGATGAGGATTTTATCGATAAATTGTTTATTGCAAGTACGCATGACACCTTATTGTGTTTTTCCAGTCGAGGTCGTTTGTACTGGATGAAAGTCTATCAGCTTCCTCAAGCCAGTCGGGCAGCGCGTGGTAAACCTATCGTCAATCTCTTACCTTTGGTAGAGGGTGAACGTATTAATGCCATTATGCCGATTCGGGAATTTAGTGAAGACAAATTTGTTTTTATGGCGACGGCAGATGGAACGGTAAAGAAAACAGCTTTAAAGGATTTTTCTCGTCCACGCCCAAGCGGAATAATCGCAGTAGACCTGGTCGATGGTAATCAGTTAATTGGCGTTGAGCTTACCGATGGTGAGCAGGATGCAATGTTGTTTAGCGATGCAGGAAAGGTTATTCGCTTTAGTGAGTCGCAGGTCCGGGTTATGGGACGAACCGCACGAGGAGTGCGTGGAATTCGACTTGCTGAAGATCAGAAAGTAATTTCCTTGATCATTGTCGAAGCCGATACAAAAGTATTAACCGCAACAGAAAACGGCTTTGGTAAAAGAACCGCAATCGAAGATTACCCCGTTCAGGCGCGCGGAGGTCAAGGCGTAATTGCCATCCAGACAGATGAACGTAATGGTAAAGCTGTTGGCGCGGTAATGGTCAAAGAAGATGATGAAATTATGCTTATCAGTAATCAGGGGACTTTAATACGCACACCAGTCAGTCAGGTTTCAGTGGTCGGTCGAAACACAAAGGGCGTCACACTGGTTTCATTGAGTGGAGAGGAAAAATTAGCGAGCTTGGAAAGAATTGTAGAATATAAAGAAGATGAACAGGAAAGCGAAAGCAGCTGAGTTAACTGAGATGGCAGCAACACAGACTGTATATAATTTTGGTGCGGGTCCAGCGATGCTCCCTAAGGCTGTGATGCAACAGGCGCAGCAGGAACTACTTGATTGGCATGGCACAGGTATTTCTGTGATTGAAATGAGTCATCGTAGTAAGCAATTCGGGTCAATAGTAGAAGAATCCGAAGCAGATCTGAGAGGCTTATTAGATATCCCCGATACACATCGCGTACTTTTTCTACAAGGCGGAGCCAGTAGTCAGTTCGCTATGGTCCCGATGAATTTACTTACAGCAGATGAATCGGCGGATTATGTGCATACTGGTATCTGGTCAGGTAAAGCAATTAAAGAAGCAAAGCGATTCGGAAATATCAATATTGCTGCCAGTTCAGAAAGCGAAGATTTTTTGACTCTTCCGAAAAGCGCTGACTGGAACTTAAGTGAACGGCCAGCATATGTTTATTATACCGATAACGAAACGATTGGTGGGCTTGAATTTGATGAGTTGCCTGATGTGGGGGATATACCATTAGTTAGCGATATGACCTCAAACTTTTTGTCCCGGCCAATTGATATTTCAAAATTTGGTGTAGTGATAGCCGGTTCTCAAAAAAATATTGGTCCTGCGGGCCTGGTTATCGTCATCGTACGTGAAGATTTGTTAGGTAAAGCTGAAGGTAATATTCCCAGTCTTTACGACTATTCTATTCAGAATAAGGAGAAATCCCTCTATAACACCCCACCAACATTCACCTGGTATATGGCAGGTCTTGTCTTCAAGTGGGTGAAAGAACAGGGTGGGATTTCTGCTATGCAGGCTAATAGCCTGAGTCGCTCGAATAAATTATATGATGCGATAGATAATAGTGAATTTTACGCAAACCCGATTCAGCATCAATACCGTTCACGTATGAATGTACCATTTACGCTGAGTGACGATGCCTTAAATGAAACATTCCTTAGTGAAGCGAAAGAAAATGGTATGTTTGAATTGAAAGGTCACCGTAGTGTGGGTGGAATGAGGGCTAGTCTCTATAACGCGATGCCGGATGAAGGCGTTAATGTACTACTCAATTTCATGCAAGACTTTGCCCGTCGTAACGGATAGTAGTATTTAATTATTCAATAGTCCGCTTGAAGCAATAAAATTTTAATCTTTGTCGGTAAGTTTGAATATTATCTTTTCGAGAAGGTTGTTAGCTTCTTTTTATTTTTGACCTATAATTTCCTATGGAAAATAAATCTGACTTAGAAGACATCCGTGTTCGTATTGATGCGATAGATAAGCAATTATTAGCGCTGATTAGCGAACGTGCAGGTTTGGCGGCTGATGTGGCTAAAATAAAAAGCAATGAATCTGCTAATGCAGTGTTCTATCGTCCCGAGCGAGAAGCGCAAGTTCTGCGTAAAATAATAGAAAATAATGAAGGACCTCTGGCTAATGATGAGGTCGCACGACTATTTCGCGAAATAATGTCGGCTTGTCTGGCTCTGGAGCAAAAGCTGAATGTTGCCTATCTTGGTCCGGAAGCGACATTCACACAATCGGCTGCACTCAAGCATTTTGGTCATTCTGTAAATAC
>Ga0055584_100000375_pt1 | contig 42242 bp, 48 predicted proteins | sample OSDHelmetaG_FD_58716 | JGI IMG/M metagenome (GOLD analysis project Ga0055584, IMG submission 58716) | Pelagic marine sediment microbial communities from the LTER site Helgoland, North Sea, for post-phytoplankton bloom and carbon turnover... | ecosystem: Environmental > Aquatic > Marine >...
GTTGTCGTCATAATCTGTCATACTTCCGCCGTTATAATTGAAAAAGTGAGTATTGATTCAAGCCCGTAATGTTTCCATTCTATACTATCACCATTTAATCGAACGGGTAACAAATAAGAAATTCGAAATATATTTGTATAGTCAACGCCCGCAGGAATTACCGTCGCGAGCGAAATTATAGAATTCGAACCGCTTACACTAGCGCCCGTTACTTCCGTTCTATGCGTTCCGCCTGCTGTTTCAATTTCAATATACCTATGCGTAACAATACCAAATGTTTTATCTGCGTATTCAACACCTTCTATCAAAAGCGCGCTTGCTGATTCCGACGGAGTTGTTGCAATCTGTAAATCTGTTCTATATGTGGGCATCCAAAAACGACGACTTTGACCCCTTGCGTTTGAAAAAAACGCTTTCCAATAGTCCATTTCTTCGGGTGCTTTCATTCTGTTGACTTTGAACGAACGCTGACCGCCGACGCGTGTGTAATCCCAACGCGAAATTAGGTCGGGAAGTCCTGTTTTATTGTCAATTGTAATTTGCCCTGTTGAAAATGCATCCGTAACTTTGTCGTCGGCTAACGGTCTTTTTTCCATAACAAGAATGTCAAGAAAATAAGGAAATTCAGTCGTTGAATCAGGACGAATCATTGACGTTCTTTGTCGAAGCATTGTTGCAATCAAAGTTACTTCCGCAACGCCGTTTGTTGCATACCTGGCAAGTGCTGTTTGATTTGAAACCAAAGCAGGCGAACCCGGCATTATCATCGAAAATTCTGGAACGTTAAAAGTTAAAGGTGAAGAAGTCGAAGCGTATGTTTCGAAAACTTGCAAAATTTCAACAAGTTGTGAATCGACGGGCGTTTTAATCAAAACATAATCGCCGTCACGAATGTCTGTGTCGGAACTGTCGAAATAAACAACAGATTGTCCCGACGTACTTGCTTGCCTAATTCGCGTTACATATTGAAATTCGGGCAACCAAAGACGACCAACGGCCGTCATTAAGCTTGTATAAAAATTTCGAATATCAACAACGTCGTCGAATATTATTTTTAAATTTGTTTCAATTCTTGGAATTTCACCACGTAGCGAAATTCGTTGTTCGCTTCCGTCTGTTGCAATTAAATTATCTGTTAACCACTCCCATGTTTCCGTAAGTGGTGTTTCTGGAACGATATCGAATTTTATTGCACGCGTTCCTGTTATCACAATCGGAACGGGGTTTTCAATGTTCGTAAAGTCGAATTTCACTTCACTATTTATTGAAGGCGGCCCCGCAACGCCTACGGTCACGGTGTACGAAAGTTCTTGCAAAGGATACATTGAATACGGAACTTCCGGGCCTGTTACGTCAATTCCTGACGAATTGCTAACAAGAACATCATTTAATAATGCTGCCTTAGTAGGCCATGCGTTCCAAACGGTAAAGTCGCGAGATTGCGAAGAAGCAACAGTTTGCAAATCAATAAAAGACGGCGAAACGTGAACCCGAAAATAAAAGTCTTCGAAATAGTTGGGCATTTTGGTGCCCACAATAGCCAAATTGAAAGCTTTTGGCATTCTGTATGCGTTATAAGGGCCTTGTTTAAGAAGCCCCGATTCAATGTAATCGTACAAAGTAGGGTAGTAATCCGTTTCTGAATTTTTGTTAACTTCGTTCGAAATTCTTGTATTTTCATAACCTGCAAGATAACCTTTAAGCAACGTTCCTATTTTAGCAACCATTTTTAAACACCTTCAAATCTAATTGCGACGCCTAGCGTGCCGCTTGAACCCGCTGGTGTTGTTGATTCGGAACCTAACTTTCGATTTAATGAGTCCTTTCTAAAATGAGGATATATTTTCCATTTATCAGAACCTAGTGTGATTATTTCACCAGGTAGTAAATTATCAATTCTTACATGTTTCATATTTTCAAGTTGTGCAACAATTGACTGTCCGTACGAATCACGGCAAACGAGCGCCTTAATAGGTATCAAAGGCGACGAATTGTTAAAAGGTGAAGGAAGCGCGTTTATTAAAGACGCACAATATGAAGGTCCTAGCAAATCGCCTGTCGTGTCGGCCCCTGGAAGATAATTCCACCCTTTCGAATCAAGGTTGCTGTGAACATAGTAGTTGCTGTATGTACTTGAAGCAGAATAAGCGACGAAAAAAGGAAACCCGCAAATATAAGACGTATGTGTTGTCGACGATGCCGACCCTAAAAATGTTGTAGACGTACCCCCCGTAAAAAACGAAGCACGCGAGTTTGATTCAGAAAGGCCACCAGCCGACGAAGCACCGAACCAATTTCCCGAACCTGGTAAACTTGCGACGTTTGATTTACCAAAACAAATATTTTGATAAAAATCGGAGTTGTAATTGATTACGCAAAAAACTTCAATAGGGTTGTCGTAAATAAAAAGCTCATACAAAACAGGAAACACAATTGCAATTGCCGCCGCGTGTGTTGGTTGAAATATTTTTGATGTTCGTGGGCATTCATCCGTGAGCGACGAACCGCTTTGCCCATTGCCGCCGGAAATTATAATATTTGCACTTGTTGCAACTAATTTTATAAAAACCCCACTTTTAGAAAGAATTGAATTTGATAAGGTCCATCCGTTCGCTGTGCATCCTGATTCAATTGCTGCTTTTAAATCAATAAACGAACTTGCACTTCCTGTTAAATATGCCATTTATGCCACCATTTCCAAAGCAACGTAATCAGAAAACGTTGTTCTGTTTACATTTTGAAGAACAACAAAAGCCCGTCCCGAAACAGCCAAAATTGCATCAACTGCCTGTTTTACGGTTAGACCTGTTTGATTAACGACGGAAGTTCCGCCCATTTGAACTACGTTTTCGGGGCCGTTGTTAAATCCGCTTACAAAATAAACGCCGTCCAATTCACCTAAAACGTTTTGTAATTCTGATGTTGAAATATCTTGCATTATAATCGGCTCCATTTGATACTCATCGCCGACGGGCACCAAACAACGCGTCGTGTCGGCTGATGCTGACGAATAAAGACAATTCGCCTTTGATGTTCCGTTGCTGTACGGATAGCAATTTTTATTGGTCCAAATTCCTGACTGTTCGCGAATCCAAAGCGAAGCGCCCGACGTACCTGTTCCGTTCACATTGCCGCCGTAGGGGAACCTTTGATTTGTGTCGCTGTATCGTCTTATTTCAACGCCCGAATAAAACATTCCTGCTAAAACCAAAGGCGAGGGATATTCACCAGGGCGCGCATAAGGAAAGAATTTGCCAACATAGGCATGTTCATATACAGGTGTTCCCACTTTCAAACAAAACGCGATACGTTGCGCGTTTGCAATTATCCAGTAATCAATTGCATTATTGTGGGCTGGTACGCCTGATAATTTAACACCCGGTTGTAAATCAAATGTGCTTTCGGCAATATATCCGATAAACGTTGCGGCAACCAAATTGTAGTAATCCGCTGATGTATCTTGATATGTTCGAAAACCGACAAAAATTTCCTCTGTTCCCGAAAGCCCTTGACTTTTTCCAATCCATTCGCGATTTGCCGAAACTACGTCATAACGCAAAGTGACCCATCCGTTTGACTCCGCCGTTGTTTTTAATATTTCTAAAAACTGATAGTGACAATCCAAACCACCAGCTTTTAAAACCGACCCTATTGCATAACCCATTATTTAACCCCTACTATTTTCGCGACAGTGCTTCCGTTTTCTTCGATTGTTTCGAGTATAAACGCACGGCCTTCCGATGATTTAAGTGCACCAAGTGCGGCTTCTTTCGATTGTACAACAACCGCGCTAAAAGGTACATTAACAATCGGAGCCGCTGCGGCTGCGGTCGTTCCGCTGTTCGCTTGTCCTGCTTGGTCGCTGTTTCGTTGTACACTCGCCGCGCCTGTTTGCAACGCTTGCAAATCGTTTACGCCGATTCTATTCGTCGCTGCTGCTGTCATAACGTATTCTTGACCGTGAACAACGCCCGCAACTTCATCAACGCCCATTGAACCAGTATAACCACCCGTTTTAAAACCTGTACTTTGTGACCTTATTTGTTGAACGTTTGCCAAACCAGCAACAACGGCCGCAGCAGCCGCAGCAATACCCAAAGCAGGACCGACAACAGGAATCGGTGCAAGCGACGCGTATGCGCTTGTTGCGCCCTGGTATGTGCTAATCATTGCTTGAGCAATTGCCGCAGCTTTGCCAACAGCAGCCATTTTTTTATTGCTGCTACTTTGCAACGATGCCAAGTTTCCGAAAAACGAACTTGCTGAATTTAAATAAACGTTTTGGCGACCAAGTTCGACTTGCATCGAAGCCGACGCGTATTCCTGGTCGGAAATTAACTTTTGGTCGTTTAACATTTTCAATTGTTCGGTGTATGTTTGATATGACGCCAATTGTGAATCAATGCTTGATTGAAAATTGGTTGTATCGATACCCATTCCTTGCAAAAGGCCGTCTGTTGCGCCTGCTGCGTCGCCTTGTGTAAAGCCCGACGATTGATCGTTTTTAAGCCTATTAATGGCGGTCAATTGGTCGATATAGTTTTGTCGACTTGTAACGCTTGATTCTAAAAGCGAAGCTTCTTGTTGCGCAACTGCGTTTACTTGTTGAAGCAAAATCAAACGTTCGCGAAGCTGGGAAAGTTCTTCCGAATTTAACTGAATTCCTTTTGTAAGCAAATCGTTTTGAACTTGCATTACTTGCTGTTCTATTTCGCGCTGCTTAGGCAATAAAGAAAGTAAATCAAATTGCTGTTGCAAATCTTTGTTGTATTGGCGCATAGGGTCTTGCGAATTCGCATACGCTTCCGACGATTTAAGCATTGAACTTGAATACTGTTCCTGAGATATTGCACCAATTGAAAGAAGTTTGTTCGCAGCTTCTTGCGTTGCTGTGTATTCTTTTAGCGGTCCTATTGATTCGCTGTAAATTGAATCAAATTGTTTTTGAACTTCCGAAGCGTCTTGAACTGCTGTTATTTTTTGTTTAATTGAAGCAACTTCGCTGTCGGTTAATGTAATTTTCTTTTGAATCAACGCTTCTTCAATTTGGTCAAATTTCGCTTGTGCTTCGCGCTGCGGTTGCAATTGATACATTCTTGCAATTTCGTTGTCTAACTGCGTGTTTATTTTTTCCAAAGCAAGACCGCGACGTTCTGCCGATTTTGCGCTTGTTGCGTCTGTATCTGTTGAAAGTTTCGAACTGCTGGAACCTCGCAACGAAACCGGGTTTGCTGTTTTTCTACTTTCGCCGATTGAAGCCGCTTTGCTAAAAGTATCATTCAATAAAGCTTGAAGTGAACCGCCTTGTGATTTGAATCCGTCTTCTAATGATTCGGCCCATAGTTTGCCAAAACCTTCGAATTCACTTGCACCCGAAGAACCCATTTTTTCAAAATCAACTAATTCATAAGCGGCTTTACCGACTAACGAACGAAGCTTGTTTGCTGCTTCAATTGCCATGTTTGTTACGCGTTCGACATAAGACGCGATAAAGTCATAAGCCGATGCAATTGCACCCTGTACACTAATTACAACTTGAGCAAGTGCGCGACCTGCAAAAGTACCAAGCCCTGTTAAAAGGCCCGCAATTGCGTCGAATGTTTTAGCCGCCCATTCTAGCGCAGCGGCCCAACCTGTACGGTTAGTTTCGAAAAATGCAGCATAATCGTCATACCAAGAACCCGTCGCGTTTGTAACGGCTGCTGATGTATCAGAAAGGCTTACTTCGGCGCTGTCGAACAATGTTGCCCACAATTCACTAATTGAGGTTTTAACGTTGTCTATTACAGAAATCATACCGCTGAAAACAACACTAAAAAAGTCACCTAATGTCGTAACGTCGTCTATTCCTAACTTAATTTCATCACGAAACAAAGTGAAGTAAGCAATTGCAGTTGAAAGCGCAACAAGTATCAAGCCAACCGGATTCATTGCAAGTGCAATTGTAAACGCTTTTATTGCTGTCGTTACTCCGACAATTGCCGCCAGGATAGAAGGACCAAAAGCAAACAACATTGCAACACCAATTCCGGTCGCTATAACAGCAACGGTTTTCATGTTAGCAGCAAGCGAAAGCATAATTGCGGCAAGTGTTGCAGTAAAACCCGTTGCTGTATTCAATTCTCCGAAAAACTGCATTGCGTTGTTTTTAAGAACGGTAAACGCCTGGCCCATTGTGGGTAAAGTTTTACCGAAAGTGCTGTTCACTTTGTCTTCGATTAAACTGAAAGCTTTGAATAAAACTTCACTTGTTATTTTTCCTTCGCTTGCCATTTCTTTAATTTTGTTAATTGGCTGGTTTGTTGCTTGTGCAACTGCGTCCAAAACAATTGGCATGTTTTCGGATACGGCGCGAAATTCGTCACCTTGTAATTTTCCAGCGTTAAAAGCTTGTGATAATTGAAGCAACGCGGACGAAGCTTCCTGCGCTGTTGCGCCGCCTACAATCAAAGCCTTGTTAATTGTTCCAGTTAATCGAAGCGTGTCTTCTTGTGATTTACCCATTGACAACAAAGCACGGTCGAAACGTGTAAACGCCGTTGCTGTATCAATTACGCTTGACCTTGTTTCGTTTGCAAGGCTGAATAATTCTTTTGTTAAAACATTGACTTGTTCTTGTGATTCGGCAACGTTTTGCAATTTATTTTGCAAAGTAACATAAGCGTCGGCGCTTGACAAAATCGCATTTGCCGAAAGCGAAACCCCTGCAATGCCAGCAGCGGCCTTTAAATAAGTGCTTAGCGAAGTTGTTGCGCGTTGCATTGACGCCGTTTGTTTATCTTGCGCCTGTTGAAGTCTAAGCGCAGAAAGCGCAGCACGGTCGTTTGCTGCGGCTGCGGCTGATGTCGCCGTTGAAGTGCGTTGTTGTTCTGTTGCAAGTCGTTGCGCTGCTGTTGCGCTTTGTGTTTGTGCCGATTGTGCGCGCGCTGTTGCTGCTGTCAAACGTTCTTGAGCCGTGGCCCCTGCAATGCTTGCTGTATTTGCGCGCGTCTGTGCTGCTGCTGCAATGGCCGCCGCTGCTGCTGTTCTTTGTTGCTCTGTTGCTAATTTTTGCGCGGCAATTGTTGTTTGTGCTAAAGCCGTTGAAGCTTTTGTTGCATTTTGCAAAATTGTGTTTAATCCGGCACCGTTTAAGGAATTTAATTGTTTTTGTAAATTAACGAGCGCCGAATCTGCTGTTCTTGAATCGGCCGCGATTGCTTTAATTTTTAACGAGATTGACGAATCAACCTTGTCGGTGATTTTTATTTCAATGTTTTCGTCACTCATTCGCGGCTAATCCTTGATTTTAAATGATGCTAATGATTTTCGTCCTATCAGAACGGCCCTTTCAACAAATCCGGCCGGGGCTTGTCCCGAATAACCGTCGTTCAATCGTCGAATATAAGGTTCGTTATTCGTAATATAAATAATTTCACCAGGCTTTTTGTTCTTCAAAACTTGTTTTGCAATAGTAATTGTTTCTGATGCGCTTTGTCTATACGTAGAACCATTTAAACCGGGGAAGTGTGGACCTATTCGGCCTAGTGTGGGGTTAATTAACGAGACTTGCCAGCCTGACAAAGCATTTGAAGTATCAACGGGGGTTCGGTATGCAAGTTCGCCCACAATAGACAAAGCCGCCTTTACCGATGCTTCCGAAGCAGCGTTGTTTATTTCTTTTGCTTTTTTTTCAAGCCTTTCGGCAAGTCCTGTTAATGTATTTTTCATTTTTTCGTCGCTTGTTTTGCTGCTAGTTTTTTTAAATGCTCCGAATCCAAACGTCGTACAAAAAAATAAAGGTCTTCTGTCTGGTCGTTGTCGAATTCAAAAGCAATTGCATAAGAAGCGATAGAAGTCCAGGGAATTGATGTAAGCCCTTGACCGTGCGAACGTTCCGAATCTAAGTCGAAAAAAGCTTGTAAATATAGTTGTAATCCTAGTTGTAGTTCTGGCGCATTTGCAATGCGGTCCGGTAATGGTTGCCCGGCTCGCATTGCTTGTTTTGCAATGGACTGTTCGTGTGGTCCAAGTTCTAACAAATGCGTCAAAACTTCAATTAGTTTTTTGCTTCTTCTTCCAATGTAAAATCACGGAAGTTTGAAGAAATTTTGCTTTCTTCTTGTAAACGCTCGTAAACGTCCGGAAGTTCTGTTAAAAGTTTAACAGCCGATTCCTTTGAATAAACAAGCAATTCGCCGTTTTCGTCTTGTACGTTTTCCCAGCCGCGCAAAATAGTATCGATGAAAACTTGCAAGAAAATTGCTTCGGCAACTTCGTTTTTCATTGTGCCAAGTTCGACTTGTCGACGGTAAGGACGCGTTGCCGCTTCAAGTGCTTTTGAATAAGCCTTGTTTGCTTTACCCATTCGAGAAATGATGAAAACAGGTATTGTTTTGTCATCGTTTTGCGCTTCTTGAAATTCGATTCGAATTCCTTCGCTTTCTTTCGTTGGGTTTGTTTTAAATTGTTTATGTAATCCTGACATTGCAATAACTCCGCTAAATGAAAAAAGGCCGGAACATTCCGACCTTTTGATTATATCCGAATTAACTTGGCATTGCTACTGTAGGAAGATACGCAAAAACTTCATGCAATAACGTATAACCGTTCGTATTTTCTGCGCCCGCTGGTTCAAGTGGTACAGTAATTGGTGCGTCTTTTTCTACGTTCAAACGACCACCGCCCAAACCGAGCAAAGGAATATCAAATATAAAACCTGCATTTTTTGCAGCACCTATAATTGACAAACCAACGTCGGCATTTGCGCGAACTGCTTTCACTGCTGCAACCGTTGTGAAATACGCTGTTAAACTTCCGCCGACTTCGAAGTTCCCTGCTGTTGTATCAAAAGCACCCAAAATACCAACCGCTTTATTTGGTGATACGTTGTTGTTAATTGAAATTGTTGCTTCTGATACATAACCAAACAAAGCCGTCGGTGTAGACGACGCTGCGTTGTGGACTGCCATTTTTATTCTGTAAATGTCGGACGATGTATTGTACGCGTCTTCACCTGGTGCCGAATTTCGCGTTCCTACTTTCAATTTGTCGCCTGTGTCGCCGCTTCTGTACGTATTGGCACAAGCAATAAAACCCAAGTCCGCGTTAAGCTTGTCGGCCTGCGGAATGTTAAGCGTAAACTCATTCGAAACCGCGCCTTCTAAATATTCGGCCTGCGTTCCGTTTTCACCTTCGCCTAATTGACGTTCGATATTGTAAGAACGGCGTTTAATCAACGAAGGTATTTTTTCGTTTTTAATAACAGTTCCGACAAACATTCGAATCGACTTGCCCGTTCCCGTTTCCGTAACGCCTGCAAAAGTTGTATCGTCAAATACAATTGAATTTGCAGAAATTGACTTGATTCGAGCATAGCCCACATTATTTGCAAATCGATTCGCAGCAAGGTCGCCGCCAATAAATACCCAAATTCCAGGGAACAAGCTTGTAAAAGAAGTGAAAACCGTTGTTGTTGAAACAATGGACGCAACACCGTCAACAATTGCAAAATTAACGTCGGCTGCTGCGAACTGATAACCAACAGTTTCGAAACTTGCTGTCGAAGGTGCTGTTTCATTAATTAGCGATTCGGTAACGACGACAGTCGTCGCAGTTGAAGACGCAACCGTTTTTAATCCGTTGTTTGACGCATTTGCAAAGCCTTTTGCAAAAATCATTTGACCCGCAGCAAAAGAAGTACCGCCGGAAGACAATGCGTATGTTTTAGTTGTAGCAGTAACAGCCCCGATTGTTAAAGCTGCGCTGTTTAAAGGACTTGTTGACGGCAATTGGCGAGCGTCCGCAAAAAAGAAACCTTGCAAAATACGGGTGATATTCGATTTTGTAAAATCTGTATTAAAACCGCCCGACGCATCAAGGTCTGTTATTGCACCTTTTTTGTTTTGGCGAGAAGGGTCAATCGGTGCGCGGGCAACTGTTGAAAGGTCGCCGCCGAAATCACTGTACGAGTTTGGTTCCAATCCGAACCAAACTGCGCTCGCCCCTGCTGTGCCTGGTAATTCTTTTAAACATTCTTCTTCCGCGAACGAAAGCCCCGTTATATTACTATCTATTTTGCTAATTTTACAAACCATGATTGGCCCCTTTTTTATTTGTTTTGTTGTTTATTTGAAAACGTCTTCGTACCAACTGCTTGCCAAATCGCCTACAATTGAACCTGTCTTTTCTTGCATAGTATCATATAAAACAGAACCGGAACCTTCGTCAACAGCATAAAAAAACGCGCCTTGGTCCGAAGCTGTACATTCGATATTCCAAATAACAAAACGCGAATTAAGTTCGCCGGAATATCTTGTATGAATTCGCGAAACCTGGCCGTAAGAAACCCCTACTATTTCAAAGGTATGCTTCAAACCATCCGTAGGAAAAACAAATCCGTCGTAAACACGAACACCGTCAATATAAGTATACACACGATCTGACCCGAAATACGTTCCCGATGATGTAACGCCGACTGTTATCGAATTTGAACCAGTTATGTGAGATAAAATTATAACCGTGCCCGTTGGGTTTTCTGTGTTTGCTAAAAAGTCAAATCTTAAAATATTACCACTTCGAAGCGCCATTGTAGGCAAAGAAAAATAATTCGAACCGCTTGGCTTGAAATAACTTCGCATTGGCTGCGGAACAATAATTTCGGCTTCTGGTATTACATAATTTAATTCATCGTATTCAAATTCGCCAACTATATTAAATCTTTCGTATAATTCTTCGTCCGGAATTTCGTTTATTCTTACATTTCTAAACCAAATGTTATTTTCTGTTGACTTTCCGCGAAATGCGTCACGCGCTATTTTTGCGAGTTGTTCACCAAGTCCGAAAGCGTTTGATTCAGATTTAGGACAAAACAATTGAACAAAGACGAGGCCCGACGCCGTATATTTTTTTTGACCCGGCGCACCTTCACACGTCGACAGCGTTGCTTGTTCTTCAAAAACAGTTTGTTTCGAAATACGACACCAAAATTTTGAACCATCCGGAATACTCCTTTTTTGCAAACCCTGCCAACGTATTTCGGGAACATATCCGACAACTTCCGGCGTGTCTTCCTTCCATGCTGATAAAAAAAGCGCGTTTATTTCATCGTTAACTTTGTCATATTCAATCATTGTTTAAATATCACCGTATAAAGTATTTTTTGCCCATTAGGCGAAAGCAAATCAATGCTTGCAATTCGCAACTGTTTGCCGTCGTAAATAACAACGTCTTTCAAATTAGGTTCGAAATCAACGTTGCCCATTAAACCCATTGTAGAACCTTTCGGCACGTCGGTTCCGTTTATAAAGTTAAAGGACTGCATTGCTTGCGTACTAACTGGCAAAAAGCAAATAACAACGTCTTTGTCTTCCGGGGTATACGCGCCAGGCTTCCAGGGCGTTAATTCTTCATCCGTAACAGGGTCGTCTATAATGCGCCATTTTGCAGCAACTCCGTTTTTCAAGATTAGCTTAATTGCTGTTTTTATTTGTCTGTCAAATTGAGCCATTTTTTTAAACCCGTCTAGTAAATATAGAAAATTTAGAAGAAGCGCATTCGCCAAACAAAGGCGCAAGCAAAGCATTTACCGCAGTAAATGTGGGCATGATTCCAACGCTTAACGGGTTTGCGTATTCTGTTTCAATAGGACCTACTTTTTCGCTAATAACATAATCTTGCGGCGAAATGTTAGGCTGCAAATCGAAACCCGCATTTATTGCAAGCACAAGTTGTATTTGAGCGTTTATTAATGACTTTGGAATGATGTTAGAAGGTAGCGAATCGCAGTTTAAATAAACGCCGCTGCGGGGCCATGTTAGGGATTGAGTCGAAGAAGTACGGGAACCTTGAAAACGACATTCTTGAACTTCGATATAATCGGCCGAATTGATAAGCATTGCCGCAATTTCGTCGTCGTCTGTTGGTAGTTCAATTCCTCTGTTTTCAGCGTAAAGCCTTGCATCTGCAACACTTGAAAAACTGTTTGCGTTTGCGACTTCCGTTCCGTCTTCTACAATTATTGAAATAGGCATTTTTTGATATCACCTTGCGAAATGGCAAATAAGGCTTGCCCACAATTAGCAACAAGCCCGCTTTGTTTATACTGCTGTGTTTGGGTTCCATTCCGGCGCTTTCTTGGCGTCTTCTGGTTTAATTGGTGCCTTTGTATTATCAACGGCTGTTTTCTTCTCAGTTTGCGCTTTTGGTGCTTTTTCGTCACCTACTAAGCTTGATAATTCCGAAAGTGCTTTTTCTTTTAAAGCAATTGCGTTTTCTGCTGTTTCAAATTTTGCAGCATAAAGCGGTGGAATTTTACCCGCAACGCCGTCGCAAGTTTCAAGCGAATGAGCTTCGGAAGGAACCGCACGCGCGTTTCGAAAAACAACGTTTGCTGAAAGTTTAGCCGCTTCTTTGAAATCGTCACTTGTTGGGGCGTGACCGTCCACGAAAAATAAAATCTTTGCTGGCTTCATTTTATTGACCTTAATTTATGGTTAGAAAAAAGCGGGACCGAAGCCCCGCCATTGATTTAAAAAATTAATTTGTTTCTACAATTACACCTGCAACGTCTTTGTCTGATGTTGCGTAACGGTCCCAATTTGTAGAAGTAAACAAAGCTGCGTCTGTTGGCGAAGCGCCGCCGTTTGCTTTATCCCATGCGAAACCCTTAATACCGACGTTGTAAGACCATTCCGCCTGATAAGTACGCGTAATGTTTTCGTCGCCTGTTTTAGTTTCTTCGGCTGCGTCAAAGTCGTTGTTTTGCCCAATCATTACGGCACCAGGTACAAGACCCAACGTATGATAAACGCTTGGCGTTGCACCAGCGCCAACAGAAACAAGATTTTGTGAATCAGTCATCACAAGCAATTTGCCGAATGGGTCGCGAATTACGTTAATGTTACCGTATGTAAATAAACGTTCGCTATTTGCTAAGTTTTTAGCGTAAAGCTTGTGCATTGGCGTACTGTGCATCAACCAAACAGCAATTTGCGAAGAAGCGTCGCCGAACTTCGCTTGACCGTTGTTTAGGTTGTCCCAGCTTGGAAGGTTAGCGGGTGCGGTCAAACTCGTAGCATCGAAAACAACGCCAGGAACTTGAGCAAGTGCTGAATAAACAGAACCTAATCCCACATTTAGCATATCGGCCATTGTATCGACTGCTAATTGTTGGCCCATTGCTGCGCCTGCGACTTCTGGGTTTTGTTGAATCCATCGGAATTGACCAGGGTCAAGGCGAATCGGCGGCGTTCCTGCTGCAACTTTTACCGACGTATCGATTAAGTGCTTCATTACTTTTTCAGAAACCGCACCGCTGCCGTATGCATTACGACGACGAACCAAGCCGCCCGATACTTTAGCAAAAAAAGCTGTGTCTGAATAATCGCCCTGGTGTGCCGCACCTTGAAGCGTAATTGCGCCTGATGTTGCACTGTTGAATAAATTAATTTGTTGGCGTAATACTTCTGTGAAAGAGTCGTACGCGTATTCGGAATAAACTGCTAAATCGGAAAGAGCCATTGTTAAGCGTCCTTATTGTTGGTTAGTTTGTGCTTTCGCTTCCGTTAAATGTGCTGCCAATTCTTTTGGCCCCATTTTCGAAAGGTCTGCTTTGTTTTGTTCGCCGTTAAAATTCGGGGCACTGCCTCCAATATTCGAAGGTTTTTCGGCACCGCCGGACGCCTTACTAGCTGTGATAATAGCAGAATAGTCCGCGTCTGCAACAAATTCCGCTTTAAGTTCTGCAATTGTTAACGCGGAAGGTTGACCGTTTTTGTCAAGAATACGCGTTGTCGGTTCGTCTGTGTCAAAGTTTGCTTGAAGGCGTGAACGAATATGAGGTATTAATAATTTCGGCGCTGTTTTGCTCAACTCCGTAGCTAATTGCAACGCAATGTTATCAACCAGGCTTTTTGTTGTGTGCGCCGTTAATTTATTAACCTTCGTTTCATATTCCGTTTTTTGCGAATCAAGCTTTGTTTGCCAACTTTTTTCGAGTGTTGCGATATCGCCCTTTTTGCGTGCGTCGTCCGTGCCTAGTGCGTCAAGTTGGTCCTGTGCTTCTTTCAGTGCTTTTTCTGCATCCTTGCGAAGTTGTGATTCTCTGTCTTTTGCGCGCTTTAATGCGCCGTTGTCTTCGTCGCCTTCTAAATCTAAACGAAAGCCTTCGCCGTCTTCAATGTATTCAGCTTTCATTACTTCCGAAAGTGCGTCGTGTTGTGCTTTTGTAATTTTCTTTTTAAGCGCCATTTTCAAGGACTCCTTGGTTTGTTTTGTTAATACACTGTATTAACGGGATAGTATTTCGTTTATTTTCTTTCTAAATTGGGCAAAGGTCAAGTATTGTTTTGAATCATATTTACCAACGTCATTCGCTTTTATCTTTCCGGTGCGAATTGCGGCGGCTCCTTCTTTTGTTAAAATGTCGTCTTGTACGTTAAACGGCTGTCTTATAACCCATGCATAAAACGTTTCTTCGATGATATCTTTCGCATTAAATAACGGTGATATGTGGGAACGGCAACGAATATGCGCCGGGGGTAATGGACCCATGCCGAAAACGAATGTTTGCAAATTGCGGCTTCTGCAAATTGGCGTTGTGCCTCCGTCCATCACCGACCGCCAAACATAACGACCGAAAATTGAAGAAACAACACCAGCGGCAACAATCGAACCAACGTGCGAAAACGACGTGCTTATAACTGCGCTTGCTTGTGTGTTAAGCCTTTGCATTTGCGACGATGTGCCTTGTATGTTGTCGCCTTCACCGAGCAATTGCGAAAGCGTTTCGCTTACTGTCAATTTGTTAGCCCATGCTTTACGAATTATATTTTCAACGCCCGCTTGTGCTGAATTAGCAAACGTTTTAATAAAAGGAAGTAAATACAATCCGTTTGCTGGTATTGGTGAATTTACAATTTGCGACCAAATTTTTTCGTCGCTTCCTGTGACAGCAGCCAAACCGAAAAGCGGGTTTGCTTCGTTGTTTTGCGTTTCAATTAAAAACTGAATTGCTTCTTCGTCCGAAATAATTTCGCTTTCTTCGTCGTCAAGTTCAATATAACCAGTAACCCATGCGCGGCGGTTTACTTCCAAATCAACGCGCATAAATTCTTTTAATTGATTCAACAACATTTCTGTGTATTGCGTGTAAATCTTAGATTGTGATTTTCTAAGTTCAATTACAAGTTTGTTCAACTGCGCTTTCGAAAGGCCGTCCAATGTTTTATATTGAACACGACCTAGTAAGTTTATAAGCGTTTTGTTTACGTCGCGAATTACAAATGCGAATTGTTTCGACTGATAAACGGCAACGTCTTCCGTATATACAGCAAGCCTTGTTGAAATGTCATACAATCGCATGTTATCAGAAAGAGCCATTTTTATTCCTCCTTACCCACATTATCATCGTTGGAAGAACCGTCGCCAGGTTCGTTTGCAACTGCTGCGATTGCCATTGCTGCAACTGTGTCGGCCGCAATCTTAGTTTTTGCAACTGCGTCGTCTTCCGTTGCAACGCCTGTTTTTCTAAGCGAAGTTCGCATTTCTTCGAACGTAATTGCACCCTTCTGCCATTCTTCAACAACTTCGCGTCTTTCTTCCGGCGTCATTTGTGAAATGTCGAAATCTGTATTCAATTCGAATTTTACTGCTGTATCAGGTTGACCAACCCAACGAGCCGCCCATTTTAAAGCCCATTCAAATACAGCAGAAACGTTTTTTGCAGCAGTCGAAAGCGAAGACCCTTCGGAAGTAGCTTCAATCTGTGCTTCTGTTGCTGTTCGTTGGACTTCTTTTTGTTCAACAAGCTTTGCACCTAATGCAATCATTTGTCGTTCTTTTGTGTCCATTGCTTCTTTAATCATTGTATTAGATTGCGCTTGAAGTAATGATGCCGTTGCACCAACAGGCAAAGGAATACCACCGCGCGAACCGAAGTTTACAGACCCTTTTAAAACGCCCGTCACCCATTCTTCGGTTAATCCTGTTAACACTGGCGTCGGCTGTCCTACAATAAAACAGCTTTCTTCATAGTCGGCACTGTTTCGATAATGCGCCATATTCAAAGAAGCCAAATCATAAAAGTTCGGATTGTCCGGGCTGCTGTCGTTGTTTTCAGAACCGAAAAACATAAAAGGAATTCTGTTCAAACGAACCCCGTTTGAATCCGTTGGTTTGTAAATTGAATGCTGTTGAAAGTCGCCTTTCTTTACATTAATGCCGTCTGTTTTGGTCGGAATAGCTTCGCGCCATACTTCATGTATATATTCGCCGTTTTCGTCAAGTCTTAAAACGCGAAATTGTCCGGCGTTTGTCATTTCAAAACCGTCATCAAGAACACACCATGTTTCATAAATAACAACAAGCGACAATACTTCTTCGGCACCTCTGTCTGTCATTCGCCAATTTACAATTGTATCCGGTGTATAAACAAACAAAGTAGGACGAATTAAACCTTCTTCAAGTTCTTTAATTGAAGCACCCGTTCCGTTTGTAACAGGGTAGTCGATGAAAATTCCACCGCGCGAAAATGCAAGATTTATCGACATTGCTTTTTTTGCAAGCTGCGTTAAATTAACACCGGACCCCGTTGCGTTTGCAACAAGCGGTTTTAAAAGCGAAGGAACTTCAATAACAGGGTCGCGCATGAATACTTGTCCGACCAGGCCGAACAAAGTTCGTCGAGTAACGTTATAAAAAACGGCTCTGTTTAAATAAGCGTCGTATCGTGCTTTGTTTTCCGGCGAAGTATCGGCCGCGTTCGGCATTGGTAAATACTTTGTCGTTTCTGCTTTTACCGTTGTTTCGCCCGAAAGTGCGTCGCGAATCAGTCTGTATTGCGGCAAAAGTCTTGTTAGTTCCAATCTTGTAAAAGCTACGTTCGGCATGTTAATTCCTTAAGTCGGCATAATTAGTTTAAATTTAGTCGCTGCTTTGTTTGCACCTTTTAAAGCGCGATACCTAACCATATCATAACAATGGTCTTCGGCTGTTGTGTCAACGTCGTCTATTTTCTTTTGGTCCCTTGGTAATGTGGGTAATATTTCAATACACGCGGAACAATTCGCCATGAAGTATAATCCCGGACCTTCCTTTTTAACAGAATTTTCGAGCCTGTCCCGAATTAGCTGCAAACCGATGATTCGCGAACCTGGTGATTTGTCCGACTCAATCCATCGAACGCCCTTCTTCGACATTATTTTTTCAATTGTGTCAAGTTCGCTATCTATTGTTTGCCTGATTCGATTATCCGCCGGACCGGGCCAAGGTTGCGAATATATCCAACCGTTCGCCATCATCGAAACTTCACGGTCGATAATACCTTGCGCAATATTAGACGCCGACAATTTCAAACCTTTGTTTGTTCCGATTTCTTCCGTTCCGTACCATTCGAACAATTGAATTAAGGAACCCGGCTGCGGGCAAAATGTAAACTCCGTGCCGTCACTTAAAACAATTAATGCTTCTGTGCCGTCGGCTTCTGCCCACCATCCCACACTAAAAGGATGTGACGAACCGTCGTCGTAAGCCCTATCAATACGCCAGCTAGAAGGAACAACAAAGCGCGGCAATACATGAATATGAGTTTGCCAAATATCGTCAAGCGCACCCCCTGCTGTAACGTCCCAATCACCATACAACCAGGCTTTTCGAAGGTTTTCATCTTTTATGCTTTCTAGTTCGGCAATGTAACCAGGCGGTAAATATTTGTTTTCGCGATAGCTTCCGAATATTGCAACTTGTGTTCGTTCGACAGTTTCGTTTTTTTCGGTCTGCGGGTTGAATATTTCAATTTTTGTTCGAACTACTTTGCCACGCGGTGCGATTGTAATAAAACGACGTTTGACCCAATTGTGACCGGGGCCGTTTGGGTTTGTTGTGCTGAATATTTCCAAAGGTATTGGCGGAAGTGGCTTGCCGTCATTTGTCAAATAGCGAACGCTTTCGCCGTTTGTTGATTTCAATTGAGGCGTATTTATAACAGGGTCAAAAGACGAACGATTGACCGACATAAATTTGTCATACAGCGCGCCGCTGGGATGTTTTGTTAATTCGTTCCAGCCTATAAACGGGTATTCGTGACCGTGGAAGCCTTCATAATCTGCAATTTTCTTTACATGACGAAAGAGAAGTTCTTCGCCACTAGGCCAAACCCATTTGTAAGCCGACGTTGATTCGTAGAACCTTGCACCGTCGCCGAATTTACCGAACCATTTTTTCGATTCAGTGACAAGACCCGACAAGTGATCAAATTCAAGGTCGAATATAACACCGCGCCAAAACTGGCCGTACCCTTTGCCAACATGACGAAGGAAGCGCATTAACTGCGTTACTGTCTTTCCAGGACCGCGTGCGCCTTCATAAAGCGTATGGTCGCATCGAGAATCAAGCGCAATTGTTTGCGAACCTGGAAGCGGTCGCCATATTATTTCCGGGTCGGGCGAATTGACGACTTCTGTGTTTAAACTTCTTTGTTTAGTGGCGGCTTCGGCTAACATCTAATAGTTCCCGTTGTTGTGTTGCTGCTGCTGCTTCCCATTCCGCATTTGTTCCGTGCGTTGGTACTTCAATTGCTTTCGGAATAACGACGGTTATGTTTTGATTGTTTTGCGGCTTTTCGATAAATCCGCGAACGTCGGCGTATAGCTTTGCAAGCTTCGAATATTCATCCGGAGAAGGTGCGATTTGACGGCCTTCGCTTGTCGTAACACCTTTCATTTTTTCCCAAATGTCACGCGCAAGTTCTGCTTTTGTTGGTAGAAAGTCGAGTTCGTCGGAAGCAGATAAAAGGCTTTTTTGAAATTCTTTTACAACAGGGTCGTGCGGCCAATGATTCGCAACCCATAAGGCGCGGTTTGTGTTAGCTGGGAAAAGTAAAATCGCAGCCTTGAACGGGTCGCGTTCTTTTAACAACAAATTTGCATATTCTGCTTTTTGTTGGTCTTCGTTGTTTTCTTCTATCATGTTAAAAAGCCCGTTTGATTTACAGTGTTGTTCGTACTATAAACCATTCGGGCTACTTTGTTAAGGTGCGTTTTGCGGTCCGCAGTTTCTAACGATAATCGTGTTGTTGTCGTATATTTGCCGAGCCGTTCCCGCTGTTAAAACGTCGTCTTTTGAAATCCATATAATGGACGCCCAATTGCAACCCGTATCGATTACGACGGGTTTTGTTTGGATTGCGTCCGATATTGATTGCGCCTGATTAGTCGCGCGACCATTCTTCGCGCAACCGCTTACTAATAACATCATCATCAACAACACTATTTTCTTTTTTAACATTCAAAGCCCCTTTTATAACTTCGGTTTGTTTCGTGTTCGACGCTCGTTCCTCGTTAACAATCCGCGTTGCGATTGCCTCCCGTTCTAATGCTCTGTCGTCCGACGCCTTTGCTTGCGCTTCCGCTGTTCCTACTTTGCGCGCTGAAATCCAAGCCGCCAAAAGCATAAATAAAAACAACAAACCAGCAGCAAACCAACCGCCAAAGCTTTTTAATTTTAACAGAATGAAAGCCCACATTATTAAATACCTCGTTCACATAGTTTACGTTCTTCGGCCCTGCGTGTTACCAATCCAGGGAGTTGTTTTCCTTTTGCTGCAACCCATTGAGGCCGACCGGAATCGCTTTCGTTCATAGCCTTGCAACCTCCTTTAAAATCCAAGGCGTTAAAACGGCGCGCTGTCGTGCTTTTGCAATATGCCGTTGTTCCGATGTTGTATGCAAACGAAACAGCCGCAGAAAGCTGGAACGGTCGTCCTTCAAGCGTTGGCGTACATTTCAAGACGGGTTCAGCGTGGGCAATCAATTGCGTTTCTAACGATTCCAGGCATTCGACTTCCGAATACTTTTTTCCGACAATAACGTTCGTTGTATCACCCATGCATTTTGTTGGTATTCCTACCGGGTCCAAATAACCGCGAAGAACATTACCTTCATGTATTGGAACGGTGAAATATAAAATAGAAGCAGCAACCGCGCCAACAATTGCGGTAAGTGTTTTTTTATTCGGAACGGTCTTCAAGTTTTCGTTTTTCATTGGTAACAGCCTTTTGTTTTAAAATTCGGTTTAGTGCTGACATTGCAAACACGAACACCGCCAACGGCTGCAATATTTCTTCGGGGATTAATAACTTTACTTCATAAGGCATTGCACCCCATAAAAACAACATTGAATCAGGCCATGCCATGACAACAGCACTTAAGAAACTCAAAACGGAGCTTAAAATAAAGCCCCATTTCAACGACGGGAATTGCCAGCACGCAATAAATTCCTTTTTCACTTCAACACCCGCCTTTTTCATTTGTCCGCTTTCCCGTCGAGTTTGTCTTCTATCCTGTCAAGCTTCGAGAACAAAGCCGACGACATTCGGTCGACGTCTTCCCGTTTCGCGTATTGACCAGCAACCAAGACTTCAATTTTGCCTACCTTGTCGGCTAATTTCGAATCACCTTCTTTGAGGTCGCGCAACGATTGCCACATAATACGCATCAACCAGCCGCCCATTGCACCTATTAAACCGATAGAAATTGACATTACAATATTAAAAACTTGTTGGTCGTCCAAGTTAGACCCCTTTATTCAATAAATGACATTTTCGCATAATACCCCCATTGTATTAAAAAGAAAACCCCGCGTTTTACGGCGAGGTTCATTTTATTTAAATAAAGGTGCTTACTTTAAAGTTATTTAGTACGCCATACACGCGCGCCTTTTACGCCGCTTTCTTCAACACTACGAACGATGAATTTGCGAACTTCAATCATTACCGGAACAACTTCGCCGCGCTTGTTTAACTTGGTCGAACCGTCTTCCGCTTCTACTGAATAACGAGCCGTTGCACTTGATACTGTTGAAGCAAGCGACTTCGATGCATTTGGTTTGTCTTCGCTGTTTGGAACAAAGAAGCTTTGACCTATTTCTAGTTGGTCGAACGGATAAACATTACCACCACGACCGCGACCCAATACCGAAGGCATTTCAATACCGCTTTCGATTTTAAAACCACCTGATGCATTTGAAGTTTCTTTTTCAACTGCTGGTGCTTCTTCTTCAACTTCGTCGTCTGCTGGTTGTTCTTCTGTTGATGTTTGTTCTGCAACTTTGTCAACGCCTGCTTGTGTTGCACGTGTTGCGATTTCACCAGCTTCATTTGTTAAACCTGGGTTTACTTCAACAAAGCCGTTTTTAACCAATTCGTCGTGCGCTTCTGGTGAAGTGAATGTTCCGTTTGCGCCAGCGGCAACAATTGCCGTCAATAGTACAAGTTGAGCTTCGAATGCTTTCTTCTTTGCTGCTGCTGTCATTTTTTTAGGTGCTGCCATTTTATTTATTCCTTTGATTAAAACCGCGATATTGCGGTAAGTTTTTTATTTTACGTTAAAGCTTCGGCGTGTCAAGCGTTCAGTTTATTATTTTAATGTATTCTTTTATTTTCTTTTCGGTGCATTGCGTTGCATAGTTTTCGTTGAAATCAGGCCATGTTTTTAATGATACGTTTTTGCAATATCGAAGTTCTGTCGATGCCGCGTCTTTCTTATCCATTGAACCTAATACGCCGAACAAGACGAAGACAAGTGCGACGATTGACGTTTTTATAATTGTTCGTTTCATATCAACCCCTTTTCGCTTCGTTGTCAAACTGTGCGGAAATCTTTTCGACGCCTTCTTGTGCCACACGTTGCGCCAATAGGCAACCGTTTTGAAGTCCTATGAAAGCGGACATTAAATTATAATGCTGTTCGTTTTTTACCGGGATGTCTTCGAACAAATCGATGATTGTTTGAAGTGCCTTGTTTTGCAAAGTTAATTGCTGATAAAGCATAGGCGCAGCAGCAAGCAACAAAGTCAAACGTTCGTCCGGTGCTGTGCGAGGTCCGAAAGCAACATAACTTTCGCTAACGTCCTGGGTTTGCTTATCAAACGCCGTAATACTTCCGTCGCCTAACGGGTCTTTGAAGAAACATATATTTTCAAGTTGGTTATGATTTAACATTTTACACCCCACATTTAGAATTAAAGGCCCTCTTTTACGAAGGCCCGTTTTAATTAACGACGTTTGATTGATTTGTATTCAGTGAAGCTTCTATTTCTGCGAAGTTCAAGGCGTTTCAAGTAAATTGCCAAACCAAGCGCGATTAATCCGATTGTCAAGCTAAATAAGTCAATGTTCATTTTTTGTTACTCCGTTGTGTTTGTGTGTATTCATTATATATACGATGAATAACTACGTCAACAACTATTTACGAAATACGTTCAAACTTCAATGATTTTTTCAAAGTTAAATTACTTTGTATTTCCAAACTTCCGCCCGCGCTTTCAATAACAGAAAAGCCGCCGGATTCGTATTCATATTCATCGTTTTGCATGAAGTAAGCTGCTGAATACAAACGTTCACCCAACAAACGAACGTCGCTGCTATTCTCGACAATGTTCGACAAAGGTGTGACCGAAGTCATTTCAATTTCGTTCAAGTCCTTCGACTGTTGAATTATTGCAAACACACAATAACCAACCAGGAAGCCGAAGCCACCGCAAACAATACCGTTCAATATTAACATTTCCATGATAGACCCCTTGATTAAAATAATTGTGTTTTTGTGTAGCAGAAAGAACCAGGACGCGCGCAATACAAAAGTTCAGCAATTGCATCAAGTCCCTTCGGTAAGTCGACGACTTCAACGCCGTCAATTAGATAGACAGGTTCGCTTTCCACTTCGTCACCTTCGAAGCATTCTGCGAAACGACCGGAATTAAACCCGTCTTGTTTAAAAACTTCGTATTCACATTGAAGAATACGCCCGTCTTGCATTTCAAATTCAGTTGTTACAATAAAAGCCGTCATAATAAAAACCTCGTTGTTGGAATACGTTAATATTACGACGGTTCTTCGATACTGTCAAACCTTTTTTATTAAACTAAGTAAAGTTTTCGGCTTCGTTCGTTTTCCGATAAGTACGTTTGAAAAATCCGACTTTCGATACACTAACCAATACCCGGTGCGAGCTACGACGAAGCAACGCTTTGCCCTGGCAAGTGCCTTCGCTTCGTTTACTATTTGACTATCCGTTTTAATCATTTGATTACTTCCTTTTCAAAAACTAAAAACGCCTCGAAGGGCGCTTGTTTAGATAGACGCATGATTTTCCATACGTCAACCTTTGTTTCGAAAGTTAAGTGCGCGTAATAGCTTTCGCCGTAGTCTTCCGAAAGTTTTTGCGCAATGCGGTCGCATGACCAGCCCACACTATACAAAAATATCGATTTGACTTTGGCGCGCTTTAGCTCGCAGCTTAAACAGTTCATTTTGCGTTCAATGGGTCTGTTATTACGACAGTTCCGAACTGATGTCGCTTTTCCGGTGAACCGTCCGGTCCTGCTATGAAATTATTATGCTTGTCTGTTTCGTAAAAAATAACAATGCCGTCTTCTTCATCGGCAAGTAAGCAATGTTCAACCTTTCGACCGTCGATTGTAATTACGGCACGAAGACATAAACTTGCTTTTGGTTCCGGTCCTTCCATATCAGATAATTGTAAACGCATTTTTTAAACTCCATCAAATTCAATATAAGAACGTAATATTAAAACAGCTTCTTCCCAAGAATAACAAATTGCGAAGCCATATCCAACGCGCTTTACATATTCGCCGAACTTAATTTGTTCGTCCGATGCGCCGCCTTTGCCTTTCGGCGTCTTTGGCTTTTGCGCTGGCTTCTTCATTTCGATGTATAACCCAGCATAACGAACAAAACGAAAAGGATTGCCGTTTAAATCCATTGTGTCCCATACAGGCCACGGAAGGAACAAATCAGAAACGCCAGGCTTGACGCCTTCGGCCTTCAAAGCACCGCCACGAATAGCCCTTGATTGTGCGTTGTCGCCACGGCTGCCACCATTTGCGATTGCGTGCAACCATTCCAACGCCGGGACCTTCGGCGATTTTAATCCTTCCTCCGTTGGCTTCGGTAGCATTCCGGTATCGCACCAGGCGTTCGCAACTTCGAAGCCGTGAAGGTAAGCAACGGCCCTATATGCAAATACTGCAACCTGGTGCGCGTGTTCTGTTCCTGATTTAGAAAGCGTATGAGGTGTCATTTTTTAATGTTCCCTATTTTTGATTTGTGAATGCATGTTGTGTTTCCATGAGCGCAGCAGCGGTGGCCTTGCTTATCTTGAAATATACTGACCTTGCCGCATATTGCTTTAGGACCTAAAACACCGCCCGATAAGCAAATATATTTAATTTCGCGAACCTTAAAGCTTCTGTTCATAAAAACCCCCATTGAAAAAGGGCCGTATAATACGACCCCTGATTTGTTGATTGCGATTAATGCTTTTGGCCGAACAAAGCCGACATCATTTTAACCAATGCTTTTTTCTTTGCGAATTCAATTGCCTTTGTAACCGAAGCAGTTCGTTTTGCACTTGCGCCTGGTTCGTCACTAAATGCAAGCCTTCCGATTTGGTAAGCTTCTGCAATTTCGTCCGCTTCGATGCCTTCGCCTTCAATACCTTTAATTACAATTTCATTCGACTTTATTGCTACTGCGTGAAGCATTGCAATGCGAGATTCTAATTGTTCGCGAACGTCGTTTGACATTTCGATTTCATTTAAAATTTTTGTAATTTCACAGTTTACGCACATAATATTCAAACCTTGTTTTAATGTCGGGAAGGTGCCCGACTCACATTGCGAACTTTACTACGATGTTAATCCATTGTCAACGGGTATATATACGAAATACCAACTTCTTTTAACTTCGCCAGTTCTTCGTCTGATAATTCGATTTTAGCTGCGCGTCTTCCCACATTTAACTTTATAAACGGAAAGCCTGCTTTTTTGCATTCTGCTTCAACGATAGCCAGCTTCGAAGGTTGTACCAGGTAAACTTTTCTAGACTCGTTTAATGCTTCCATTTCTAAACCTCAATATATTAATCCGGCATTTAAACAATTTTAAATTTATCCCGGTTTTGTGTTCTTCGTAAATATAACCGTTTCGATATTCGATTGATAATACGTTAACACCGAACAACTTTCGATATTCACTGCGGTAAGTTTCAATTGCCTTCGCAACGTTCTTCGGTACTGGTTGAACTGAACTTTCTTTTTCCATTGTGCCCCCTGTTAGCAAATGCGCGCGACCTCAACGCATTTATATTCATCATGTACTAATACTTTAAACTTTCTATTTAAACGCCTGGTGAAGTTCGTTGCGCTGCTTCTAAGGCTTGATAATGTACCAGGCCCAAGTTTATCAAAGCCCACCGTGAACGACTCGCCAACAAGCAAGGATTTGAAAGGGTAAACCGCGTTCGCTTCGTCCGGCGTTCGTTCCTGCTCATTAAGCAACACGCCTTCGCATAAAGCAAGCGCCTTCGGTGAAGCCGGGTAAATCGGGTAAATGTTTTGTTCGTTCATAATAAAACCTCAATGAAAATTCAATGCTTAATTGTAGCAACGTTGTTTATAAATAGCTAACTGTTTATAAACAACCCAACCATTATACGGATATAAGGGTTTGTATAATGTCTAAGTGATTGAAAGTAATAATAATATAATATATATAATAAATATAATAACTAATAAACTACTATTTATAAATAGCTACTGTTTATTAATAGTCTAGCTATTTATCAATAGTGGACCTATAGACCCCCTCCCTATTATATTTTGTTATATCATTATACTTTCTTAATTAACAATGACTTAGGCATTATAAATTCGTTATAAAATCGACCGTCTATTATATGAGAAGACACAAAAAAACCGCCGAAGCGGTCTAAGTTGTAAATAGTGTATGTTGCGAATATATATCGTATGCAATAAACTATTTGTCGTTGTTAATACGTCTTATCATTTCGCAAACAATTGAACTTCCGGCGCTTCTTTCGTTTGGTTGTTGAATCGCTTTTCGTTTAATAGGCTTGTTGTTTCGCATCTTAGGAAGAAGTGAACGAAGCTTGACTTTATTATCGTATTTGCTTGTTGCGACCATTGCGGCTGCGTTCTTTAATTCTTCGAAGTTATCGTTCGACAATACGACGCCAGCTTGTGTTAATAGCAGCCAGTTATAAAAGTATATATCGTGGGCTTGTATACTTCCGTTTTCCGGCGGGTTGTACCATTTAACATGCGTTAATACGCCGTTTCGAAACATAGCACGACCCAACGTCAACGGGTAATCTGATTCGCGACTACTCGCCGGGACTTGAATAAAAACACGCCACCATTCACGGTTTGTTGATTCGGCTTCGTTTACTTCGCATACGCAACCTATTTTGTTTAACATTGCTTCGATTTCGTTCAATTTAATATTCATTTTTTTGCGCCCCATTATAAAAGTCATATTTTGTTTATTTACAAAAGCGTGAGCCTTGGCGAACTTGTCGGCGCTTTTGCGATTCCAGGGTGAAACACGCCACCAGCCATTTATAAACTTAATGTGCGGCTTTCCTGGTGTCTTAGGTTCGATTGTTGTGTTGTCGAATGGTTTATGCATTTTGTTTAAACTCCGTTTTTAATTATATTGTGTAACAGCAGCATTAATCGCTGTAGTTTTTCATCAAATCTAGTATTTCATCACGTTGATTGTCTAGCTTGCGTTCGATGTATGAAAGGGCTTCATATTCCCATTGCATAGCAGGCGTATTAAAACCTATTTCATGCGCGTCGTTCAACTGCTCCGTCGAGTTGTGACAATTACAGAAAAACACTTCCTTCGCACCGGACATCGATTTTTCATCGGGCACCAACTCCGACAAAGGCGCGTTGAACTTACTATAGAACGTTGCGCAGCGAGGGCAACATAAACAAAGACTATGGTCGGGCCTTTCGCTTATATCGAAGCCGTGCGCTTTTAAAATTGATTCAATCATAAATATTCCTTTTCTTTTCGTTCCCACATTATGACGTTTGAATATTCTTTTTTGATTGCGTTGATTTTATCGGTAAGACGTTGCGCGTCTTCGATTTCACATTTAAGCGGTTCAATTTTCGAATGTTCTTGCAACATTATTGCGATTGCTTCGTTCATGTTCATTTTATTAAGTCCTTTGTGTTTGTGAAGCGTTATTGCTTCGATGGATTTGTAATAAACTACGATTAAAACTACGTCAATACATACGATGAAATATTTTACTTTATTTTAGACACAAAAAAACCGCCCGAAGGCGGCTTGATTCCGAAACTATAAAATACACTACAAACCAAAAACGCCAGGATGTGAAATCATGTAAGCAATTGCGCTTGTTTCGTATTGCTTAGAAAGAACGGCGCGGCTTACTTCTTGAATGTCGCCCCGTTCGCATAAAGTCTTCAATGCTTTTTTAATTGCACCGCTTGCGCCGATTCGGTCCTTTCTAAATACGGCAACTGCTGCAAGTCTTCTTTGAACGTAACTATACGGGATTATTCTGTTTGAATGTAAAACGCCAGCGCCTTCGCCTGCATACTTTGAAACTTCCGGCCAAGGTGAAACAACGAAGTCTTTAATTACTGCAATTACTTTCGAAAGTTGTTTTGTTTCGTCGTTATCAATACCTATTTCACCAGCGTCGAAACGAGCAAGTAAATTACGAACGTCCGCAACAACAAGATTGATTGCCCAGGAAGCAACGTCACTTGTCACAATCGGGTCGTATGGATTGCAACCGACTGCAATTATTGCAGCAAGCTTCAAAGCCTTAACGTGCGCACGGTTCCACAAATGACGGCGAATTTCACGGTCGCTTGTGTTTATGTTTGAATCGCAATGTTCGTCGAACTTATCAAACAAAGCTTTCGCACCTGGTTCGCTTTGAACGTGTATCGCTTTGTTTTGGCTGTTTAACATTAAAGAATGAGCGCAAAGCGTCGAAAGTCTGTCGATTAATTCGAAAGAAGGTTGCGCCGTCAAATGGCCGTTGTTTAAAGGCGGTCTTTCTCCATGATATTCAATTGAAGTAAAACGAGGCAACAAACCTTCCGAAATCAAACCTTCGTGTAAACCTTCGTAAAACTTTTCGGGTGTTGATTCACCAATCATTGAAAAAGAAGGCGAAGCAACTGCGCTTGTGTTTTTGTCTTTGTCTGAATATATAGAAGGACGAAGAATTTTGCTTTCGCCTGATTTATTATAAGCATCAAGTAAGAAACGACGAAGCCCGGTTAAATGTGGGGGAGCGTTTAAACTTGCCATTTGTTGCAAATATATTCCGAATTCACCTACTAATGAAACGAAAGACGTTGGCCCGCGCGACATATACTTGATGATTGCTTGCGACGAAGCTATTTCACCAGGTCCGACGAATTCAGCAGCAGCCGGAACAGTTCGAATAACTTGTGCCATTAATTTATCGATGCCGCTTGCAATTGCTTCCTTTCCTGTACCAGTAGGCGCAAGCAATAAAATATATTGATTCAAACCAGTGCCCGAAATGTTATACGCACGACCTACAATACCAGCGATTAAACCAAGGGCACCAGCAAGCGATATTTCCGGAACAGGGCGCGGTGCTTGAGCATATATAAATTGCGCGATTTCACCAACTAAACCAGGCGGGACGCTGTAAACACTAGATGATTCACTCATTTTCGGCGCTGGTGCAATCTTGTGCGGTGTTGCTGCTGCATTACGTGACATCAACAACGCTTCGTTTTCAGCAAGTCTATTTGCAATTGCTTCGTCTAGTTTGTTTTTAAGTCCGTCAATATCAACAGGCGGCAACATTCTATCGAAACATTTATTAAGCATATATGAAACGTAATCGTCGCGTTTTGCTTTGTCGCGTTGGCCTAAACCGGAAGCGCGGAACATTCTTTTTATTTGCGCTCGATTTTGTGTATAAAAGGCAATAATGTCGACAAGTGCAAAATCGGCTTCTGATTGCGAAGAATAGTAACCTTCCCATTGTCCGGAAAACAAATCGAAAAACTTTCCGCCGTTTGCTGCTTCTGATGCGCGTTTGTAAATTTCTTCGTCTGTGTCTTTTGCTTCGGCAAGTCCTGCATAATGAGCAACAGCAACCGAACCTTCGCCCATTTGACCCCACAATATATTTAAGCTTTCGTCCATATCCTTAATAGGTGCGTCGCGGTAAACATTACCCGTCATTGTCATGTAACGAGCCGACGAATATATTTCAATAAAAGAGCGACGGCGACCCGCTGGTAATTTGCCCTTTATAATGATATGCAAACCCGAACCCGAAGGCGACTTTTCTGCATAACTTGAAAACTCATTGAATATTTTAATTTGACGGTCTAAAGCTGTTTGGTCCGTTCCTGTATCGTCAAGGTCGATAAATGCATACGGGTCGGCTTCTGTTAAAACAAAACCTATGCCGCTATACCAACCCGTTTCGGCCGCTTTTAAACAGTCGTCAAAGCTTGCCCAGGTATTAGAATCCGAAACGCTCGCAAGCTTTCCGCTGTTTGCTGAATAAGGAACCTTTGTCGGTTTTTTGGCTTGTACGTCTTCGAAGCGCCACATTACCCATTGTTTATACGCGCGCATTTCTTCCGGTATTTTATCAAACATGGTTAATCATCCTTATTTAGTTTGCATAAATAAGAATTAAGCGTTTCGATTGTGACTACGCCGGGGTTGTTGATTTCGCCGCGTGCAAAAGAGTTCAACCAGGAAGAAGAAACGTTGATTGCTTCGGCTATCGAATTGACAGAAACCGACGCGGGGCGATTTAAAAGAAGCTTTCGCGTTTTGTCACGAAGCGTTGTTATTTCAGACATAATGCACCGTTTACCGTTTTAATGTGGGATAATAGAAACGCACTATACCCGACAAAATTTTAGCAAGCAAGACAAAATTTTGTTGACAGCATAAAAGGCAATCGATAAAGTATGATTGTTCCGGCAAATTTAGTCGGTTAAAAAAAAGGGTATTTTATGAAAAAAGAATTTGATTATATAAAAGAAGCAAGTTTGACAAATTCATCAAGCTTTTACGGCGAACAAATGCCGCTTTCTTACTTCGAAGAAGTCGTAAGCGAATCAATCGAAGTAATTAAAAAACTAGACCAAATCAAAAAGGCGCTTTTTTACGGGCGTGAAATTGAAATTCCACACGAACACCAAAATTCAACAAACATTGCACATTTACCGCAATGGATTTCAAACAACAAAAACAATGACGTAAAAGCAATCGATGTTATTCACGGCATTATCGGAAAAGTGACCGAAGCTGGCGAACTTCTTGAAGCACTTGCAGCAACGGCGTTTGAATGCAAGCCGTTCGACGCCATTAATATGGTTGAAGAAGTAGGCGACGGCCTTTGGTACGACGCTTTATTATTGAACACTTTATGTTTAACTTTCGAAGAAGCACAACAAATAAACATCGAAAAGCTTCGTAAAAGATACCCGAATAAATTTACGGAATTTGATGCGATTTATAGAAATGTCGACGAAGAAAGAAAAATATTAAATAAAATGAAAAATAATGTTGACACCGCCGAATAAGCGTCGTATATTTAACCCATACCGAAGCAAAGTGCTTAGGACTTAAAAAGGAATCATCGAAATGACACCACAAACAATTCAAATCACAAACGAAGCGGGCGAAGTGAAAAACTTCACGGAAGAAGAATATTTCAAAGAACGCGACCGTCTTTTGGTTCTTTGGCAATCTGCGAAACTTGCGCTTGATGTTGCAAAAGAAAACGAAATAATGCTAAGAACCGAAGCGGCGTTATTTATGCACGACCCAAACAAAGCGGGTTCTGTTGAAACTGTCGAACTTGGTCAAGGTTATAAAGCGAAGGTTAAAGTCCCTGTAAATTACGGTTTTATTAAAAACGAATCAGGTAAAATCGACAAAGCACGCATTGAAAAAGCATTGTCTAAAATTGAAAAGGACGGCGCAGTTGGTGAACTAATCGCAGAACGTTTAATTGATTGGAAACCTAACCTTTCTTTATCTGAATATAAATTATTGTCTGAAAAACATCGTAAAATAATCGACGACGTTGTTGTTACGACAACAGGAACAGCAACGCTTTCAATTGCAGAACCTAAAGCAAAAAAATAATAAAACCGCCGGGGTTGCCCACAATACCCGGCTTTACGAGGAAATATTATGCAAATGTCACATTTGAAAAAGGCTTCCGAACTTGCAAGGCGTTACGGCGTGAAAGCAACTATATTCGGCGGTCCTGGTTCTGGCAAAACTCCGTTAATGAATACGGCACCGCGTCCGGTTCTTCTTGTGACCGAACCTGGTATGCTTTCAATGCGAACGTCTAATATTCCGGCCTGGGAGGCATACACCCCGGCATTAGTTACTGAGTTTTTCAAGTGGTTTATGGAATCAAAAGAAGCGTCGAATTTTGATACACTTTGCATTGATTCAATTTCGAATGTTGCTGAATTAATATTAATGGACGAATTAATAAAAGTTAAGCACGGCATGAAGGCTTACGGCAATATGTCCGAACGTGTAATGAAAATATGCAACGATTTGTATTATATGCCGCAAAAGCACATTGCAATGATTGCAAAACAGTCAACCGTTGAAAATGGAAGACAGACGATAATGCAAGGGGGTGAAATAATTTACGAACCTATTATGCAAAAACGTCCTTTTTTCCCTGGGAAAGATTTAAACGTAAAAATACCTCATTTATTCGATAATGTAATGCACCTTAGCGAAGTAATGATTCCGGGAAACCAGAAGCCAGTTCGAGCATTAAGAACAAAAGAAATTCCCGAAGTTTTCGCACGCGATAGACTTGGCAATTTAGACGAATTAGAACAACCCGACTTAACAAAGCTTTTTGCTAAGTCAATGCAATAAATACGGTTTATTTTTGCCGACCGATTTAAACGGCAATTTTTTTATAAATAAGGCAACATTATGCAATTAATTACAGCTTTCAACGCACAACAATTCGATCCAAATCAAGGCACGGGAAGTTTACCAATCGGTCGTCACCCTGTTGTTGTTTCTAGTTCAGAAGTAAAAGCAAACAAAGCAGGCGACGGCGGTTATTTACAGCTTGATTTGCGTATCATTGACGGTCCGCAACAAGGCACAATCGGCGCGTATCGTTTGAACTTGTATCATTCAAGCACGCAAACAGTTGAAATTGCAAACAAACAATTTTCGGCAATCTGTCACGTTGTTGGTGTGTTTATGGTCAATGATTCGTCACAACTGCACGACATTCCTTTTATTATTGAAGTAGGACCGCAAAAAAATGATGCGTCTTATACCGAAGTTAAAAAAGTATTTGACATAAACGGAAACGAGCCAGGCAAAGCAGGTTCGGGCCAACAACAACAAGCACCAGCGCAAGCGCAACAAGCTGCACCGCAACAACAAGCGGCTGCCCCTGGCGGATGGGGTCAACAAGCACCTGCACAACAAGCAGCACCGCAACAAGCAGCGGCCGCCTGGGGCGCACAACCACAACAAGCGGCGCCACAACAAGGCGCTGCGCCTGCCTGGGGCGGACAAGCTGCGGCACCTCAACAAGCTGCTGCACCTCAACAGGCTGCTGCTGGTGGCTGGCAACAAACTCCAACACCTGGCGCGCAACAAGCTGCACCAGCCTGGGCCAAATAATAACGGCTTTTTTGTTTGAAACGGGGGCTTTCATAGCCCCGTTTTTTTCTAAGGAATTTATAAAATATGCTAAACAGTAAAAACGCTTTGCCTATACCTGAGCTTTGCGATTGTTGTTGCTCGCCTAATGTGCAATACACAACAAATGATATAATTTACGGTCGAAATTATGGCGAATGGCCTATGACATATTTTTGCACAGATTGCCGGGCCGCCGTAGGTTGCCACCCTGGAACAAATATCCCATTGGGACAAATGGCGGACCGTAAAACAAGACAACTTCGAAAAAGTGCCCACAATGAATTCGACAAGCTTTGGCGAACTGAATTAATGTCAAGAACGAAGGCTTATTCATGGCTCGCTTTGCAATTAAATATCGAAGTTGGAAATTGCCATTTATCATGGCTTTCGAAAGAACAGTTGAAGCAAGTCGCTTTAATTTGTTCAAAGTATCTTGCCGAATATCACGAATCATTAATTAAAAGAAAGGTGAAACAAAATGCCAAACAAACAAAACGCGAAACAAGGGCAAATGCTGCTTTCGAACGATACGCCGAAGAAAGAAGAAAACATAAAATCAAGCGTCGCACTTGATTCGCCAGGCGTAGCAAAGGCGCTTTCAAAAAGAATTCTTGACGACATTGACGAATATTGCGTTACGACCTACGACGGCGGACACCGTTCGCATTTGGGGGCTTCTTTAATTGGTCGCGATTGCTCTCGATATCTTTGGTATGTTTTCAGATGGTGCCACCACGAAAAAACAACAGGAAGACAGCAACGTTTGTTTAATCGCGGACACCGAGAAGAAGACCGCTTCGTTGAATGGCTTGAAGGAATCGGCTTTAAAATATGGTTTGAAAATTACGAAGGTTTTTATCATGTAAGCGAAAGCGACGAATACGGCGTTTTTGACGGAAACGAATCAGACCTTGTTTTGAATTTAGCAACCCCTATTTTACCGGAAAATCCGCAATTTCGTTCGCATGTTGCCCGCGCTAAAGCGGACGGCCTTGTTTTCGACCAGTACCGGATTTCTGATGTAATGGGCCACTTCGGCGGCTCGCTTGATGGAATTGGATTATTTCCCGAACGTTATAATATAGACGGTCCTTTTCTACTTGAATTTAAAACAAACGGAACAGGTTCGGGTTTTAATAAACTTGGCGAAGTTGGAATGCCTATTGCAAAACCGGAACACTTTGCACAAACTTCGACGTATGGCAACAAATACGGCTTTGAATATGTCGTATATTTGAACATAAATAAAAACGACGATTCGTTGCACGTTGAAGTTGTAAAGCTTGATAATAGATTAGGCAAACAAATGATAAACAAAGCCGAGCGCATTATTTTAGCAACCGAAGCGCCTTCGCGTATTTCAGACAATCCTACTTTTTTTAAATGTGGGTACTGCGGCATGAAAGATATATGCCACAAGGGAGCAATCCCGGAAACAAATTGTCGAAGCTGCAAGTTTGCAACGCCTACTGACAACGCACAATGGTTTTGCTCTGTTCACAACGGAATTATACCCAAAGATTTCATTTCGAAAGCGTGTCCCTCTCATTTACCAATCACGGCGGCGGCTAAAAATGTCTAATATATATGTCCCTAGATGGTATCAGGAAGAAGCAGAATATTCGATTTTCGATTATTTTCAAAAAGGTCAAACAGGAAACCCCGTCGTCGCTATGCCGACGGGAACAGGTAAATCGGTTGTTATTGCTAACTTTATTGAACGTATTTTCAAAAGCTGGCCCAATCAAAGAATTATGATGCTTACGCATGTAAAAGAATTGATAGAACAAAACGCCGAAAAACTAATTTCGATTTGGCCGACTGCACCGCTTGGGATATGTTCCGCCGGACTTAAATCGCGTGATACAATCATGCCTATTATTTTCGGCGGTGTTCAATCGGTAGCACCTGCTATAAAAAAGGCGCTATTGACAAACGACGGTCGACCTTCTCACATGCAACATTTTGGATTTCGCGACCTTCTTTTGATTGACGAATGTCATTTGCTTGGCCCTGCGGAAGATAGCCAATATGCGTATATCATAAACGAACTTTTAAAAATAAATCCTCGTTTGAAAGTAATAGGCTTTACTGCAACACCTTACAGAATGAAACAAGGAATGATTACCGACGGCGGTTTTTTTACAGACCTTTGCTATGATATAACCGACGTTGAATCGTTCGACCGCTTAATCGCGGAAGGCTTCTTATCGCCACTTATTGCACGAAGAACAAAAACAGAAATTGACGTTTCTTCGGTCGGTCTTACTGGTGGCGACTTCAACGCAAAGCAGCTTGAAGCAGCGGTTGACCAAGACGACATTGTTGCAAGTGCTGTTCGCGAAATGATGGATATTGCGCACGATAGAAGTACATGGCTTATTTTTGCAACAGGCATCAACAACACCGAACACGTTGCAAATGTAATTCAGTCGTACGGCCTTGATGTGTTGCCAGTTCATTCGAAATTGCCCGACAAAGTAAACACCGAACGATTGCGCGCATATAAAGCTGGTGAACTTCATGGAATTGTATCGGGCCAAAAATTAACAACAGGATTTGACCACCCGCCAATTGATTATATTGCGGATTTGAACCCGACGCTTTCACCAGGCAAACACGTTCAAAAATTAGGCCGAGGAACACGACCTTCGCCGTCGACGGGAAAATTGAATTGTTTATATAGCGATTTTGCTGCAAACGTTAGAAGACTTGGACCAATTAACGACCCTCGTATACCAAGGCGACCAGGCAAAGGCGGCGGCGAATCACCCGTTCGAGAATGCGAAATTTGCGGCGTTTATAATCACGCGTCCGCTCGTATTTGTATTAATTGTGGGAACGAATTCAGCTTTAAAACAAAAATATTTTCAACAGCGGGAACATTGGAACCTTTACGAAGTGACGCGCCTATCGTAGAATACTTCGAAGTTCAAAAAGTGCTTTACAATCTGCACGAAAAAAGAGACAGTAACGGCGTATTAACGAAACCGCCGATGATTAAAGTAAGCTATTTTTGCGGCTTTCAAATGTTTAACGAATTTGTAACAATAGAACATCCCGGTTACGCTGGAAAACGAGCGCGTGACTGGTGGAAGCAAAGACACAACGAAGAAGCACCGCCGACAACAGCACAAGCGTTGCAGCGTGTTTCGGAATTAAGAAGTCCGGCGCGGGTTCGCGTTTGGATAAACAAAAAATACCCGGAAATCCTTTCGGCTGAATGGTGATAATATGACAAACATAATTGATAAAAATGTTCCGATTCCTTCCAACGAAGACGAACCAATTAAAAAGAAAACACGCGGTCGTAAACAAGCCGTTTCGAAAACAACAAAGGACACGCAAGCAAATCCGGCTTCAAGTTTAATTGCTGCTTTGAAATTTATTTCACCAGCACAAAAAAAAGCGGGTCCGGTCCAAAGTCAATTTTCAATATGTGCCCACAATAAAGCAATTGCGTTTGATGGTATTTTAACAATCGGACATCCTATTGATGAAGACTTGGAAGCCTGCCCGAATACGCTGCAATTTATTGAAGCCCTTTCAAAAGCAAGCGACGAACTTTCAATAGTTCAATTGTCCGCCGAAACGCTTGTTGTTTCGTCCGGTGTTTTTCGTGCGTTGGTTCCTTGTACGAATCCCGAATATTTATTGAAATCAGAACCCGACCCGATTTGCGCAAAAATAGACGACCGCATTAAAACCGCCCTTGCTGCTGTTCACGGCCTTGCAACAGAAAGCGCACCTAATGCCACATACGCGGCCGTTTTGCTTCAAGCGAATACAGCAGTCGCTACAAATGGGGCTTGTTTGGTCGAGTCATGGCACGGTATCGATTTGCCGCCAGGAATGCTATTGCCGAAAGCCGCTGCTGTTGCAATATCAAAATCAAATTTGCCGCTTGTTGAATTTGGGTATTCTAATTCGTCGGCAACTTTTTATTTCGAAAACGGTTCTTATATAAAAACGCAATTGTATGAAGAAAAATACCCGAATTATTTAATGTTGCTAAACGTCCCTGATTTAAATCCCTGGGCGCTGCCTGTTGATTTTTTCAAAGCAATTAAATCAATTGAAGCATTCAGCCCAAACGGAAATTTGTTTTTTAAAGAAGGTGCCGTTTTTTCTAATTTTTCGAAAGAAACTGCCTCGACGTATAAAGTCGAAGGACTTCCGGAAGGAATGGGCTTTTCGGTCAAAGCGTTAACGGCTATTGAAAAACTAATGAAAAAAGCACATTTTGCACCGGAACAAAACAAAGTTTATTTTTTTGGTGAAGGAACACGCGGCATTTTAATGGGCCTTGATATTAGCGAACCCGTTCCGATTGACGAAATTGACGACATCCCTTTTTAGTGAGGTTTTTATGTTAGATGAAAACGGATTTATTGCAACAAAGAAAAAAAGAGTAATTGACAAATTAAATGCAAGCGTTGGGCTTTCGGTTAAACCTGTTGAATTTATGACAATGGAAGAACTGGCAAACGAACCAGCGGGAAGCGTTTTTATTTTTGATGTTGAATGTTATATAAACTTCTGGTATGTGGCGTTTAAATCGTTATCAAGCGGAAAATTTATCGCGTTCGAACGTTCACCCGATAGAAACTTTGACGAATCGCAATTGCGCTTTGTCTTGTGGCGTTTTTGTATTGTTAGTTTCAACGGCATAAACTACGACATTCCTATTATTGAATACGCAATGAAAGGCGCGTCGTGCGAGCAACTAAAAGAAGCAAGCGACTTTATTATAAAAAGCGGTCCTAATTATGGAACTGAAAAAGTACGCCCTTTTGCATTTTCCAAACGTTACGGGGTAACAATAGGGAAATACAATCATATTGATTTGATTGAAGTCGCCCCGCTTCAAGGTTCTTTAAAACTGTATGCTGGCCGAATGCATTGTGAAAGAATGCAGGATTTGCCATTTCCCGAAGATCATGTTTTGACAAAAGAAGACGGCGAAATCATACGTCCTTATTGCTGCAATGATTTAAAAAACACTGAATTGTTATTCAACGAACTTTCGTCCGAATTAAAGCTTCGCGCAGAAATGTCCGAAGAATACAAACTCGACCTTCGAAGTAAATCCGACGCCCAGGTTGCCGAAGCTGTTATAAATAGCGAACTTGAAAAAGTGCTAGGTTATTATCCTAAAAAGCCCACACTAGCAGCGGACACTATTTTAAAATACGAAACGCCGTCTTTTATTCAATACCAAACAAAAGAATTGTCGGATTTGCTCGACGTTATAAAAGACGCTCGTTTTTCGCTCGACGGTTTAGGTTCGCCGATAATGCCAAAAGAATTGGAAAAGCTAACAGCAAAAATCGGCAATTCGATTTACAAGCTTGGAATGGGCGGCCTTCATTCAAGCGAAAAGAAAACAGCACATTATGCAACCGATTCAATTTTACTTGCCGACAACGACGTTGAATCCTTCTACCCTCGTACAATATTAAATCAAAGGCTTTTCCCTAATCATTTGGGCGAAGCGTTTTTAATAGTTTATGAAAAAATTGTAAATACGCGAATTCATGCAAAAGCAATGGCCGCAAAATGCAAAAAAGAAGGTGACAGAAAAGGCGCTAAAACATGGAAAACGGTTGCCGATAGCTTAAAAATAACAATAAACGGAAGTTTCGGCAAACTTGGCAATAAATATTCGACCTTGTACGCGCCGCAATTAATGCTACAGGTTACAATTACAGGGCAACTTGTTTTATTGATGTTAATTGAAGCCCTTGAATTAATAGGAATCGAATGCGTTTCGGGAAACACCGACGGCGTGGTTTCAAAGTACGCAAAAGAACGACACGAAGACGTAAGAAACATGATTTTAATGTGGGAACAGCATACAGGGTATAAAACGGAAGAAACGCGATACAAAGCCGTTTACAGTCGCGACGTCAATTCATACGTTGCTATAAAAGAAGAAGGCGACCTCGAATCAAGATTTCTTGATGATAGATTGGGCGCTAAAACAAAAGGCGCATTTTGCGAACGAGGTTCCGCGCTTAATTCTATTTTATCTAAAAACCCCGAAACACTTATTTGCAATGATGCCGTTTTAGAATATTTGGTAAACGGAACACCTGTCGACAAGACAATCAAAGAATGTAAGGATTTCCGTCGTTTTGTTTCTGTAAAAAATGTAAAAGGCGGCGGCGAAAAGAACGGCAAGTATTTAGGCAAAGTGGTTCGCTGGTATTATCCGAAAAACGAGGCGGGTTTTATTGCCTATGTTGGAAGCGGGAACAAAGTAGGGAAAACGGACGGGGCGCGCCCTGTTATGGACTTGCCCGACAGTTTCCCCGATGATATTGATTATAACAAGTACACAAAAGAAGCAATCGAAATGCTTTACGATTGCGGAAGACTTAAGAAAACAGCAACCGCAAAGCTTTCGTTCTTCTAGCTTAAAACGATTTTCAAACTATCGCTATATGTTGAATATTTACTGTTTGCGATAGTTTGAGAGTCAACAATTACTTCAAGCGTTCCGATTAAACCTGTCACTGGTATGCTGTAGCTATTTGCCGTTGTTGTTGCTGTTGTATAGCTTCCCGTTCCAATTCTCCAACGGATTCGCGTTTGTGTTCCCGATTCGCGGTTGTTTACTGCGTCATTGTAAACACGAAGCGTCGTGTCGGTTCTACTTCTATTAAACCATGTTGCAGTAACATTCGTTGCAGAAACAACAGCAACGGGGGTTCTGTTTCCGTTTAATGTTAAATACTGAGGTTGTAAAGGAAGACTTGCACGCGTCGAAGGTGCCGCGTTGAAAGAAGAAGCCGCCGAAATTGCAAGAACCCCGCCCGGTGATTTGTCAAGCAATTTTAAATATCTTGTTGTTCCAATGACTGTTAATTCTGGTAAAAGTCCATCACTTCCGCTTAAAAACCAAACCCTGTCGTTTGCTGCGTGATTTCCCGCAACTGTATCAAGAACCGACCTGTACAATTTCGGAAATGTAACAGTACCGTCGCCGTTATCAACAAAGCCCACATACGAAAACAATTCGTTGTTTATCATAATAAAAGCAGAACCGTCGCGAACTTGAGTTACTGAGGTGTTTTGTTTTAAATTATCAATTGTATTGTTTGAAACACCGCCGACAGTGATTCCAGTTGTATCGTATTTTGTAGAATCTGCAACGGTTGAAGAATAAGCAGCCATTAACACACCGCCGCCGTTATAAGGCGCGTTTGAAATTGCTTCAACTTCGCTTGAAACAAAATTGTCGGTTGCAGAAAAAGCACTGAAAGAATACGAGGAACTTGCAGGCGCAACAGCTAAAACATAAAGCCGCCCGCTTGTGTCGAATGTTGATGTCGTTTCATTCGAATCATTGCTTGATAGAAAATAAGGCGGCGTAAACAAAAGGCGCGTCGTAACGTTTAACGGTGCTTTGCTTATCGGCTGCCATTGGCTTGATTCTGAGTTTGCAAATGTGGGCGTTGATGTCGAAAAACGGTCTTGTATGCAAGAAAATTTAATTTCGTTTGATGTCAAACTTCCGAAGTCGATTTTTGTAACTCGCATTACCATGTTGTTAATTGAAAAGGGACCCCAATTTAAAACAAAGACGCTACCAGGGCGAAGCGATTGCGCTTTTCTGTTTGCTGTAATATCGCATTTATACAAAGGAACATTCAGCAACGACAATTGACGCGAAGCAAGCAAACTTGCAACGGTTGCGGTTGTGCAACCAGGCGACGAAATTTCCGTTGATTTAATACGCTGTTGGAAATTGATGTTTGCAAAATCTTGCGTAATTGCAACGCTCGAATCGTATTCGTTGTCGCGGTCTTTAAACGTAACGCGACATTGATTTAGTGTGCTTTCCCATGTTGTTTTTTGAAAGTTTTTCAACGTAGAAATCGAGGATTCGTCCAAAGTCAAAAGGTCGGTTATTGTGTAATCGTTTCGAATAAGCTTTGCAACAATTTTCGACGTCGCAGGGTCCTGATATAAAAGACCGTCGGCAACGCGCATTACTTCTTCTAAAAGGTCGCTTCCTGTAATTGATGATTGTATTAGCAATGACATTCCCAATCCTTCACCGTGAAGCGTTTTTGCACAAGCCGCAAACGTTACCAAATCCAAATCAGAAGGTAAGTTTCCGAAACGGCCCCAGCTTTGCGTAATTGCATCATATATGATTTCCATAGGGTTTACGTCCAACCCGTTTGGCATTACCGAATAAAGTGTGCTTAATCCTTTTGTAAGGCGTGAAATCTCAAAGCTAAACGCCGCCGGGGTTGTTGATGTACCTATATAGAAAGATTTAAACAAAGCCCTTGCAAATCCATTATAGGCGGGTACGTTTGGGCCTATTTGCGAAACTAAATAGGCGTCTTGTCCTGGGTTGAAATTTCCATCATAAAATTGCATTACCCCTTTCAACCCGCCGCCGTCTTCGTCACCGCCAAACAAAGAAGTTTTATCAATTGTAACGGCCCCCGATGAAGTTAAGTTACCTTCCCACACTAAATAAGTACCAGCCCAAAATTTACGAAGGCTTACTTCCGGACCAAGACATAAAATACAATCAATTCCGACATAATTTCGATATCCCGAAATTACTGTTTTTGAACTGAATAATCCTGTTTTTACTTTTGTTTTAATTGGAACAGGTCGAAAATCACCATACCATGCCGTAATTGGTGCGTTTTGCCTAACAGTTCCCCAAACAAGCGGCATAGGGTCGCCATACGAAGAACTTGGAAATTGAAGGTCGCCAAATTTAGAAGCACGCGCGTTTTCAATGTTTGGCTTTGGTAAAATAGCTGATATTAACGAAGCGATAAAAGAAAAAATCATCCACATTTTAGTTAATCCCTGATTGAAATAAGTTGTTTGATTCACCCGGAACAAAAGGGCAACCGCCGAAATTTGCTTGATTGTTAAACTTAGGACATCCGTTTACACCTTCGTATGAATGGTCGCATCCTGCCGTTACTTGAACCGACGTCCCGACCGTCATTTTTGCAAATTCATAATTGACGGTTAGTGTTGTTCCCGATTGCGCAATTATCATTCGTCTTTCGTTTCTTGAAGGAACCGCAATTTCACCGCCTATAAACCAACCGTCTGGAAAGCCGCCCAGCGAAGGAATTGTAACAATTCGACCTGTTATTGTTGAAATTTGCGTGTCTATTGAATTCGCAGAACGGCCTACTTTGCAAAGACCATCGAACAAAACATTATTGCAAGGCGGTTGAACGTAAACATTCGGAATACTTCCCGAAAGCATTGAACTGAATTTGCTAGGAATGCGAAGCGTCGCGAATTCGTCGTTTGTTACAATAGAAGAAACCGGACCTTTCCAATAAGCAACCCAATTCGCGGCGTCGCGCTGCAATCTATAAATAGTCAAATACAAAGACGGCGGTGTTGTTTGAAAACCGTAATCTTTTATTAACTGTTCTGTAATTGGAATTGCAACCGTTATATCAACGCCGCTGTCTTCGTGTGTTCCTACACTCAACGAACTTCGCTGCAATCCCGAAACAACGAGGAATTGCGAACCGTTAAAAAAATGGGGTATGAAATCAGAAGTCATAAAATAACTTTTGTAACTTCCTACAAATTCATAAAGTTCAATAGGTGCGCTATTCGAAACGCTTTCTTCGTTGTCGTCATAATCTGTCATACTTCCGCCGTTATAATTG
>Ga0055584_100000376_pt1 | contig 42203 bp, 32 predicted proteins | sample OSDHelmetaG_FD_58716 | JGI IMG/M metagenome (GOLD analysis project Ga0055584, IMG submission 58716) | Pelagic marine sediment microbial communities from the LTER site Helgoland, North Sea, for post-phytoplankton bloom and carbon turnover... | ecosystem: Environmental > Aquatic > Marine >...
GACGCGGCCGACGACGACGACGCGGCCGACGACGACGACGCGGCCGACGACGACGACGCAACCGACGACGACGACGACGACGCAGCCGACGACGACGACGACGACGCAGCCGACGACGACGACGCGGCCGACGACGACGACGACGACACCCCGCCCATGCCCTGCACCGACGACGGCTCCGAGGACTTCGACGACCAGAGCAACCCGGAGTCCGCCTCGGCGGGTCTGCTGGAGGACCGGACGGTCTGCGACGGCGACGAGGACTGGTTCCAGATCTCGGTGCCCGCGGGGCAGGTCTTGACCGTGAACCTGACCTTCTCCGACGAAGAGGGCGACATCGACCTCGAGATCCTGGACTCCGTCGGCAACAACGTCGTCGGGTCCACGACGGCGACCGACGACGAGAGCGCGACGACGCCGGTGGCCGAGGCGGCCACCTCCTACTACGTGCGCGTCTGGCTCTGGGGCGACGGCGGCCTGTTCGGCGGCAACGACTACGACGTCGAGTTCGTGGTCGAGATCCCGCCGCCGCCGCCGACCTGCACCGACGACGCCTTCGAGCCCAACGACACCTTCGCCGAGGCCGTGACCCTGCTGAGCGGGACCCAGAGTGCCTTGACCGTCTGCACCGACGACCCCTCGGACTGGTTCGCCATCGACCTCGCGATGGGCGAGCAGCTCACCGTCACGGCGGCGTTCCTGGACGACGAAGGCGACGTGGACATCAAGCTCTACGACGCGACCGAGACCCAGATCGGGCTGGCGGGCGTGAGCACGACGGACGACGAGACCGTCGACTACACCGCGACCGCGGCCGGGCTCCACTGGATCAACGTCTACTTGTACGCGGACGCCGGCACGCTCTACGGGAACACCTACGCCCTGACGCTGACCATCCAGTAGCCCGCGGGGCTCAGAGCCCCAGGAGCCGCCGGCTCAGGTTCGTGCTCAGCAACCCGTCGGGGTCGACCCGCTCCTTCAGCTCCCGGAACTCGCTGACGGCCGACTGGCCCAGGGCCCGCTGGAACTGGCTGGCGGTCAGCGTGGCGTCCTTGGCCGGGTAGAAGCGCCCGCCGTGCTCCAGCACGATCTCGGCCATGTCGCGGCAGAGCGTCCACACCGCCTGGCGGTTCCGGTCGGTGATGTTGAAGTCCATGGCCAGGCTCCACCCGTCGAGCCCGTGGGTCAGCAGGAACGGGTCCGGGCGGTGGCGCTTGAGCACCGTCAGCCAGTTCACCAGGCCGCGCTCCTGCTGCAGCTCCAGCAGCCGCCGGAACACGGCGCGGCCGTGCTCGGCGGGCACGAAGGGCTGGAACTGGATCAGGCCACCGGGGCCGTGCATCAGCTGCCAGTTGGGCACGAAGTCGAGCAGGAAGTGGAAGCCCGCGTGGCTCTGCAGGTACGGCTTGCCGGCGCCGGGCATCAACTTGCCGGCGAGGACCTTGGCGAGGTTGATGAGGGACATCCCCAGCGGGAAGGCGAAGGGCCGCACGAAGCGCCACAGAATCCCCTTGGGGATCACGCCGAAGAAGGTCGTCGGGAGTTCCTGACGCTCGGCCGCGCGCAGGGGCAGGCCGCCCGGGTCTTCCGCGGCCGACAGGTAGTTCGCGGTGTGGATCTGGCCGCGGCCGAGGCGGCTGCCCCGGGCGAACGAGTCGATCCAGCCCACGCAGTAGTCGGCGGTCTTTGCGTGCTCTTCGAAGGCGTCCATCAAGGCGTTCAAGGAGCCGTACTCGAAGGGGAACTCGCGGAGCCGGCCCGAGTCGACGAACTTCGTCGCGATCTCGATCTCGTGCATGACCCCCAGCGCGCCGAAGCCGCCGATGGCGGCGTGGAACAGGTCGGAGTTCTGCGCCCGGTCGCAGCGCAGATCCTCGCCGCCGGGCGTCAGCAGCCGGAACGAGTGGATGTGGTCGCCGATCGTGCCGACCTTCCAGGCGTTCTTGCCGTGGATGTTCATGGCCGCGGCGCCGCCGATGGTGGGCGTCATGGTCCCCGAGACGACGTAGGGCCAGTAGCCGTGGGGCACGGCCGCGGCCCACAGATCGCGCACGGTGACGCCGGGGTCCACCACGGCCACGCCGGTCTCGGCGTCGAACGACCGCACGGCGTCCAAGCCGGTCAGGTCCAGCACGAGGTTGGACTCGTTCTGGGACGCGTCGCCGTAGCTGCGCCCCGCGCCGCGCAGGCCCACGGTCAGCCCGTGCTCCCGGGCCAGGGCGAAGGCCTCGGCGACGTCTTCGATGGAGGTCGCCCGAACGACGCGGCACCGCGACCGGGTGGACCGCCCCCAGCCTTCGACCCGCTTCCAGGACGGCAGGTCGGCCATCAGATGTTCAGCCGCCGGAACAGCAGCGACGGCACGTGGCGGATGGCCAGCATGATCGGCTTCCACTGGCCGGGGACGTAGGCGGTGGTGTCGTTGCCCGACGCGATGGCGGCCCAGATGGAGTCGGCGGCCTGCTCCACGGGGATGAGCATGGGCAGCTTGCCGAGGCCCTCGGTCATGGGGGTCGCCACGGGGCCGGGCTTGATGGTGAGCACCTGCACGCCGTGCTGGCTCAACCGGTTGCGCAGGGACTCCAGGTAGGTGCTCAGCGCCGCCTTCGAGGCGCAGTACACCGGGCTGCCGCGGCGGCCGCGGTCGCCGGCGACGGAGCCCAGGCCGACGATCGTGCCTTCCTTCAGGTCCGAGAACCGCTGTGCTGCGGGGTTGAGCCAGGCGATGGCGCCGGTGAGGTTCACCTCGACCATGGCGCGGTCCTTCTCCGTGTCGAACTCGTCGGGCTCGACGGCCGGCATGACGCCCGCGGCGTAGACCACGAGGTCCATCCCGCCGAGTTCTTCGGTCAGCTCGGCGAAGAGGCCGGCGGCCTCGCCGGGGTTGCGGACGTCGTGGGCGCGGACCGCGAACACCCGGTCGGGGTGGGCGGCGCGCAGCTCGGTCGCCAGGGCGTCGAGCTGTTCCTGGCGGCGGGCGACGAGCCCCACGTGGTGGCCCTGGTTGGCAAGCACCCGGGCCAGCTGGGCGCCGATGCCCGACGACGCCCCCACGATCAATGCACGCTTCAACATCGGACCTCCCGCGACAGGCCGACACGGATAGCTGACCGGCCGGGCGGTGTCAGCCCGGCTGCTTCGACTTGCTGCGCGGGGCCCGGTCGGCGGGGTCGGCGGAGCGCTCGTCCGGTGAGGGTTCGCTCAGCTCCCCGACGACGGCCTCGCTCAGCTGTCCGGCCTGGGTGCCGACCTCGCTCAGCCCGCCCCCGGCGTCGTCGGCCACCGCCAGCCCGCCGCCTCGAGCCGCGGCGGCGGCCTCCAACTCCGGGGTCACGACGCCCAGCACCCGGGCAGCCAGCAGCGCCAGGCCGGGGTCGTCGCCGTCGAGGAGCTCCCGGGCGAGCTGGTGGGCGTCGGGGGAGTCGGCGTGCCCCCGCAGCAGCCGCCGGGCGGCGGCGTCGCGGATCGCCGGCAGCTCGTCGGGGTCGCCGGCGCGCACCGCCAGGGCCGGGGCCGCGTCTTCGCCCAGCCGCAGGGCCCGCGCCAGATCGACCGTCTTGAGCAAGGCGGCGGTGACGTCTTCGGGCGTCGCCGACGTCGGGAACGTCTGCTCGTAGCTTGAGCCGCGGACCACCAGCCCCGCTTCGACCAGTCGGGCGAGTCGCCCCCTCACCCAGGGCTGAAGCACCGCCACCAGGTCGTCGCCGGGCCGCCGCAGCGCCACCACCGCGTCGAACTCGGGGTCGCCGGTGGGCGTCGACGGGGTGTCTGAGGGAGGCTCGGCGCGGCTGCGCCACCGCCAGGCGCGGCTGGGGATCGTGACCTTCGTGGCGTACGCGTCCTGGCCCGCGGCGTCGGCGGGCCCGACCTCGACCCGCAGCGACCGGGCGTCGCCCAGGCCGAAGCGGGAGCCGCTGTCGTCCACGGCGAAGCCCAGCTCCTTGCTCAGGCCGCGCAGGACGGCGCGGCCCCGCCGGGCCTGCCGGGTGAGCCGCCAGAAGACGTAGCCCGCGGGGCCCAACCACCCGGCGAAGAAGGTGCCCAGGGACGCCGCGACGTACTGGTCGGCGAGGGGCCCCAGGACCACGCTCATGCCCCAGAACAGCAAGGCCGGCCACACCGACCCGACGAACACCAGGGCGGCGTAGAGCTTCGCGCGTTTGGCCAGGTAGAGCGCCACGGCGCTACGAGAGCACAGCGCCGAGGCTGGCGCCCGCCGGACTCAGTTGGCGGCCAGGTCGTTGCCGCGGCCGCGCTTGGTGCGGGACTTCTTGTAGTACTTGTCGAAGTCCGGCAGCGCTTCCTTCAGCCGCTCGATGCGCTTGCTGTTGGACGGGTGCGTGGACATGAAGGCGATGTCGCTGCCGCCAAACGTCGACTGCATGCGCTCCCAGACGGCCCAGGACTCGCGCGGGTCGTACCCGGCCTTGGCCATGAGGATCCCGCCGATGTAGTCGGCCTCGAGCTCGTTGGCGCGGCTGAAGGGCAGCACCACGCCGACGGTGGCGCCGAGGCCCAGCATGCCCATGAGCTCGTCGTGCATGCCGGTGTTGCTCAGCCCGATGCTCGCCGCCTGAAGCCCCAACTGCAGCGCCATCATCCCGCTGATGCGCTCGTTGGCGTGTCGCGCGACCGCGTGCCCGACCTCGTGGCCCAGGACCGAGGCCATGCCGCCCTCGCTGGCCATGATGGGCGCGATGCCCTGGTACACGGCGATCTTGCCGCCGGGCAGGCAGAAGGCGTTGACCATGTCCGACTGCAGGAGCTTGAACTCCCACTTCAACTCGCGGAAGCCGCGAGGCGTGCGGCGGGAGACCCGGTTGCCCACGGCGCCCACGGAGCCGGCGAGGTCGCCGCCCGGCACCACGGTCTCGCCCGCCAGGATCTCGGCGTAGGCGTCGGTGCCCAGCTGGATCTCCTGCTGCCACCCCATGAGCACGGCGGCTTTGCGGCCCGTGTAGGGAACCTTGAAGCAGGCGGCCCCGAAGCAGACCAGCGTGGCCAGCAGAACGAGGGCGGTCCAGGGGAGCGAGGGGGCAGGGCGCATGTCGGGTTCCTTCGGGAAGATCGTTGATCTACCCAGCATGGACCGTGCCAGCAACTCCAGGGGGCAATGGAACGGGCTCGGCGTCCCGGGTGGGTCGTTGGCGACCCGGAGGCGCGGGCCCGGCCGGGGCGCCGGCGTCCGACGCGGGCTCAGCTGCCCGGGGGCAGCAGGGGCGTGGGCGTGACGGTGAAGACCAGGTCCCACTCGGCCAGGACCACGGCGCCGTCGCCGAGCAGCGTCGTCGGCACCACGAACACCTGGTCCGAGAACAGGGTCGCGGCCGTCGCCGGCGTCGGCTCGAGCGTGATGGTGAACTCGACCGTGGACATGGCCGGAACATCGGAGATCGACGGCGGGTCCACGCTGACCAGGGCGCCGGTCGGGTCTTCGGCCTCCATCGTCATGTCGTAGGTCACGTTCGCCGTGAACTCGGCGATGGCGTCGACGACGAGGTCGACGATGGAGAAGTCGGTCGAGCTGTAGACCATGGACTCGCCGCTGTCCTGGACCCCGTTGCCGTTGAAGTCCAGCCAGCTGTCCGTCGCCGTGGCGATGGCCTCCATGGCCGGGATGGGCGACTCCACCTCGTCGCCGACGGCGACTCCGATGGCCCGGGCGTTCAGGTCCGACAGGGCGTCGAACAGCATCGGCGTGGCCGCGTCCAGCGCGCAGCCGGTGGGCGGCGAGTTGCCGTGGGGGCCTTCGCCGAACGGCGGGAAGCTGTTCCGAATGGTCGCGTCGGTGGCGTAGACGAAGATGGGCACGGCGCCGGTTCGGAAGCCGTTGCCGCCCAGGTCCCCGGTGCCCGGCACGCCAGGGATGTAGCGCTGGGCCGAGGTGCCGCCAAACGCGTCGGTGGCCAGCGACTGGAAGGGTAGGACGTCCGCGTCGGAGTCGAAGGAGCCGTTGCAGTTCTGGTCGTAGCCGTAGCCGGTGGCCGTCTGGAACAGCGCTTCGACGCTCGCCTCCGTCCAGTCGTCGCCGCCGTCGGCGCTGAGGCTGAGCAGGGCCTGCTGGGCGAGGCTCGCGTCGGACGTCTGCTGCTGGCGGTGGTGGAACGGGCGGTCGTTGCCCGACCCGAACCCGAAGCCGGGGTCCATGCCGGCGGGGGTGTAGTTGTAGTCGTCGAAGCTGACGACGCCGTAGGTCAGGTCGGGGATGAGGTTCTGCAGGTCCTGGGTCGCGGCGACGAAGTTATTCTTCATGTCGTCCAGCGTGTCCGTCATCGAGCAGGTCTCGTCGAGCAGGAAGACCACGTCGCCCAGCTGGATCTGCGTGTCGTAGGTGACGACGATCTCGTTCACGTCCCAGCCCGACAGCGGGATGTTCTGGCCGTTGCACACGACGGTGTCGTCGAGCGCGTCGGCGCCGCACAGCTCCTCCTGCTGGTCGGTCCAGCCGTCGCCGTCGGTGTCCGGGTCCGTGGGGTCGGTGCCGTTCTCGATCTCGTCTGCGTCGGGGATGCCGTCGTTGTCCGAGTCGGCGTCCTGGGCGTCGGGGGTGCCGTCGCCGTCGGAGTCGACGTCGCCTTCGTCTACGTCGAGCTGGCCGTCGTTGTCGTAGTCGGCGTCGTCGGAGTCGGGGTTGCCGTCGCCGTCGCTGTCCTCGTCCAGGAAGTTGGGGATGCCGTCGCCGTCGATGTCGTCGAAGCCTTCGACCGCGTCGGGGATGCCGTCGCCGTCGCTGTCCTGGTCCAGGTAGTTGGGCGTGCCGTCGCCGTCGTCGTCGGCGCTGCCTTCGACCCAGTCGGGGATGCCGTCGCCGTCGCTGTCGGCGTCCTGGGAGTCGGGCTCGCCGTCGCCGTCGCTGTCGCCGGAGCCTTCGACCTCGTCGTCGATGCCGTCGCCGTCGGAGTCGGTGTCCTCATCGTTGCCGACCCCGTCGCCGTCGACGTCGTCGCTGCCCTCGACGTCGTCGGGGATGCCGTCGCCGTCGGCGTCGTTGCCGTCGTTGCCGTCGTCGTCGTCGCCCAGCACAGGCGGGACGGGGTCGTTGACGGGGGCCTGGCGACCGATGTTCTGCCAGCAGCCGGCGAGGACGAATGCGCCGAGGATGAGGATGGGTCGCATGGCGGGCTCCGAAGGTCTCAAGTCAAGGCCCCGGTGAGGGGATGTCAAGAACTTGAAAGGAGTGTCGCCCGACGAGGAGCCGGGTGGCGTTGTGGAGTTGTGAAGGCCGTCGCCGCGATCTTGCCACTTGTTGCGGAGATGTGGAGTGGCGTTCAGCGGCTCCGCGGCGCGGAGATCACGACCTCGGCCAGGCCCCGGGCGACGAGCCCGACGGGGATGAGCAGCCCCACCTCGCCCCGCAGCCGCATCCCCAGGGGGGACTCCCCGAAAGGAATCAGCACGCCGCCACCCAGCACCGGGCCGCCGGTCACGGGGCTCTCGGGCGGGTGCAGCTCGCCTTCGCCTTCGACGAGCCCGTGGGGGGTGGCCCCCGCCGCCACCAGGATCACGAGCTCCGGCCGCACGGGCGCCTTCCAGCGCAGCATCAGCCCCAGCCCCACGGTGGGGTGCACCGAGCGCCAGGTCCGGCCGTCCTCGCCCACGAACACCGCTCCGCCCCGCTCCGTCTTCCACTGCTCGGAGATCCCCAAACGCACCTGGGTGACGAAGCGCGCGACGCCGACCCCGCGGACGTCCAGGGACGCGCTGACGGCGCCGTAGTGGTAGGGCATGACGGCCGCGTAGCCGCCGCCGAGACCGAAGGACACGGGGCTGAACCCCCGGTTGCGCTCGGCCCGGCTGCGGCCAGCGCGCGACGCCGTGTCCAAGCGACGCAGGCGGCGTCGGGCTTCGGCTACCTGGGGCTCCAGGGTCGGGTCGTCGGCGGCCAGCTCCACGAACGCGGCCAGGTCCTCGGCGGCGCGCTCGCGGCGGTCCAGGCACAGCTCCAACACGCCGGTCCAGTACAGCAGGAACGGGATCTCCGTGGCCTCCCACGCGTGGCTCACGTCCCGCCAGACTGGCGCCACCTCGGCGATGCCTTCGGACTCGATGGAGCGCTCGTCGGAGCCGGCGATGTCGGCGCACCACTGCTCGTGGACTGCGTGGGCGCGGACCGCGAGCGCCGCGGGGTCTTCGGCGGGGGCGGCGGGCCCAGCGGTCTCGGGGGCCGGGGCCTCGTCGGCCAGGGCGACCGCCGGGAGCATCGCCGCCAGGGCGAGGGCGAGCCCCCGCTGGCGCCGCAGGGCCAGGGGCACCAGGGCGATCAGCCACAACGCCGCCCCGCCCCGGCCGCCCCCCGAACAGCCGACTGCGCAGCCCGGTGCGGCCCACCCGGGGTCGGTGTCCCCCCACGGCGTGCCGCCCCCGCTGCCCGCGCAGTCGCCGCTGGAGCCCGGGTACGCCGACGGGTTGTTGTCGTTGCAGTCCCCCTCGCACTCACTGAACCCGTCGCCGTCCTGGTCTTCGTCGTGGCGCGCGGGCTGGCCATCGCAGTCGTCGTCGACCGACTCGTTGCACTCCTCGCGCTGGCCGGGGTTCACCTGCGGGTTGTTGTCCTCGCAGTCGCCGTCGCAGCCCCGCCAGCCGTCGCCGTCGTCGTCCCGTTCCTCCTGGGGAAGGTCGCCGTCGCAGTCGCTGTCGATGCCGTCGCAGGCCTCCTCGGCTCCGGGGAAGACGTCGCTGTTCTCGTCGTCGCAGTCGTCGTCGCAGGCATAGAACCCGTCGCCGTCGTCGTCCTTGTCGTCGAGCTGGCCGCCGTCGCAGTCGTTGTCGCGGCAGTCGTTGGGGACCTCGAAGCCGCCCGGGTTCACCTCGGGGTCTTCGTCGTCGCAGTCCGTCCCGCCCGCGTCTTCGTCCGAACACCAGCCGTCGCCGTCGTTGTCGCGGCAGGGGCTGGCGCCGGGGGGGGTAGATGGCCACCGCCGAGCGGCTCGGGGCGAAGGACTCCTCGCAGCCGACCTGCAGTGACTCGGCGGCGTCGCCGGCGCCCTGGATCCCCGCGACGGCGGTGTCGCCGGCCTCGCCGGGCAGACCAGGGTTGTCGGTGTACTCGTAGTGGAACTCGAGGTGCCCGTCGCGCTCGAACAGCGTCAGCTGGAAGTCGAAGCCCCCCGAGCCGGCGGGCCCGACGCCGTTCCAGGAGACGGCGGCGATGCGGTCGGGGGCGCTGCCGTGGGTGGCCCACGACGTCGACGCGCCGGGGATGAACTCGTGGGGCGCGGCGAGCACCGCGATCCGCGCGACGCTGCCCCAGGGGAGGCACACGGGGGCGCCCTCGTCGTCGGGGGGGAAGGTCAGCCCCGGCGCCGCCCAGCCGTCGGTCGAGACGAGCAGGGTGTTGGCCGTCTGACCGTACAGCTCGACGGGGAAGTCCAACGAAACCACAGTGGTTCGGGAGTCCTCGGTGAAGCTGTGGGTGCCGTCCAGCGTGCTCAGCGTGCGAAACGGGGGCGCGTCCACCCCGAAGTGCAGCTCGTTTCCGTAGCCGTCGGAGCGGACCTCCGCCGACGCCACCGCGGGCAGCAGCAGCGCCAGCGCGGCGGCTCGGATCAACCGCCGACGTCCTTGCAAAGCGCGGCGAAGTGCTCGGCGTTGCCCGTGATGCCCAGCGCGATCAGCAGGTTGCTGTGAGGCGCCTTCTCGGCGATCCAGGCGACGGTGCCCGTCATCTTCAGCTTGACCGGAGCGCCCTTGCCGCCCGGGGCGAACCGAACGCCGATCTCCACCCGCGAGCCCCGGGGCGGGACCTGGCCGAGGCACCGCAAGACGATCTGCTCGTCGTTGGCTTCTTCGACCACGCAGTTGGAGCGCAGGCCATCCCACTGAACCACCGCGGGCAGCTCGCCCTCGCCGGCGAATCCCTGGAACGTCCGGGTGTCCAACTCGGCGGCCTTCCCCCGGCGCACCCGGCGCGTCGATCGGTCGCCGGTCTGCCGGTTGAGGTCGAGCACCTTGCGGGGCGCGCGCCCCGGCGTGCTGCTGCCGTAGGTCTCCGGGACGGCCGCGCCGGGCGCCGTCCAGACGCGGGGCCTGCTCTTGGGCGGCGGTCGAAGGACCCGCTTGCCGGGGTTCGTCATCGACTTGATGCGCCGCCGCTTCGCCTTGTCGCGGGCTTCGTTGACGGTCAGTGCATCTTCCCAGTCGGCGATGGCGTCGGCTTCGGCCAGCAGCTCGTCGGCGAAGTCGGGGGTCGATGCCGAACTGAACGCCCGGGTGATCATCGCGCTGTCGGCGCCGGGCCGGGAGCGGGGAGCCAGTTTCCCCGACGCCGGCGGCATGTCGAACTCGCCGCTCCAGGGAAGGTCCTCGCTGGTGTCCCGGACCACCTTGCCGGGCCAGCGGATCGCCGGGGAGGCGTCTTCGGCGAGGGCCGGGCGCAGCCGGGATGCCTCCAGAGGCTTCTCCACAAACCCGTTGGCGCCCGCGCCGCGGAAGAGCTTCACGGGGCCGGACTCGCCGGCGTAGATGGCCGAGCAGCCGTAGACGGGGACGGCCTCGAAGCCGGGGGTCCGGCGCACGACCTGCACGAAGGTGGCGCCGTCCATGCCCGCGAGGCTCAGGTCGACCAGCAGCAGATCCGGGCGGGCGGCCGCCATCTTCATCAAGGCGTCGTTGGCGTCCTTGCAGACGTCGACGTGGTAGCCGAGCTCTCCCAGGCTTCGTCGGGCGGCCGCGCCGGCGAGGGCGTCGGCGTCGACGACGAGTGCGACTTTCTGCGTCTGCATGAAGGCCTCTCTCATGGGGGACCCCTGGCCTCGGCTCCCGTCCGTCCTTGGTCGGGGGCCACTCCCAAAGGGTGGCTGCGGCGCTTGCGATCGATCAACGGCCCGAAGGGGGCGTTCGGCGGCGGTCCGAATGGGGGTTCGCTGTGTATCGTCCCGATTCCAGCGGGCCAGAAAGGACCGCAGCAGGAGGCTTTATGAGCGCCGAGGAGCACCGTCGTTTGTTCGATCTCACAGGCCGCTGCGCGGTCGTCACCGGAGCCGGGCGGGGGATTGGGTTTTCCCTCGCCGAAGGCCTCGCGGCGTTCGGCGCCTCCGTCGTCATCGCCGAGCTGGACCCCGTCACCGCCGAGTCCGCGGCCGCCCGTCTGGGCGCCCAGGGCCTCAACGCCATCGGCGTGGCCTGTGACATCACCGACACGCCGCAGTTCCGCGGCCTGCTCGATCGGGCCGAGGCGGAGTTCGGCGCCGTCGACATCCTGGTCAACAACGCCGGCGTCTCGGCCCGCATCGCGGCCGAGGAGTACCCCGACGACAACTACCACCGCATGGTCGCGCTCAATCAGACGGCGGTCTTCTTCGGCATGAGGGACCTGGCGAAGCGCTGGATCGACGCCGGGCGCGGGGGCTCGATCATCAACCTCGCCAGCTTCGCCGGGCTCGTCGCCGACCCCATGTCGGTGCCCTACGCCATGACGAAGGGCGCCGTCGTTCAGCTGACTCGCACGGCCGCCGTCGAGTGGGCGGACAAGGGCATCCGCGTCAACGCGATCGCGCCGGGCTACGTCCGCACCGAGATGACGGCCCACACCCTCGACACACCCGCCGCCGGCGCCGTGATCCAGGCCAAGACGGCCCTGGGTCGGGCCGGAAGAACCGACGAGATGATCGGCGCGGTCGTCTTCCTCGCCAGCGACGCCAGCGCCTACGTCACCGGGACCATCGTGCCCGTCGACGGTGGCTGGACGGCGATGTAGCCGGGCTCAGGACTCGCCCAGCGCACCGAGCAGGGCCGGGTGGAGGGCGCCGTTGGACGCCACGATCATTCGGTCGGTGATCCGGCCGTCGGCGCCGCTGCCGTCGGTGACGCGGCCGCCCGCTTCGCGGATGAGCAGCGTCCCCGCGGCCACGTCCCAGGGCTGCAGGTACAGCTCCCAGAAGCCGTCGTAGCGCCCGCAGGCCACGGCGGCGAGGTCCAGGGCCGCGGCGCCGGGGCGGCGGATGGCCCGAGCGAGGGGGAGCAGCCGGCTGAACAGGACGAGGTTCTCGGCCATCTGCGCCGGCTGGTAGGCGAAGCCCGTCGCCAGCATCGACCGGCGCAGCTCGGGCTCCGTGGACACCGCGATGGGGTCTCCGTTGCGGCGCGCACCCTGGCCTCGGATCGCCGTGAACAGCTCGTCCCGGCAGACGTCGAGCACGACGGCGACCACCAGCTCGCCGTCGGCCTCCAGCGCGATGCTGACGGCCCAGTAGGGGAAGTCGTGGGCGTAGTTGAGCGTGCCGTCCAAGGGGTCCACGACCCAGCGGCGGGCGCCGTCGCCGGCTTCGCCGCCCTCCTCCCCGAGGATCGCGTCGTCGGGGAACGCGGCGAGCAGCACCGAGCGGATCGCGTCTTCGGCGGCGACGTCGGCCCGGGTGACCAGGTCGATGTCCGTGGACTTGCTGCTGATGCCTTTGTCCGACCGGAACCGCTGGTGCTCGACCGCGGCGGCGCGGGCGGCGGTGACGGCGGCCTGCAGCTCGCCCGTCCAGTCGCTCACGACAGGGTCCGCAGCCGGGCGCACGCCTCGCGCAGCACCGGCTCCTCCTTGGCGAAGCAGAACCGCACGTACTGCTCGCCGATGGGCCCCCGGTAGAAGCACGCCCCGCTGACCGACGCGACCCCGGTTTCCTCCAGGATGTGCATGGCCGCTTCGCGCCCCGTGGCCTTGCCCAGGCGGGAGACGTCGGCGAGCACGTAGTAGGCGCCCTGGGGGACGATGGGCGGCAGGTCCACGTCGGTCAGGGCGTCGCACAGGAGGTCGCGAAGCACCGTGAACTGCCGGGTCAGCCCGGCGAAGTAGTCGTCGTCCATGGCCAGGCCGGCCGCGGCCCCCAGCTGCAGGGGCGTGGCCGCGCAGACCACCTGCAGGTCGTTGACGAGCATCAGCGACTGGGCGAGGTCCGGCGGCGCCGCGGCCATGCCGATGCGCCAGCCCGTGATGCTGAAGGTCTTGCTGAGCGACGTGATGGTCACCGTGCGCTCGCGCAGGCCGGGGATGGTCGCCGGGGAGATGTGCTCGCGGCCGTCGAACACGATGTACTCGTAGACCTCGTCGGTCAGCACGAGCAGGTCGGCTTCCGCGGCGATGGCGGCGATCAGCTCCAGCTCGGCGCGGGTCCAGACCTTGCCGCACGGGTTCGACGGGGTGCACAGGACCAGGGCGCGGGTGGTGGGCGTGATGGCGGCCCGGACGGCGGCTTCGGCGACCGCGAAGTCCGGCGGGGACAGCGTCACGAACGACGGGACGAGGCCCGCGGCCTGGGCGGCGTTGCGGTGGTAGCCGTAGTAGGGCTCGAACAGCACGATGCCGTCGCCGGGCTGCAGCAGGCCGTGCAGGACGCAGGAGAACGCCCCCGAACTGCCGGGGGTCACGACGATTTCGGTGTCGGGGTCGTAGGTGAGGCCGTTGTGCCGCGCGAGCTTGTCGGCGAGGGCGGCGCGGAGCTCCGGGCGGCCGTGCATCGGCGAGTAGATGGACTCGCCCGCGGCGATGGCGGCGGCGGCGGCGTCCCGGACGGGGCCTGGCGTTGGCAGGTCGCAGATTCCCTGGCCCAGGTTGAGGCCCCCCAGGCGGGTGCACTCCTGGGTCATGCGGCGGATGTCGGACTGCGCGAGGCCGTCGAGGTGGCGGCTTCGGAAGCGGGCAGGGGACACGGGAGGTTCCTGTCGTCGGGGGTCAGTCGGACTCGGCGAACAGGACGGGCTCGCTCTCGAAGTCGCGAGCGGAGTGGACCAGCAGGGTCGTCGGCATGCCGTCGAGCATGGAGTTGATGCGGTCGAAGAACGGCTCGGCGTCGGCGTCGGTCTCGGGCAGGCCGATGCCGAGGATGGCGAGGTCGGCGTCGCCGCTGACTTCGGCCATGAGGTCGGGGATGAGTCGTCGCTCGCGCAGCCGCACGTCGACGCGGGCGCGCATCCGGGCCGACTCGAGCAGGGAGTGGAGCCGCTCCTGGGCCTGGGTCTGCTGCGCGGTCGTCTCGACCACGGTGATGATCGTCAGCCGGCCGCCGCGCCACGCGGGGTGGGCCAGGATCTGCTGAGCGATCAGCAGCATCAGCCCGCCGTTGCCCTGCAGGCCGCCCCACCACAAGTGGATCTCCTCGCGGGTGCTGACGCCCCGCTGCGGGTCCCAGCGGACGAGCATCAGCGAGCGATTCAAGCCCGCCAGGTCCCGCAGCGTGGCGGTGTACCGGACGGCGTGGTCCCGGGACTGGGTCCACCCGATCATCACGGAGTTGGCCTGCAGCGGGCCGATCCCCGAGGACTGAGCGACGGCCACGATGCCGGCGTACAGGTCCGAGCAGACGTCGGCCCGGTAGAACACCGAGGGGGCCTCGGCAGACAGGTAGTCGTTGACCTCCGTCATGAGCTCGGCGCGCCGGCCGGCGTTGTCCTCGACCGAGCCCAGCAGGAGCTGGTGGTAGGTCATCATCCCCTGCTGGCCGACGACCTCGGTGCCCATCTGCAGCAGCCAGGGTCGCTCCTGGGGGTGGCCGCCCAGGACCACCAGGTTGGGCCGCCAGTTGCCCGCGTTGTACGGCACCTGCCGCATCTTGAGCAGGCCGTGACGCACCAGGGCGGCGTACACCCCGTGGCGGGCGTCGCCGTAGCGGACTTCGAGGTCGCGGCGCTCCGTCACGAAGAAGATGGCCGCGCAGATGGCCAGCGCCATGGCCATGGCCGGCAGGTTGATGACCGACATCACGTAGAAGCACGCCGCCGCGCCCCCCAGGGAGACGATGGCGGGGGCCTTGAACGCGGGCCGGAACGACGGGCTCGCCGCCCACTGCTCCAGGCCGCAAGCGAGATTCGTCAGGCCGTAGGTCGCCAGGAAGAACATGGTGAGGATCGGGGCGATGGCGTTGAGGTCGCCCAGCAGGATCCCGGCCTCGGCCAACGCGAAGGTGACGGCGAGGCCCACGAGGGGGTCGTTGTTCGGCCCGCTGCCGCGGCCCAGCTGCTCCGGCGCGAGGCCGTCGTTGGCCAGGGCCTGCAGGGTCCGCGGCGCCGTGAGAATCGAGCCGACGGCCGAGCTGAGCGTTGCCCCCCAGACCCCCAGGCTGATGAGCAGGGGCCACCGCGCGATGTTCCAAACCACCTGGCTGTCGTTGACGAGCTGGTGGGGGGGCGCCACGACGGCGAGCCAGACCGGCAGCGCCAGATAGACCAACAGGCCCACGGCGATGGCCGCCATCGTCCCCCGGGGCAGATCCTTCTGGGGATCCCGCAGGTCGCCGGACATGCCGACGCCCGCCATGATCCCCGTCACCGCCGGGAAGAACACCGCGAAGACGGTCCCGAACGACTCCCCGCGGGTGTTGATCCACTGGACCTCGTGGGGCACGTCGGGCAGGCCGCCGGCGACCAGCGACACCAGGGACGCTGCGATGGCCGCCATCACCAGGTACTGGCTCTTGATCGCCAGCTCGGCGCTCTTGGCGGAGACGACCACCAGCCCGATGAGCACGACGCTGCCCCAGAGGCGGACGTCCAGCCCGGGGATGACCGCGCTCAGGGCCTCCGTGAAGCCCACGATGTAGAAGGTGACCGACAGGGCCTGAGCGAGGAACAGCGGGATGCCGACGGCGGCGCCGACGGGGGCACCCAGGCTGCGGCTGATGATGTTGTAGGCCCCGCCGGCGCCGACGATGCGGTTGGTGGCGATGGCCGAGACCGACAGCCCCGTGGCCCCGGTGATCACGTGGGACAGCAGCACGATGCCGATGGCGCCCAGGAGGCCGGCCTGACCGGTCACCCAGCCCAGGCGCAGGTACATGATCACGCCCAGGATCGTCAGGATGCTGGGGGTGAAGACTCCCGAGAACGCGCCGAAGCGCTTCGCGGAGGGCTCGGCGGTGGTCAGGCGACCTCCTGCGTCGGCGGCCGGCGGCTGTCCACGAGGCGCTTGATGCGGGCGATGCCCTCCAGCGCCCAGATGGCCGGCAAGACCCGCCACGGCCGGAAGACGTCGCCGGCGAGGACCGAGATGATCTCCCGCTTCAGCGCCTCGATGCCCGCGTTGCCGTGGGGCGGCCGCATGAGGACGTCCCGGAAGTAGGGGTCGTACCAGGCGTAGATGAAGCGGGTGAAGACCGTCAGCGCGCCCCGGACGCTGCGCTCGAAGCCGGCGAAGTCGCGGGCCATGGGGAGGCGGCCGCCGGCGAGGGCCGGGCCGGCGGCGGCGGCGGCGAGGGACGCCCCGCTCATGGCCAGGTGGACGCCGGAGCTGAAGACCGGGTCCAGGAACGCGCCGGAGTCGCCGATCATCACCCAGCCGTCGCCGGCCATCTGGGCGCAGCGGTGCTGGAAGTTGGCGGTGATCTCCACGTCGCGGGTGGGCTTGCCTCCGGCCACGCGGCCGGCGATGTGCGGCGCGTCGGCGAGCACGTCAGCCCAGATGGCGGCCTTGTCCAGGCCGGCGGACTTGCGCTGCCGGAACCAGTCCTGGGAGACCACCGCGCCGACGCTGGCCGAGCCGCCGGCGAACGGGATGAACCACATCCAGCCCCAGTGGGTGGCGACGATGCCGATGGTGCCTTCTTGCTCGCCACCCAGGCGCTCGACGCCCTCGTAGTGGGTGTACAGCGCGACCTTGTTGAGCACTGGGTCGGGGCGACGCAGATCCAGTTGCCGGCCCAGGGCCGTCGTGCGGCCCGAGCAGTCGGCCACCAGCCGAGCGTCGACGGTGCGCTCCTCGCCGGCGGCGGTGCGCAGCGTGACGCCGGTGCAGCGGTCGCCGTCGAACTCGAAGCGTCGGACGGAGGTCTTGTCCCGCGCGTCGACGCCCGCCTCGACGGCGGCATCCCACAGCAGCTCGTCGAAGGGCCCGCGCTCGACCTCGTAGGCGTGGTCGGCTTTGCGCGTCGAGGCGTGGGGGAAGTGGAAGTACTCGTGACCGTCGCCGTCGGCGAAGCAGAAATACGCGCCGTACTTCTTGATGAAGCCGGAGTCGGCGAGGCGCTGCTCGATTCCGAGCTCGCGCCAGACCGCGGTGGTGGCCGGCAGGAGGCTCTCGCCCACGCAGAACCGGGGGTGGCGGGCCTTCTCCACCAAGAGGCAGGACAATCCGCGCCGCGCCAGCAGGTGCGAAAAGGTGGTGCCGGCTGGGCCTCCGCCTACGACGACGACGTCGTAGCGATCGGCGATGGGGGGAGGGGGGACCGGCGGACTCACGGTCGCGGAGTGTATCGTGCGCCGTGCCACCCGGCAGCCCGACCTGGCGCTCCGGGCCAGGGACTCGGGCCGAGCGCGGGAACTCTCTCACGCGCGCGCTTGATCCTTGCTGCCCGGTGCTCCACCTTGGTTGTCTGGAGGTCGACCCGGATCCCGTGATCCGGGCCCTGCTGAGCGTCTTTGCGGGACGCTCGGAACGACTGGAGCCCTTGTGTCCGACCCGAGCCGGAGCGCGGATCCCCAGAGCCTGCTGGCTCAGGGCGAGTACATTCGCGCAGGCCGGATCTACGAGAATCGCCACGACATCGACGACGCCGTCAATGCGTACGTGTCCGGCGGGGCGTGGGAAGAGGCGGCCCGGCTTCAGAGCGCCCAGGGCAGCTACCACGATGCCGGCGTGACGCTGATGGCGTCGCTGCCGACCCGGCCGACGCCGGTTGTGCGGCTGACGCCTCGGGCCCGGCAGAACGCCTTGAACGCAGCGCTGATGTTCGCTCGCGCCGGCTCGCGCCGCGAGGCGGTGGGGTTGTTGATCAACCTGGGGCAGACCCAACGGGCGGCTTCCTTGCTGCAGATGGCGGGGATGCGCAAGGAGGCGGTCCGCGCGATGCGGGGCGAGCACCTGGACGGCAGCCCGTGGCCGCCGGGGGTGTTGTTTCCCCTGGGCAGCGAACTCGATGCGTCTGAGGGCCCCAACTGGAATGAGGGCGGGGATGCCGGGGCCACGGCCTCGTCGAGCGGTGGGTCGGCGCCCTGGGAGTCCGGCGGAACCGCGGGGGCCTCGTCCGGCGGGCCGCGGTCGTCCCGTCCCCGCGGCGGTCTGGACCTGAACAACTGGTCAGTCAGCCGGGAAGCCGCCCCCGAGCCTCCGACGCACACGGGCACCCATCCCCGGGTGAACGCGCCGTCGTCGCCGCCGCCGCGGTCCATTCGGCCGCCGGCGCCTCCGCCGTCCCGCGCCGCGCCCCCGCCGGCGTTTGGTGGGGGCCCCGAGGAGAGCAACGGCAGCCCGGAGACGAGCTACGGCACGCCTCCCGGACCGGCCGGCGGGCCGCCGCTGAGCCAGCCGCCAGCGCAGCCCGTGCCGCCGTTCCCGTCGCCCGGCGTCGGGGGCCTGATGACGACGGACGCCGCGGACTTCAAGGGGCTGGCGGACTCCGACTTCGACCTGGAGCACCTCTACAGCAACGCCCCCGGCTCCGGGAAGGACCTGGACGTGCGCTTTGCGCCCAGTCAGGCCGGGCAGGCCGCGGACGCCGGTCCCCTCGGGGGCGCGGGGCAGCCGGCTCCGGCCTTTGGCGGACCGGGCGGATACGACGCCCCGCCGACGGGCTTTGAGCCGCCGCCGCCGAGCTTCGACGCGCCGCCGACGGGCTTTGAGCCGCCGCCGACGGGGTTCGACCCGCCGCCGACGGGGTACGACGCGCCGCCGGCGGGGTACGACGCGCCGCCGGCGGGGTACGACGCGCCGCCCCCCGCCGGCTCCAGCTTCGGTGGCTACGGCCAGCCGCCTCCGGCCCCCGCCCCGGCCCGCCCCCCACCGCCCGCCCCCGCCCCCCGGCACCGCGCCCCGGCCGGTGGAGGACGCTTGCGCCGCGCCGCGCCCGGCTCCTTGGAGCAGCAGGAACTGGCCTCGGCCGTGGCGACCGCCCCGGGGGACCGCAGCTACCCGTTGGCCGTCGCCAAGGTGGTGGAGCTCTCCTGGGAGAAGGAGCTGCTGCCGCCTCAGGTCACGCGCTTCCTCGATGAGTTCCTGGACTGGGCGGCGCGCAACCCGATCCCGCCGGAGAGCTGGGCGGTGCTGTACGCGCTGGCCCGCTTGTTCGAGTTCCACGACCGGGTCGACGGCAGCCGCCGCGCCTACGAGTTGTTGCTCCGCCAGGAGCCGGGGTTCCTCGACGCCGCGGGCCGGCTGCAGCGCATCGAGGAAGGTCTCGCCGAAGCCGAAGACGGCAACTGGTACCCGGTGGGCCAGCTCATCGACGGCCAGCACCAGTTCGCCAGCCTGCCGCCCATCGAGGACCTGCCGCCGCTCGACAACGCGACCGGCGAACTGCCCCTGCCCGCCGCGCCCCAGCGCCGCCGCCGCATCGCCCCCGAGCGGGGCGGCCGCAGCTCGCACGCGCCGGGGTTCCAGGCGGCTCCGCCGTCCGCGCCGCCGCCGCCGAAGCGCAACAACGACGAGACGATGGACTTCGACGACTACGTCGCCACGATGCCCGAGCAGTCGGTGCGTGGCCGCCCCGACCCCCGCCGCAGCCACGGGTCTCGGTCGAGCCACGGTTCGCGGTCGAGCCACGGTTCGCGGTCGAGCCACGGTTCGCGGTCGAGCCACGGTGGGTACGGAAGCTCCAGCAGTTACGGGAGCTCGCGCAGCTACGGCCCGGGGCCCCAGTACACCGAGGACGGCAAGCTCGCCCCGGGCACGATGATCGGCGAGCGGTACCGGGTCGAGGGCTTCGTCGGGGCCGGGGGCATGGCCACGGTCTACAAGGCGACGGACCTCGAACTTGAGGAGATCGTCGCGCTGAAGCTCTTCCAGCAGGTCATCCAGAACAAGGCGGGGCTGGAGCGATTCCGCCGCGAGATGAAGCTGAGCCGGAAGCTCGTGCATCAGAACATCGTGCGCATCTACGAGTTCGGCACGTGGCACGGCGCCCGCTTCATCACGATGGAGCTCCTGCACGGCGAGGATCTCGAGGAGTACATGGAGAGCCACGGCGCGCCGTTCGGGATCGCCGAGGGCCTGGGCCTCATGATGCAGGCCTGCGATGGGCTCGGCGCCGCCCACGAGAACGGCGTCATCCACCGCGACGTGAAGCCCCAGAACCTGTTCGTGACGGGCGAGGGCAGCAAGCTCAAGGTCATGGACTTCGGCATCGCCAAGGCGAGCGATGGCGACGCGAATCTCTCGGCGAGCGGCGTCCGGGTGGGAACGCCCCGCTACATGAGCCCCGAGCAGATCCAGGGCGACGCGAAGATCGGTCCCGCGGCGGACCTCTACGCGCTCGGCGGGGTCATGTACGAGGTGTTCACGGGCACGCCGGTCTTCAAGGAAGAGGAGCTGGTGCCCCTGCTGCTCTGCCACATGACAGAGCCCGCGGAGCCGCCGAGCAAGCGCAACCCGGCCATCCCCAAGAAGATCGAAGAGATCATCTTGAAGCTGCTGGAGAAGAACCCCGACGACCGCTACGCCGACTGCGGCGCGCTCAAGAAGGCGTTGCTGCGCGCGTACATCGAGATCGAGAGCTCGTGACGAAGAGCCCCGTGTGATCCCCCGACGACCGTGAGACTCGACCGCCTCGGACCGTCGGAGCTTCCCGTCAAGGTGGGCCAGTTCACGCTGCAGCAGATCCTGGGGCACGGCGGGGTGGGCATTGCCTTCCGGGCCGAGAGCCGCGGCGTCGGTGGGCTGCCGCGGGTGGTGTGCCTGCTGGCTTCGCCGCCGGCGGGGGCGGGGGACCCGTGGGGTGGCGCCCTGGATGGCCTGAACGAGGCGCGGCTGCTGCGGCACCGGGGCATCGTGCAGACGTTCTCGGTGGCCGACCGCGCGGGCGCGCCGTTCGTGGTGACGGAGCTCGTCGAAGGGCTGGGCCTGGACAAGCTGGTGGCGGCGGCCGGCGCGCTGCCGGCCCGCTCGGTGCTGGACCTGGGGGTGCAGGCGTGCGCGGCCCTGGCCAGCGCCCACGGGCTCATTCAGGGCGGGCAGGCCCGGCCGGTGCTGCACGGGGCGCTGCGGGCCAGCCGCGTCATGATCGGCCTGGACGGCGTGGTGAAGGTGCGCGGATTCGGTCTGCGGGGCCTGGAGGGGCGCACCGACGGACGCTCGCCGGCCGCGGCTGCGTTCCTGGCCCCCGAGCAGCTGCGAGGCCGGCGGCCCACGTCCCGCAGTGACCTCTTCGCCGTGGGTGTGTGTCTGGCTCTGGCGGCGACTGGAGACCTGCCCGGCCCGGGACCCGAGGCGACGGGAGCCCAGCGACTGGCGGCCGCGGACCAGGGGTTGTTGACGCCGGAGCTGGCGGCCGCGGTCGCCGAGCGCTGCCCGGGGCTTCAGGACGTCCTGGCCCGGCTTCTGGAGGTGGACCCCGACCGCCGATACGCCCAGGCCCGGGAGGCCGAGGGCGCGCTGCGGGAGCTGCGGGCCGGGGTTCAAGGGGGCGCGCGGTTGAGCCGCCTGGTGCAGCGCCACCTGGGCGAGCGCATCGGGACGATCACACAGCCGGGCCCCCGCCCGACGGGGCCCATGCCGGTGGTGCCCCGCGCGGGCGCGGCGGAGCCGGCGCTGCATCGGCCCGCGCCGACGGACGCGCCCACGGTGTCGGGGCCGGCGGAGACCGGGGTGCCGGCGTCCGACGACGTGCCGACGTCGCCGGGCGGAGCGGCCGCCGGGGGCGGTGCCGCGCGCCTGGGCCCGACCGATGAGGAGGCGACGCGGGCCCACCCCGGGCCGCGAGCCACCGAAGAGGCGACGTTGGCTCAAACCGGGCCGAGACCGACGGCCCCGCCCCGAGCGACCGAAGAGGCGACCGTGCCGCACCCGGGGCCGCCCCGAGCCGCCGCCGCCGCCCTCGGGCCCGCGGACGACGGGCCGCCGACGGTCGAGGAAGCCACGGTCGCGCACCCCGGGCCCCTGTCGAGTCAGGAGCTGATCGCGCGGCCCGAGGTCATGGCCGTCGCGAGCCTGGACCCGCTGGCGCGGTCGGCGCCGGCCACGGAGCGAAGCCCCCGCGATGTCCCGCGGTCCGCCCCGAAGTCCACGCCCAGGTCCACGCCGAAGGCCGCCCCGAGGCCCGCGCCCGCGCCCGCGCCCGGTGCACCCGCCCGTCCGTCGAGCGCCAACCTGCTGCCGCCGGGGGTCTCGGCGGCGTCGCTGCTCGCCGACGGCCAGCTGAGCGAAGCCGCCGAACTCCGCCCTGCGCCGCGGGCGGCTCCCCGGTCCGCGCCCCGGCCGGCTCCCCGCCCGGCTCCCGGCTCCCCACCCCGGCCCCCGGTCCCCGCGGCAGTTCCTCGGGCCGCCGCCTCGCCCGCGGTCTCCCCGGCCCCCGTCGACCCGCCCCGGCCGGGGCCGGCAGCTCGTCCGCGGCCCGTGACGCCGGCGCTGGACGACGTCCCCACCGACGGCGGCAGCCCGGCCCCCATCGCCGCGTCGCGGCAGCCGCCTCGACCGGCGGCGCCGTCGGGCGTCAGTTCGGTGCGCGCGGTTCCGCCGGGGCAGGCGCCGGGCTCCGCCCGTCCGGCCCAGGCGCGACGGGCTCGAAAGAAGGTCCCGCCCAAGGGCTCCGGCGCCTCGCGCCAGTTCCTGATCCGCGCCCTGGGGGCCCTGGCCGTCGGCGGGGGGCTGGTGTTCATCGCCCTGGCGACGATCGCCGGCGGCAAGAAGCCCGAGGGGATCGAGGAGGTCGCCCTTCCTCCGGCGGACGAAGAGCGGGCGGCGCGGCAGGCCGGCCGGGCGGCGTCCGACGGCGGCGCGTCCGACGCCTCCGCGTCCGACGGCGCGGCCGCGGTGGACGCCGAAGCGGACCCGTTCCTGGACGTCGCGGCTGGGCCCGAGGAGGCCGACGGAGCCGACGATCCCCCCGTGGCCGCGGTGCCGGCCGATGCTCCCCAGCCCCCCGACGGGATCGAAGCCGCCGACGCCGGGGAGCCGTTCCCCCCGCCGCGGGCCACCGCGACGCCCGAGCCCAAGCCCCAGTACCTGCCGCCGCCGAAGTCCCAGCGCGAAGTCGTCATCGAGCGGAGTACCGGCCCGGTCTCCTTGTCCGTCTCCCACCGCCCTGCGCGCTCGGGGCGCCCGGGCGCCAGCGACCTCGTTTCGGTGAAGGTGACGGGGGCGGCCGACGGGTCGGTGACGCTGCACTACGGCCGCCAGGGCGGCCCGTACCAGTCGAAGCCACTGAAGAACAAGGGCCGCGGCCGGTTCGAAGGCTGGCTGCCGTTCGAGGTCGCCGCCGGGGAGAACCTGGCCTACTGGATTCAAGCCGCCCATCCGCGCGCGGGCTCCGACGCCTGGTCCGGCAGCCGCAGCAACCCTCACCTCGTCCCGGTGAAGTAGGCGATGTCCCGGCCCGTGTCGGGGGTTGAACGCCTCTGGTTGGCGGCGGCCCGCATCGCTGCCCCCTTCGCCAACCAGATCGTGGTGGAGGGGGAGGGCACGCTGCCGTCGGACGAGGCGCTGGCGCTGGCGATCGCGGCGGCCAGCACCGCGATGCCGGGCGCCCGCTACCGACTCACCGGCTTCGGGCGCGGTCTTCGCTGGGCTCCGGGGGCGCCGCCCGTGCCCGTGCTCCGGGTGGAGCCGCGGTGGGACGCCCGCAGCGACGCCGGCGCCCCGTGGCTCAGGGAGCCCCTCGATCCCCGGCGGGGCCCCGCCGTCGCGGTGGTCGCGGTCCCCGGGGACACCCCGCGACTCGTCTTCCGCAGCCTGCATGCGCTCATGGACGGCCGGGGGACCGAGCTGTTCGCCCGGGGGGTCTTCGCAGCGCTGCGGGGCGAGAACGTCGTGCCCGCCGACGGCGACGGGACCACCGACCTGGACGTGGCGGGGCCCGGCGCCGTCGAGCCCGTCGTGGCCGCCAGCTGCCCGTCGGCGTTGCCAGGGACCGGGAAGGCACTGGCCGTCACGTGGCGCCGGCGGACGGTCGCGGGAAGCGGGCGCCGCATCGTGGCCCGCCTGGCCCTGGCCCTCGCGGCCCGCACCGACTCGCCCGCGGCCTGCCGCATCGACGTCCCCGTGGACCTGCGCGCGTTCGCCCCCGACCACGCGAGCACCGGCAACCTCACCGGCATCGTCCGGCTGCCCGTGGCCGCGGGGCTCGCCCCCTGGGCGGAGCCGGCCGGCGTCGACGCCCTGTCCGCGGAGCTTCGCCACCGCATCGGCCGCGGCGACGCCCAGGCGTTCGTCCGCCGGGCGGCGGAGCTGGGCTCGACCCCCATCGCCCTGATGACGTCCGTGGGTCGCACCCGCGCGCAGCAGCGCCTGCAGTCGGGGCGCTACGAGACCACCGCGACGATCTCCAACCTCGGGCGCGTGGAGCTGGCGGGCCTGTCCGGGGGCCCGTTCCAGGCTCGCTCGGCGTTCTGGATCCCGCCGGGCAACCCCGGCCTGCCCCTCTTCGTCACGGTCAGCGGCGGCCCCGCGGGACTCGAACTGGCGGCCAGCGCGCCGGTGGACCTCGCCGCCGACGGCCGCCTCGACTCGCTCCTCGACGTCCTGGAGGCGGCGTGCTGATCGACCCCGCCGCGATCTCGGGGCAGGCTGCCTACGGCTGGCTGATCGACACGGTGCAGCCTCGCCCCGTCGCCTGGATCACGACCGTCCAGCCCGACGGCGCCACGAACCTCGCGCCCTTCTCGTTCTTCAACGGCGTCTGCGCGCGGCCGCCCATCGTCAGCGTGTCGATCATCGCCAAGGCCGTCGGCGATCCCCGCCGGTTCGAGCCCAAGGACACCGCCGCCAACATCGCGCGCACGGGGGAGTTCGTGGTGCACCTGGCCACGGCGGGTGACGCCGCGACCGTGTTGAGTTCGTCGGAGCACTGGCCGGCGGGAACCGACGTGCCGGCGGAGCTGGGCCTGGAGGTGGTGGCCGGGAGCCACGTGGCGGTGCCGCGCCTGGTCGGTGCGCCCGTGGCGATGGAGTGCCGCCTGGAGTCGATCACGGAGGTGGGGGAGCCGGCGGCGTCGCTGGTGCTGGGGCGCGTGCTCGCCTGGCACGTGGACGAGGAGATCCTGGGCGAAGACGGCCGGCCCCGTTCGACCCGCTGGGATCCCCTCGCTCGGCTCGGCGTCGAGGGCTTTGCGCCGCCGCGAGCGGATCTCAGCGGAGGCTGATGCGGGCTCCGCCGAGCGCGGCGGAGCGCTCCAGGGCGGCCAGCCAGCGCAGATCCTCGGCCCCGTCGGCGGCGCTCCAACCCTCGGGGGGCTCGGCGCCGTCGAGCCGCGCCCGCCAGTCGAGCAGGCAGCGGGCCACCGCGAGGCCGTCGTCGTCGAGGGGCGCGTCGGGCAGCTCGGGGTCTTCCCACACCACGCCGGCGCCTTCGATGCGGCGCAGCCCGCCGCCGGGCCCCGCCTGGGTGACGAGGGGGAGGGAGCCCTCGCCCCAGCGGGTGAGCTCCCCGGGCAAGGCGAGGCCGCCGCGCTCGAAGTGCAGCGCCCACCGGCCGCCGGGCCACGCGCCGAAGTGGATGGGCTCGGCGTCGCGGAGGGAGAACAGCGCGCCTCCGTCCACGGCCACGGTGCCGCACAGGACGCCCTCGGGGCCGAGGCCGCGGCCGAAGTCGTGGCCGGCGAAGACCCGCTGGGCGACGGCGTGCAGGGGCGGCCGATCGAGCAGCGCCCGGGCGACCGCGGTGGCGTGGTAGCGGTACCCGGCCCCCTCCGAGGCGACCAGCAACAGCCGGCCGAGCTCCCCCGACCTCGCCAGCGCGCGGGCGAAGCGCATCCAAGGGAAGCGCGGGTTCTGCTCGGCGACCTCGACGGCGTCGGGCGCGGCGGCAGCGAGGGCCACAGCAGCGGTCGGGGCCAGGGCGAGGGGCGTCTCCAGCAGGGCGGGCAGCCCGCGATCGAACACCTCGCCTGCGACCCGGGCGTTGTCCGGGGACGAGACGCAGACGATGGCACCGCGGGCACCCCAGGCCGCCGCCGCCTGCAGATCGTGGGCGCCGGGGACCTCCAGGGCCTCGGCGGTGGCGCCCAGGCGCTCGGGGCCGCGGGAGATCACGCCGACCAACTCGAACCGGTCGGCCAGGGGCCCGCGCAGCAGAGGACCGTAGACGTTCGCGGCGCGGGTCCCGGCGCCAACCAGGACGACCGGCAGCCGGGTGCCGGTCACGCGCGGGCGCGCGAGAGCCTGGGACGGCGCAGCCTCCTCCTCCTCCTCCGCCGGGGCCGACAGCGCGAAGTCGCCGACGAAGCCCTCGGCGCCTCGCAACGGGATGCAGAGGTCGCCGGAGCAGGCCTGCACCGTGAGCTCGCCGGCCTCGTGCACCCAGACCGAGGTGCCCGCCAGCAGCGAAGCGAGATCGTGTTCGGGGGCGTACGGGTCCAGGGGGCCCAGGCTGAGGGCGGAGAACGCGAGGCCGGCCGGTCCGACGTCGAAGGCCCAGGCCGTCGGGAAGCCGGGCGACTCCAAGGTCCATCCCAGGGCGTCGACCTTGCCGGCGGCCCCGTCGTACAGGTCGCCGGCGCTGACCTTGAGCAGCTCGACGTCGCCCAGCTGAGACGCCACGGCGGGCTCCTGCAGCTGGGCCGCCAACGTGTCGCAGCCGGGACAGTTCTCGGCCGAGACGATGAGCAGCAGGGTGCGGGCCCCCCGGGTGCGGGCGCGGTCCAGGGCGGCCCGCAGAGGGCCGTCGACGTCGAGGCGGTCGGGCATGGCGGGGACCGTAGCAGCCCGTTGGTTGACGCCGCCGCGGGGCGCCGGTAGCACCCCGTCATGTCCACGCCCGACTCGCTCCACGCCTTCCGTGAGGTGCCTCGCACCGGCGTCATCTTCGTCATGGCCGAGGCCACCCGACGGGGATTCCGCTACGGACACCCCGACTGGGCCAACCTCGGCCAGGGGGCGCCGGAGACCGGCCCGCTGCCCGGGGGCCTCGACCGGCTCGAGAAGATCGACGTCGACATTCGCGAGCACGAGTACAGCCCCGTCGCCGGCCGGCTGGACCTGCGCGAAGCGGTCGCCGACCTCTACAACCAGCGGTACCGCCGGGGGATGAAGAGTCAGTACAGCGCCGAGAACGTCGCGATCAGCGGCGGCGGACGGGTGGGGCTGACCCGCGTGGCGGCGTCGCTGGGGCCCATCCACCTGGGCCACACGCTGCCTGACTACACCGCCTACGAAGAGCTCATGAGCACGTTCGCGGCGTTCGTGCCGATCCCGATCGTGCTGGACCGGGCCGAGGGCTTCACGCTGCCCATCGCCCGACTTCGGCAGGAGATCGTGGGCAAGGGACTGGGCGCGCTGCTGCTGTCCAACCCGACCAACCCGACGGCCACGGCGCTCCGGGGGGGGGCCCTGCGCTCCTGGGTCGAGGCCTGCCGCGGGCTGAACTGCACGCTCATCCTCGACGAGTTCTACTCCCACTACCTGTACGGCGACGCCGCCCGCAGCGACGGGCCGAGCCTCTCGGCGGCCGAGTTCGTCGAAGACGTAGACAACGACCCGGTCGTGCTCGTGGACGGGCTCAGCAAGAACTGGCGCTACCCGGGGTGGCGCCTGTCCTGGACGATCGGGCCCCGTGCGGTCATCGAGCGGGTGACCTCGGCGGGCTCGTTCCTGGACGGCGGCGCTTCGCACCCCATCCAGCGGGCGGTGCTGCCGTTGATCGACCGGGACAGCGCGGACCAGGAGGCCCGGGCCATCCAGCAGACGTTCGGCGTCAAGCGCGACTTCGTGGTGCAGCGGCTGCGGGGCATGGGCATCGGCCTGCCCAGCAAGCCCATGGGCAGCTTCTACGCGTTCGCCTGCCTGGACGATCTGCCGCCGTCCCTGCGCGACGGCATGGACTTCTTCCGGGCCGCCCTGGAGCGCAACGTCATCACCGTCCCCGGCGAGTTCTTCGACGTGAACCCGGGGCGCCGCCGGGGGCACATTCCGTCGCGCCTGAAGCAGTTCGTGCGGATCAGCTTCGGCCCGTCCCAGGACTCGGTGGAGACCGGCCTCAACCGCCTGGACGCCATGATCAGGGAAGCGTGAGCTTCGCGTGAGTCGTTGAACTGAGCCGACCCGCGAGCTCGTCGGCGTGCGCTCAGCCGGCGTCGCCGCCGGGGGTGGCCGCGGCGTCTGCGCGCTGCCCGTCGAGCCACTGGCCCAGATCCCGGCCGCCCCAGGTCTCCTGGGCGTCCTGCCGATCGTCGCCGCCCTGGGCCGACCGCTCGATGGCGCGCAGCACCCCGTCCCACAGGGCGATGCGCGCCTCCAGGGCGCCGCGCGCCGCCAGGGTCGCCTCCTCCCACATCAGCTCGTCGTCGCCGCACAGCTCCATGAGCATCGCCCGGCCCATGGGCCCGTGCTCTTCGCCGTCGAGGGCGACGTGGCGCTGCAGGTAGATGCGGAAGTTGGCGCGGGGGTCGGGGTGCTGGCTCAGGAACTGGTGGTAGGGCCCACCCAGGACCGGCCGGAGCGCAGCCCGAGTGGCCTCGGACGCGCCGTCGCGGACTCCGCGCAACGCTCGGGCCGCCCGGACCCCGCCCGATGCGCGCTTGTCCATCTCCTTGAGGACGTTGTCGAACATGACCGGAATCAAGTCTTCGCGGGCCAGGAGCAAGGACGCGGCGACCTCGTGGGGCTTGCCCTGGGCGGTGGCCAGGGTGTGCAGGACGAACTGCTTCGTGGCGTCGCAGATGCCCAGCGGAGCCAGGGCCTCGGCCGGGGTTCGCCCCCCGCGCAGCGACTGCTCGAAGCGCAGCATCGGCCGGGGGTCGGCCCCGATCTCGCCCATGGCCCGCAGGTACAGCGTGTAGTGGCTGATGTACTCGCCGTCGAAGACCTCGTCGGTCTCCTCGCCCAGCACGATCTCGTTGATCATCCGGGCCGCCAGCGGCTTGTCCGTCGGCAGCCAAGGGGTGTCCACGCAGGTCAGCGTCCGCTGCAGGGACTTCGTCAACGTCATGAAGTCCCACACCGCAAAGACGTGGTTCTTCATGAACACGCGCAGACCCTGCTCGTCGCGGACCCGGGTGTAGATGTAGTGGGTAGCGAGCTTTGCCTGGAACGGCTCGACCCGCCGACACAGCAGCGCGAACGGCGACTCTCCCTTGCGGTAGTGGCGGCTGTTGGGCTGCATCGTGCAGTACCATAGCCAGCCTGCCGCCGGCCCGCGTGCCACGATGGCCACCCCACGGTCGGGCCGGGCGGCCCGGGTGGGGTTTGGAGGCTCCGTGAACCTGCCCTGGTACTACGACTTCTCGTGCCCGTACGCCTGGCTCTCGTCCCTGTGGGTCGAGGACCTGGCGGCCCGCTGCGGCGCGACGCTGGAGCCCCGGCCGATCCTTCTGGGCGGGGTGTTTCGGGCCCGGGGAGCGGCCCAGAACATGGCCGCGGGCATGGTCGAAGGGAAGGCGCGGCACAACGCGTGGGACCTGGAGCGGCACGCCCGGCTCCACGGCAAGGCCATGGCCTGGCACCCGCGCCACCCGGTGCGGACGGTGACGGCCCTGCGGACGCTGCTGGTGGCCGGCGAGGAGCACCGCATGGCCCTGACCCATCGGTTCTTCGCGGCGTACTGGGAAGAACACCGGGATCTCGACGACGACGCGGTCGTGGCGGCGGTCCTGGACGAAGCGGGGCTCGACGGGGCGGCGCTGGTCGCCGCGACCCAGGATGCGGCGGCGAAGGACGACCTGCGGCAGCGGACGGCGCAGGCCCTCGACGACGGGGTGTTCGGGGTGCCCGCGTTCGTGATCGGTGGGGAGCTGTACTGGGGGCAGGACCGTCGCGACGAGGTGGAGCGGTTGCTCGGCGGGACTCCGGCGGCGCCGGCGCGGGGCGGAGAGCTCGCGCCGACGGACTTCTGGTTCGACTACAGCTCGCCGTGGGCCTGGGTCGGCTCGCTGCGTGTGGAGGAGGCGTTCGGCGACGCGGTCCGCTTCCGGCCGATGTTGCTGGGCGCCGTGTTCCAGGCCGTCGGCCAGCCCATGGTCCCGCTGCATGCGTTCTCGGACGCGAAGCGCGCCTGGTACGGCAAGGACCTGCTGCGTCAGGCCGGAGCCAGCGGCGGCGCCGTGCAGTGGCCGTCGCGCTTTCCCTTGCGCACGGTGCTCCCGCTGCGGGTCACGCTGCTGGCGGGGCCCGATTCACCGGCGGGCCGCCGCTTCGTGCACCGCGCGTTCCGGGGCTGCTGGGAAGAGGACGCGGATCCCGCCGATCCGACCGTCGTTGCCGGCTGGGCCGACGAGTGCGGCCTCGACGGCGCCGACCTGGTGGCCCGGGCCACGGAGCCCGACGCCAAGCACGCGCTCTTCGCCGCGGTGGCCGACGCCGTCGGCGCCGGCGTGTTCGGCGCGCCGACGCTCGTGGTGCACGCGGCGGAAGACCACCTCTTCTGGGGCAGCGACCGCATCGAGCTGGCCCGCCGGGCGGCGGCCGGGGACCGCGCGGTCCAGGGCAGCTGAGGCCCCGGACCGCGCTCGCTCAGAAGAACAGCGCGAGCAGCGCCCCCCACAGGCCCACGACGCTGGCGATGACGCTCAGCAGGGCGAGCACGTCGAGCAGCGGGTGGTCGCCGGGCACAATCGTCACGGGCGCCGGGGGCAGGGCCGGGGCGACGGGCGCGACCCGGGGGAGGGTGATGGGAGCGACGGCGGGCCGGGTGGACGTCAGGGGGGAGGGAGACGAGTGCATGGGGGCTCCTTGGTTGAGGGGGGGCGCGCCAACCCGGCCGCCGTCCTCACCTGACAGGCTGGCGCTGATGGCCTGGCCCGGCCACGGATCCGGGGTCGCTTCCGAACGCTCCGGAGTACGATATGTACGCCACAAAGACTTACATCTGCTGACTTGTCATCGGCCTGTGTGCGGTCGTTCCGCGCTCCGCGGTGTACGGGCGGGGAGAACTCGAGTCCGGGGCGGCCGCCGGCTCCGGGAGGCGCTCGGCTCGACCCGCGTCCCATCGGGCGGGGCGTGATCTCGCCGCTCACGCGGCCTGCTACGGTTGCTCCGTGAGCCGCCCCACCGTCGACATCAACGACTCCATCGCCTACCGGATCTACGTGACGAACCGGTTGCTGCGCCGGTCGTTCCTGGCCATGGCCGAGCGCCGTGGCGTGGACCTGGGGCCCGAGCAGTGGTTCGTGCTCAACCGCCTGGCCTGGCGCGACGGGCGCAGCCAGGGGGAGCTGGGGGAGGCGATCTTCGCGGACCGCCCCAACCTGAGCCGCCTCATCGGCGCGCTGGAGAAGAAGGGCCTGCTGCGGCGCGAGGCCGACAAGCGCGATGGCCGGCGGATGCTGGTCTACCTGACCGACGCGGGGCGGGAGACCCACGACGCCTTCGCTGCGGGCGTGGACTCGGCCCGGGCGAGCCTGTTCGACGGCATCGAGCCCGAGGCCCTGGAGGCGGCGGTGGCGGTGCTGAACCGGGTCCGGGCCAACGCCGCCGCCCTGCTCGAAGCGGAGTAGACCGGCTGCCGTCGGACCCCCGAACGGGATTCATGACTCGACTTGTTGCAAGAGCAACAAATGGCCGTTGAGTTTGTTGCGTAGGCAACGGACAGCTCGTTCCTGGGCTCATCCGACGCCGTCCTTGCCCCGTTTGTTGCGTGGGCAACAAGTAGCCTGACCATGCGCCGCATCGCCTTTCTCGCCGCCGTCCTGACCTCAGCCCCCGCCGTCAGCGCCCCGCCTGCAGCCCCGGCGCCGGCCGTCGAAGAGGTCGTCCGCTCGTTCGCCGCCGCCGGCGACGCCCGCGACCTCACCGCCTTGCAGACCCTGCTGCACCCCGGCTTCCGGGTTGTCGCCGACATGGGCCCCGGCGCCGTGTCGACCCTGGACCGCGCCACCTACCTGAGCCTGCTGGAGCAGGGGAAGATCGGCGGCGGGGCCCGGGCGGTGGAGCTCTCGGAGATCCAAGTCGATCGGAACATCGCCACGGTCCGCGCGACGCTGACCCGAACCGACGCTGTGTTCCACACCACCTGGACCCTCGCCCAGACCGAGCAGCGCTGGCAGATCGTGCAGGACGCGGTGTGGATGAAGGTGCGCTGAGCCCTGGCGGCGTCCCGCCCGGGCCATCTGGCCGAGGGCCGATCCCAGGTCGGCCAGGGGCGCGGCTGAGGCGCCGGCCGCACCCTGCGTGCAGGCCCCGGGACTGCTAGGTTCCGTCGGTCCGCGACCGCGCCCGGTCGCACGGGGATCGACCCATGAGTTCACCGGCCTCACGGCACCCTTTCTACGCTTGGTTCGGCATCGACGAGGCGCTGATCCAACGCGTCCTGTCCGAGGCCATGGGCCGCGGCGCCGACTTCGCCGACCTGTACTTCGAGCACAGCCGCTCCGGCTCCATCTCCACGGAGGACGGCATCATCAGCCGGGCCTCGACGAACGTGGACCGGGGCGTGGGGATCCGTGTGGTGGTCGGCGATCAGACCGGCTACGCCTACGCCGAAGACCTGAGCCTGCAGCCGATGCTGGGGGCCGCCCGCACGGCGGCGTCCATCGCCGAAGGCGGCGGAGGCGTGGCGCCCATCGGACTGACGCGGCGTGAGCACGAGGACCTGTACGCCCTGGCGGAGAACTGGGAAGACGTTGAGGTCGGCCGCAAGCTGGAGCTGCTGCAGTCCACCGAGGCCCTCGTTCGCGGCCTTGACCCCAGCATCGACAAGGTCTCTGTGAGCTGGGGCGACGTCGACGAGCGCGTGCTGGTCGCGACGTCCGAGGGCACCCTGCATTTCGACCGGCGGCCCATGTCGCGACTGGCCGTGTCCATCGCGGCGACCCGCGAAGGGGAGACCCAGACCGGCAGCGGCAACCTCGCCGGCCGCCGGGGGCTCGACTGGTACAGCCCCGAGCGGGTCGAGGAGATGTGCCGAAAGGCCGTCGAGCGCACGCTGCTGCTGTTCGAAGCCCGCCGCCCGCCCGCCGGCGAGATGCCCGTCGTGCTGGCCGCCGGCGCCAGCGGGATCCTCCTGCACGAGGCCGTGGGCCACGGCATGGAGGCCGACTTCAACCGCAAGGGCACGTCGATCTACTCGACGATGATCGGCAAGGAGGTCGCGCCCGAGCAGGTGACGATCGTCGACTCCGCCCTGCACCCCGGAGAGCGGGGCGCCCTCAACGTCGACGACGAGGGCAACGACACCGAGCGGACCGTCCTGGTGCAGAACGGCGTCATGCGGAGCTACCTGCACGACCGCATCTCGGCGAAGCACTACGGCGTCGAGCCGACGGGCTCGGGTCGACGCGAGTCGTTCCGACACATCCCCATGCCGCGCATGCGCTGCACCTACATGGAGAACGGGCCCCACACGCGCGAGGAGATCATCGCGTCGGTGGGCACCGGCATCGTGGCCGAGACGTTCACCAACGGGCAGGTCCAGATCGGGGCCGGGGACTTCACGTTCTTCGTCAAGAACGGCTGGCTCATCGAAGACGGCAAGGTCACCGCGCCCATCAAGGACATCAACATCATCGGCAACGGGCCCGACGCCCTGCGGGACATCACCATGGTGGGCAACGACTTCAAGCTGGATACCGGGGGGTGGACCTGCGGCAAGGAGGGCCAATCGGTCCCGGTGTCGCAGGGCATGCCGACGGTGCTGGTGAGCAAGCTCACGGTGGGAGGCGAAGATGGCCACTGATCTGCAACGCAAGGCCGAACTGGCCGTCCAACTCGCCCTCGACGTCGGCGCCGACGACGTGTTCGCCGGGGTCAGCTGGGGCCGGGCCCTCGAGTACCGGTGGCGCGACGACAAGATCGAGAAGGTCCAGGAGGACCAGAGCCTGAGCCTGGGCATCCGCCTGTGGGTCGACGGCCGCTACTCGGGCCACTCCACCAACGACCTCGACCCCGACCGCATGCGCGGGTGGCTGACCGAGGCCGTGGCGCTCACGCGCCACCTCCAGCAGGACCCGCACCGACGCATCACGCCGCCGGAACTGTACGAGGGCCGCCAGGACGTCGACCTCGACAAGGTGGACGACAGCCTCGTCCAGCTGAGCCCCGACGACCGCATCGCCTGGTGCAAGGCCATCGCGGAGTCGGCGTCGGCCCACGACGACGTGATCAGCGCCAGCTCGGCCGTCTTCGACAGCCACGGACGCTCCGCCTCGGCGAGCTCCAACGGGTTCGTCGGCCAGCGGGAGTCGACGTCGATCTGGTACGGCGGCGAAGTGACGATCTCCGACGGCGACACCAAGCGCCCCGAGGCCTACCGCTACGTCGGCGGCTGCCACCAGCACGGGCTGCCCACGGCCACGGACACCGGCGCCGAAGCGCTGCGCCGGGTGCTCGGTCGGCGCGGAGCGAGCAAGGCACCGTCCCAGCGGACGGCGATGATCCTGCACCCCGAAGCCGGCCGCGGGCTCATGGGCCGCCTCCTGGGCGCGCTCGGCGCCGGGTCGATCCAGCAGAAGCGGAGCTTCCTGGCCGAGCACCTCGGCAAGTCGGTGGCGGCCAGCGTGCTGACCATGCGGGACGAGCCGTTCCTGCCGCGCCTCGGGGGTTCGCGCCTGTACGACGGCGAAGGGATCGCGACCAAGCGCCGGGACATCATCGCCGACGGCGTACTGCAGACGTTCTTCGTGGACACCTACTACGGCAACAAGCTGGGCTGGGAGCCGACCATCGGCGGGCCCAGCAACGTGGTGTTCGAGCACGGCGAGCACGATCTGGACGGGCTCTGCCGGGAGGCCGGCGACGGCATCCTGGTCGAGTCGTGGCTGGGCGGGAACGCGAACATGACGACCGGCGACTTCAGCTTCGGGGTGCGCGGCCACGCGATCCGGGGCGGCGAGCCGGCCGAACCCATCTCCGAGATGAACGTGACCGGCAACTACGCGACGCTGCTGCAGCAGCTGGCGGCGGTGGGCAACGACCCGGTGCCCTGGAGCAGCTTCCGCACGCCGACGCTCGTCTTCGAGGACATCCAGTTCTCGGGCGCGTGAGGTCCGCGTGAGTGCAGGAAGCGGAACGGTTGTCGGCGATTCCGTGAGCGGCGTGAGCGTTGCCCGTGACGGCGCCGTCTGGACGGTGATCCTGGATCGGCCGGCGCGTCGCAACGCCGTGGACCGGCCCACCGCCGACGCCTTGGCGGCGGCCTTTCGGGCCTTCGAGCAGGACGGCTCGGCGTCCGTCGCGGTCCTCTGGGGAGCCGGCGGGACGTTCTGCGCGGGCGCCGACCTCAAGGCGGTGGCCGACGGCGCGGGGAACCGGCTGGAACCCGACGGCGATGGGCCCATGGGTCCCTCGCGCATGCGTCTGAGCAAGCCCGTCATCGCCGCCGTCGCCGGCCACGCGGTGGCCGGGGGGCTGGAGCTGGCCTGCTGGTGCGACCTGCGGGTGGTCGAGCGCGACGCCGTGCTCGGCGTGTTCTGCCGGCGCTGGGGAGTGCCACTCATCGACGGTGGGACGGTGAGGCTGCCCCGCATCATCGGCCTGGGCCGAGCGCTGGATCTGATCCTCACGGGTCGCGCGGTGGGCGCCGACGAGGCGCTGGCCCTGGGCCTCGCCAACCGCGTCGTGGAGTCCGGCGAGTCCCGGGCGGCGGCCGAGGCCCTGGCCCATGAGATCGCCGCCCACCCCCAGCTGTGCCTGCGCTCCGACCGGGACTCGGCCTACGGGGCGCTCAGCGAGTCCCACCACGCGGCCATGGCGGCGGAGTTTGCGGGGGGGCTCGACGCGCTGATGCAGGAGGGCCTCGCCGGGGCGGCGGCGTTTGCGTCGGGCCAGGGGCGCGGCGGCAGCAAGCGCGACGACTGACCGGGCGACGCGAGCGGGAACTACCGGCGCGCGGCCTCTTCTTCGCGCAGCAGCTGCTCCACGATGGGCGCCCAGATCCGCCAGTAGGCGGGCTCGCTGGTGGGCCCGGAGATGCTCAGGGGCCCGCCGCCGCGCCGCCGCGCGATGCCGGTCTTGTCCCAGGTCCCGGGGTCGAAGTCGAGGTCCACGAACTCGCCGGCGAAGTGGGCCCGCAGGGGCGGCGCCTGAGGAATGGTCAGCAACGGAGGGCGGGGGGCGACCTCGATGGACTCCAGGAACTTCTCCATGCCCGGAATGTCCGGCAGCGCGAACTCGGCGAACACGTCGGTGCCCGGCCGCGACCGCACCAGCGCCCACCAGTAGAAGTAGGGCGCGCGCTTCCGGGCGTCATCGAAGCGTTCGCGCCCGGCGTCGGTCAGCTCCGCCCACGGCGTGACCCCGCCCAGATCGGTCGTGGAGAGGGCCTTCAGCACTCCGGAGTCGTCGACGAACACGAGCATGGGCGCGTGGGGCAGGGGCGCCCCGAACTGCTTCTCGTACTCGCGCGAGAGCCAGGCGGGGGTGTCGAGCTCGTCCCAGGGGTCCGGGAACACCCGGCCCACCCAGCCGCTCCACTCGACCCCGAACAGGTCTTCCATCCGCCGCCGCTCCCGGGGCAGCGTCGGCGCCATGAAGGTGTTGAACTCGGCGGTGACGGCCCCGCCGGCGCTCACGTGGCCGCGGATCGCGTCGGCGTCTTCGTCGTCGATGCGCCCGAACAGGATCGGGTTGTAGTCGTTGTGCGCGATGCGGTTCTCGATGTCCTTGAGGTCGTCCCGGTACACCCCGTAGGTGTCGGCGATCATGAGGACGTCGACGCCGGTCAGCCCGAAGTCGCCGATGCGGTCGGGGTGGTCGCGGTCGGCGGGCTGGTAGCCCACGTAGTCGGTGTCGATCCACCCCTCGCCGCCGGGCGGCGGGCCTTGAGGTGGCGCAGCATCCACAGGATCCCGGCGTGCTCGCGGTAGTTCTCGAACGGGACTGTGTAGTCGAGGATGCGGACGGTCAGGTCGACAGGCGCTTGCCGCTCCCACCGCACCGTCGGCCCCACGAACACCCACACCCCGAGCGCCACGGCTCCCACCGCGACGACGCCGGGCAGCGCCGCGCGGAGCCGGGCGTTGACGTCATCGAACGACACGCTCGACGGCCGGCTCGCGCAGGTTGTACCGGGAGCTCATGACCCGCCCGTAGGCGCCGGCGTTCTCGATCAGCAGCACGTCGCCGGCGACGGTCTCGGGCAGCAGCCGGTCGCGACCCAGGATGTCGCCGGTCTCGCAGATGGGCCCGACCACGTGGTGGTGGCCGACGTTGGGCTCGGTCATCCGGGTGAGGTTGTGGATGCCATGCCAAGCGCCATACAGCGCCGGCCGGATGAGCGAGTTCATGCCCGTCTCCAGGCCCACGAACCGCAGCTCGCCCTTGCGGCGCACCTGCGTGACCCCCGCCAGCAGCACGCCGGCCTCGGACACCAGGTAGCGCCCCGGCTCGATGCGCAGCTCCAACCCGTACAGGGCCGCCCGCAGCGGCCGCAGGTTCGCCTCGACCGCGTCCAGGTCCAGGGGGGCCTGACCGGGTCGCTCGACCACGCCGAGCCCGCCGCCCACGTCGATCCAGCGCAGGTGGGGGAGCCGGCCGCGCGTGGCCGCCAGCCGCTCGGCCGTGCGGGACCAGGAGCCCGCCTTGAGGATCCCCGAGCCCACGTGGGCGTGCAGCCCCGTGATGCGCGCGCCGATGGCGTCGGCGGCCGCGATGACTTCATCGAGCGCGGCCAGGGGGTGGCCGAACTTCGCGTGGGCGCCGGCGGTCACGACCTTCTCGTGGTGGCCATCGCCGCCGCCGGGATCCACGCGGATGGCGACCTCCTGGCCGGCGAACACGTCGGGCGCCGCCTGAAGGAGGTGGGGGCCGTCGAGCGTGACTTCAGCGCCCGCCGCCAGCGCGTGAGCGTATTCGATCACGGGGCAGAAGTTCGGCGTGAACAGGATCGGCACGTCGCCCAGCGTGGCGCGCACGTGGTCGATCTCCGCCGCGCTCACGCACTCGATGCCGAAGCCCTCGTCGGCGATGGCGGCGAGCACCTCGGGGTGCCAGTTGGCCTTCATGGCGTAGTAGCGAGCGCCCACCGACGGCAGCTTCTCCCGCAGCGCCGACGCCCGCGCCCGGACCGTCGGCAGGTCGTAGACGAAGCACGGTCCGTCCTTGGCCAACGCCAGCAGTTCTTCTTGGCGAGCGGGCCACCACGGCGCCACTGCCGCGAGCGTCGACGCCGGCGCGGTGCCGCCGTCGAGCAGCTCCCAGGTCGGCCCCAACTGGCCGTCGCGGCCCTGGATGGGGAGCAGCCGCTGGTGCAGATCCGCGACCAGGCGCCCCGCCTCGGCCTCGTCGACGACGAACGAGAGGTTCAGGTCCTCGGACGACTCGCTGACCAGGTGCACTTCGCGCTCGGCGAACACCGCGAAGGCCCCGCCCAGCTCATGCAGCACCGTGCGGATGCGCCGCCCCACGATCGACACCACGGCGCAGTCGTGGCGCACTTCGACGGACCCGACCTCGGCCAGGCGCTGGCGGAGTCGGCCGAACGCGCCGCCGTCGATGCCTCCGGGGATGTGGTCGAGGGTGACGCTGACCGCGGACTGGGACGTCGCGACGAGGTCGATGGAGATGCCCAGCTCGGCGAACGGCGCGAAGGCGCGGGCGAGGAAGCCGGGCTGCCCCCACATCGACAGCGTCGACAGGTTGATCAGCGTCACGCCTTGCCGCCGCACGACCGCGAGCACGGCCGGCTCGTCGCCCGCCTGGGCCGCGATCTCCGTGCCGGGGCCGTCGGGGTCGCCGGTGTTGCGGATCCACACCGGGATGTCGAACTCCGCTGCCGGGGCCAGGCAGCGCGGATGAAGCACCTTGGCCCCCATGGCGGCCAGCTCCTGGGCCTCGCGGTAGCTGCAGCGGCGAATGAGCCGGGCCGTCGGGATCCGCCGGGGATCCGTCGTGAACAGGCCGTGCACGTCGGTCCAGATCTCGAGGCGGGCCGCCCCGACCAACGCGGCGAACAGCGCCGCCGAGGTATCCGAACCGCCGCGCCCCAGCAGGCAGGTGTCGCCGCTGGGCAGCTGCGCGATGAAGCCTTGGGTGAGCACGACGTCGTGGCCGTCGGCGGCGTCGTCGGCGGCGGCCACGTCCTGCCGAACGTCGACGTTGGCCTCCAGGAAGCGGTCCTCCAGGGGCACCCGGTCGTCGGGTGTCGAAGCCAGCAACGACGGGGCTTCGACCCGCTGTGCGTCCAGTCCCGCCCGGCTCAGCGCCGCCCGGCCCAGCCAGGTGCTGGCGAGCTCGCCGAAGGACAGGACCCGCGCCCGGGCCCGGGGCGACGCCTCGCCCAGGCGGCGCATGGCGTACAGCAGCCGCTTGAGATCCGACAGCAGCTTGCGGACGGGCTGGTACTCGGCGTCGTCCAGGCCGAGGCCGGCGGCCAGCTCCTTGTGGCGCTCGCGGATCCACTCGAACGAGGGGATCGGGTCGCCGACGTCCACGCCCGGCGCCAGGGCCTCGGCGATGGCCGACTCCAACCGGTTGGAGACCTGGGAGATGGCCGAAACCACGATCCACACGCGTTGATCGGGCAGCAGCGCCTGGGCCCGCCGGGCGATCGCGGCCCAGCGTTCGGGCGTGGCGACGGACGTACCGCCGTACTTGAGGACAACCCAGGGTCGAGTCATGGGCGAAGGGTGCCACCGCGTCGGGGCCGCGGTCGAGCAGGCTCAGGAACGGGGGGCGGCTTCAGCTGGCGGGTCCACCCGCCAGGGCCGGGGCGCGGACGGAGGCACGTAGCTCCCGGTCGCCTGCTTCAGCGCCGCGGTGGTCGCGTTGCGGGGCACCCCGCGCCGACGCCACCGGTGTCGGAAGCTGCCCAGCCGAATGTAGAGCCCCTTGAAGACCAGGCGCCCCGCGTGGCGCCAGGTGCGCCAACGCAGGAGCCGCCCCCACCCGAACGCGGCGGCCTGCATGCGCAGCCACCACAAGGCGCTGAACAGGAAGGTGCTCGACAGCGTGCGGTAGATGTCCAGCCGCTGCGGCGCCGACTCGACGTTCTCGAGCCACGCCTGCCGCTCCAGGGTGGGCCCGTAGCCCAGGCCCAGCTCGTCGGCGCGGTAGGCGTCGATGAAGGGCAAGGGAGACGCGCCGGAGCGGGCGATCTCGCCCAGGTCGGCGTACGCGTCTTCCTGGAACCAGCGGATGTCGCCCCGCAGGGTGCCGCCGATGAACTCGGGGTCCAGAAACCAGCGACCCAGGAACGTGGGGATCCAGACTCCGAACCACCACATGTACTCGAAGTAGATGCGCCAGCTCATGACGCCGGCGTGGCCCAGCTGCCAGCGGTGGTCGCGGTACAGGTGGAGCACGGCGTCGGCCCACCACAGGTTGAACCGCTCATACGCGTCGCGGCGCTCCTCGTGATCGGGGTCGCCGGCGCGCGCGATGAGGTCCGTCACGCTGCAGACGCCGAACGCGATCGCGGACGTGCCCTGGCTGTAGAAGGCGTCGCCGAACCACGCCGCGTCGCCGACGGCGTACCAGCGGTCGGGGCTGAAGCACTGCTTGCAGGTGTGGGACGGCCGCGCCCAGCAGGCGAAGTCGGCGACGTCGGTGCCGTCGATGAGGTCGGCCAGCACGGCGTGGTTGGCGCGCAGAAACGCGCGGAACTTCGGTTCGGTGTTCAGGTCCTTCGCCGCGATGGCCTCGTGGTGGAACATGACGCCCACCGACAGCTCGAGGCGGTCGCCCATCGTGATGGGGATCATCCAAAGCCAGTGGCCGTGGCCCAGGAAGTGGTTGGTCGCGTAGTACTGGCTGGTGACGGTGCGCTCGGGGTCGAACCCCCGCACGAAGCGCTCTCGGTCCACGCCCGAGACCCGGAGCCAGGCGGCGCAGTTCTTGAGCCCGTGCATGGCGGCGGGGTCCATGACGATGTTGTCGGTGGCGCGGCCGGTCAGGAACGCCCGGCCCGCCGCGTCGACGAGGTGGTCGCAGGTGAGGGATTGGTCGCCGTCGGGGGTGGTCACGACCACGCCGTTGGGCGCCGTGGACTCCCTCAGCTCCAGGGCGGTGGCGTTGCCCTGGATCCAGACCACGCCCGCGGCCTGGTTCATGGCCATCAGGTCCTGTTCGAACCGGCCCCGGTGCAGCTGCCACGACGCGAGCGTCGGGTTTCGCACCGGCCAGATCGACAGGTAGTCGGCCAGGGTGTCGGTCTTCGCCGTGTCCCGAGGCCAGTGAAACGCCAGCCCCACCTTCGGCTGGTGGTTCTCGATGAGGTAGTCGTACAGCCCCAGCTCGCGGCCCAGGAACGTGGCCGCGATCTCGACGGTGGACTCGCCGATCTTGTTGATCTCGCCGAGCTGTTCGAGGGACTTCGGCTCGACGATCGCCACGCTGAGGTGAGGCAACTCGCGGCGCAGATGCCGGGCCTGGCATTGCCCCGCGAACCCTCCACCGAGCACGATCACATCGAAATGCATGGCCGGCAGGGTACGCCCCTCGGGTCGTGCGTCCAGTCGTGTGATGCGCGCCCCGGCGCAGGATGGAACGCCCCATGAGTCTGCAGCCCCTGACCTTCGATGGCCGCCTGCACCTGCTGGACCAGCGGCTGCTGCCGCACCGGGAGGTGCGCGTCGTGTGCGCCACCGCCGAGCAGACCGCCGACGCCATTGCGTCGATGGTGGTGCGGGGGGCGCCGGCGCTCGCGCTGGCGGCGGCCTACGGCTACGCGATGGCGTGTCGGGACGGCGCCGATCCGGCGCGCGCCCAGGCCGTGCTGGCGGCGGCGCGCCCGACGGCGGTGAACCTGCGCTGGGCTTTGGACCGCATGGCGGCCGAAGTCGCCGGGGGGGCCGATCCGGTGGCCGCCGCGTCGGCGATCCACGACGAGGACCGGGCGCTGAACCGACGGCTGGGAGACCACGGGGCGTCGCTGCTGACGGACTCGGTGCTGACGATCTGCAACACCGGCGCGCTGGCGACCGGGGGGTGGGGGACCGCGCTGGGCATGGTCCGCTCGGCGCGGGCGGCGGGGCGCGACGTGGCGGTGTGGGCGTGCGAGACGCGGCCCTACGACCAGGGGGCGCGGCTGACCACTTGGGAGTGCCACCACGACGAGATCCCGTGCACGCTGATCGCCGACTCCATGGCGGCGGCGGCCATGGCCACGGGCCGCGTGGGCAGCGTCGTGGTGGGCTGCGACCGGGTGGCCCGAAACGGCGACACCGCCAACAAGATCGGCACGTACGGCCTCGCGGTGCTGGCGCGCCACCACGGCCTCCCGTTCTACGTCGCGATGCCGACGTCCAGCTACGACGCCGAGTGCCCCGACGGCGAGGCCATCCCCATCGAGCAGCGGCCGGCGGCGGAGCTGTTCGACGCGATGGACGTGGCGGTCTGGAACCCGGCGTTCGACGTGACGCCGGCGGAGCTCGTGGATGCCTGGGTCACCGAAGACGGGGTGAGGACGTCGCTGCCGTAGGGGCGGCGGCGGGAGGCTCTAGGAGCCTGTAGCGCGTAGGCGAGCGAGCGCGGTGAGTCCGAGGCGCGCGAGGTCGAG
>Ga0055584_100000378_pt1 | contig 42144 bp, 47 predicted proteins | sample OSDHelmetaG_FD_58716 | JGI IMG/M metagenome (GOLD analysis project Ga0055584, IMG submission 58716) | Pelagic marine sediment microbial communities from the LTER site Helgoland, North Sea, for post-phytoplankton bloom and carbon turnover... | ecosystem: Environmental > Aquatic > Marine >...
GTTGATCACGTTGATGAGCGGGATGTCGGACTTGCGGCCGTCTTTGCGTCGGTTCGGACCGATGTATTCCGTTGTTGCGATAAACGGAATGCGGTTGTAGGCAATATGCTGAGCCCGAGCGACGATTTTTCCGGGTGCAACCGGCTTCAGCATGACGTCGTCCGCGCCTGCCATGATGGCTTGTTTTACGCTGCTTTGATTTTCTGGTGAGACCATGAAGGTCACGATGGCAAAGGGGTTTCCGCCGAGCTTGTTGTGCCGAAGATTACGAATGTTGCTAAAAACGCTATCGCCCAGGGTATCGGAAACAGCGATCAAATCGGCTGGGCTGGACTTAAGCTCTTCGGTTAACGCACTCAGCTTGTTGACGGCGCGTATTTTGCGCAGTCCTTGTTGTCGCAACATGCCCATCAGGCCGTACCGAACTGTGTCGTTCGGATCAGCCAGAATCACATCAATATCTTGGTATTGGCCACCGCGTGTGCTGACCATAATTATCCCCTTGGCGTCTCTAACGGGTAAGCGCCCCAGCTTTGTACCCGCAAGAGGAGGAAACTACAGGATTGAGGCCTAGCCTGCACCACAAAAGAAAAGAGCCCGGGCATGCTGCCCGGGCTCTTTCATCAGACCATAAGGTCTTTAAGTCTAGTCGCGGTTCCCAAGGAACATCAGTAGGAACTGAAACAGGTTGATGAAGTTGAGGTACAGCGCAACGGCTCCCATCACCGCTGCATGCTCTTCCTTGCTTGAGCCTGCAACATCGAAATAACCGCTCTTAATGCGCTGGGTGTCATAGACGGTCAGGCCGGCAAAAATGAGCACACCGATCACGGGGATGACGAAGCCCATGACGCCGCTTGGCCAGATCATATTGACGACCATAGCGATGACCAGCCCAATGAGCCCCATCAGCAAGAACGTGCCCATGCCGGACAGATCTTTCTTTGTGGTGTAGCCATACAGGCTGAGGCCAGCAAAAGCGCTTGCGGTAATGACAAACGTCCGCGCAACGCTGACGCCTGTGTAGGTCATGAGAATGGTTGAAAGACCAACGCCCATGGTGCCAACGAACAGCCAGTAAAGGAGCTGCATGGTTCCGGCGCTGCGATTGTGTCCAGCAAAGCTCATAAACAGAATGAGGCCGAGTGGCATAAACATAGAAATCATGCCTAAGCCAGTGTAGCCAGCGATTTGCCCCGCTTCGACCCGGAAGAAGAGGTTGATAAGGCCAGAGTTGGCGACGGCAAAAGCAACGATGCCAGACAACAACAGGCCTGAAGCCATGTAGTTGTAGACCCTCAACATATAGGTGCGCAGGCCCTCATGAATTGCAGCGGATTCAACACCCGCGCCGGTCATTGTCCTGCGATCAGTTTCGGTAGCCATGATGCGCCTCACTTAAAGTTACGTTCGATCCAACGCAGCACTTCAACTTTGGCGTGCCGCTGGATCAATGACGCTAATATTGGGTGTTTTGTTCGCACCTTCAATGATAATCGGTCGCTTTTTCACAACGATTTAATCAAAAACGTACGGTTTTTCGGGCTTTTAAGGCGAAGTGGCCGATAAACGCGCCTAGTCGTTGCGCAACAGCGGTGCTGCTTTGATTCCCAGAGCCCGCCAAACCCCGGCGAATCCGGCCATAAGGGTTACCGCGATGCAGGCTACGATGACGCCGCCGACAATTCCGGGGAACAAAATCCAATCGATTTTCATGACAAAGATCAGCACAGCCCAGGCCGAGAGGCTTCCGACAGCCGCCGCAATGGCCCCCGTTGCGAGGCCAAGAAGGCAGTATTCGAAGACGAAGGCTTTCAATACACCCGCTCGCGTTGCCCCAAGGACCTTGAGGACAACGGACTCGTAAATCCGTCGTGAATGTCCGGCTGCAATCGCCCCAGCTAAAACCAACGCGCCGGCAACAATTGCGACGGCGGCTGTAACTCGCACTGCCGTGCCTAACGCACCGAGGACTTGTTCAAGAATCTCTAGGGCTTCGCGAACCTGTACGATCGTCACATTGGGCAGTTCGTCAACGACGGCGCGTTCGATCGCTTCTTCTGTGCCGTCAGCCGAGTTTACAGTTGCGATGTACATGCCTGGCGCGCCTTGCAACGCGTTCGGTGAAAAAATCAGAGCGAAATTCATCGTGCCTGATTCCCATCGAATATCGCGAAGGTTGGCAATTTCGGCCGTGATCTCGCGGCCCAGAATGTTGACGGTGAGTGTGTCTCCGATACCGAGGTACATGCCTTCGGCGACTTGGGCGTCAATGGAAAGCAGGTTTTTGCCATCGTGATCTTCCGCCCACCATTCGCCTTCAAGAAGATGCGCGTTCTCGGGCATGACGGCAGATTGTGAAATGCCGCGCTCACCCCTGGTGGCCCAACGGGCTTCTGGTGTGACGTTAGCATCGGCGGCTTTAACACCGTCGATCTTGGCAATACGCCCTCGGATCATCGACGCCAGTGTGACTTTCTCGACACCCTCTTGGGCCTCAACAATTTCAGAAAACCGTTCCGTTTGCGTTGGTTGAATGTCGATAAAGAACATGGTCGGCGCTTGTTCTGGCAACTCGCCGTTGATCTGTGCGTTGAGGTTCGATTCCAAGAGCGCAATGCAAACAAGCACTGACAAGCCAAGACCGAGTGACAGCACAACAGACGTTGTTGGATTGCCCGGGCGGTAGAGGTTCGCCATGGCGAGACGCAATGTTGGTCGACCCGATGTAATGCCGCCGCGTTTGTTCGACATGTTTGCTGCCAGCTTCATCACGCCACCAGCTGCGAAACGGAACAGGACGAGTGAGAGAGCGGCACCTGCGACAAAGAAGAACGCAAAGCTTGGTTTGTCGGCGGTGAATACAGTGAAGGCCCCAAGCGCTGCGCCCAAGATCACTAGGCCGACGAGATAACGTCTGCGCGGCCAACGGTTGATATCACTTAAGAACTGTCGGAACAGGGCAACGGCGGGAATGTCTCGCGCTTTTGCCAACGGCCACAGAGCAAAGACAGCTGCTGATAAAACACCAAACACCGCGGCCTTGATCAAGGGGTCTGCGTAAATACCAAACTGGGCATCGACGGGAAGCATGCCGCCAATCGAATTGGCTGCAATGAAGGGAACGCCGGCCCCGATCAATAGGCCCAGAACAATGCCGATCACCGAGAGAACCGTCAGCTGGATGGCGTAGATCGTAAAGATGAGATCTCCCGGAGCACCCAAACATTTGAGCGTCGCAATCGTCGTCATGCGTCCGTCCAGGTAGGCGCGTGACGCGTTGGCGACACCGATTCCGCCGGTGAGCAACGCGGTTAAACCGACGAGGGTGAGAAACAGCGTTACGTTATCAAGGAAGATTTCCAAGCTCTGTGCTGCCTGACGTAATCCCCGCAATCGCCAACCCGCATCTGGGAAATCAACCTTGAGGGATTCGCGCAATTCGTCAGCATCAACGCCCGGATTGATTCGGACGTTGTAGATGTTGGAAATCAAACTGCCGGGCTGGATCAATTCGGTCTCAGCCATGGCGCCACGTGCAACCATCACCCGTGGCCCGGCCGTTGCAAAACTAATGACCCGGTCCGGTTCCTTGTTAATGAAGGTTCGAACCTGAAGGCTTGCCTCACCGACCTTGATAATGTCGCCAACCGTAATGTCCAGCCGGGTCTTGAGCACCGGATCGACAGCGGTTCCCCAATATCCATCTCGTTGCGCAAGAACGTCACTGAGTGGCAGTTGTGGGTCTAGGTCGAGCGTCCCGTACAGGGGGTAAAGCCCATCAACGGCCTTTAATTCAATCAGGGTGCGTTCACGGGTCTCGCCGGAAGACAGATCAACTGATCGCGCCATTGAACGCATGGAAATTTGTGCGCTGACATCGCCAGCTGCTTCTAACGCCGCGCGCTCTTCAGCGTTCACTTCGCGATAGGTCATGCGGGCCTGGACGTCGCCACCGAGCAGCAATTGGGCGTCATCTTCCAAGCCTTTTTGAATGGCTTGGTTGAGCGACCCTGCGCCAGCGATTGCAGCGACGCCGAGTGCTAGGCAGGCGATAAAGATTTTAAAACCACCAAGGCCACTGCGCAATTCACGAAAGGCATAGCGGATGGCGAGGGAAAACGAAGACATTGTAGGTTTACTCCGCTGCGGCGGTGTTTAGGCCTTCTCCAGCAATCACTCCGTCGCCGATGCGCACAACACGATCGCAGCGCGCCGCAAGTTTCATGTCATGGGTGATCAGCATCAGGGTCGTGTTGCTGGTGTCATGGAGTTCAAACAACAGGTCGATGATCTGTTGACCTGTTTCACCGTCCAAATTGCCCGTTGGCTCATCGGCCAATAACAGCTTTGGTTTCACTGCAAAGGCACGGGCCAGGGCAACACGTTGCTGTTCACCACCGGACAGTTGCCCAGGGTAATGACCGATACGATGCCCAAGACCAACCGCTTCCAATTGGTCTTTGGCTTGATCAAAGGCATCAGCGCGACCGGCAAATTCCATAGGGATTGCGACATTCTCAAGCGCGGTCATGGTGGGGATCAGGTGAAACGATTGAAACACGATGCCAATGTTGTCGCGGCGAAAGAGAGCCAGCCCATCTTCGTCGAGGGAGGCATAATCTTGGCCTGCAACAGAAACGCGCCCGCTGGTGATGCGCTCAAGGCCGGCCGTGACCATCAGCATGGTGGTCTTGCCGGACCCGGAAGGCCCAACAACGCCAAGGGCTTCTCCTTGGGGAACGTTTAACGACACACCGCGCAGAATGTTGACCTCCCCGGCAGGTCCCGCCAAGGTGAGGTGAACGTCATCAAGGTCGATGGACGTTTGGTGACGCGCGGCGTCGAGATTATGTGGAGTATCATTCATGATTGTGCGCACCCTTACCACGCGAAGAGGGGTTTTGTTAGCCCTCGTCATGGCGCCACTGCTGTGTGGTTGTTCAGAAGGGTCTTACGCTGAAAACGGACAGTCAGATCAGACTAAGTCTCAAAATACGACATCTGATGCATCGTCATCAATCCGTATTCTTGCGCTCGGCGATAGTCTAACGGCCGGCTATGGGCTGGATGATCTCTCGCTCGCTTTTCCGGCGCGGCTAGAGGACGAACTCAATGCGGCTGGCATGGATGTAGATGTTCTAGATGCCGGAATCTCTGGGGATACAACGGCTGGTGGACGGTCCCGGTTGGATTGGTCTTTGGCTGAGAACCCAGACGCTGTGATCGTCGGATTGGGCGGTAATGATGGCTTGCGCGCCCTGGACCCCGAGGTCACCTACGATAATTTGAATGCGATTTTAGCACGGCTTGAATCTGAAGGGCTGCCCGTGTTGCTAGCCGGAATGATGGCGCCGCCTAACCTTGGCCGCGACTACGGCGAACAATTTTTTGGTGTCTATAAGCGCCTAGCGAACGAATACGATATTGTCTTCTATCCGTTCCTGTTGGATGGCGTTGCCGGTGAGTTTGATCTCAACCAAGCGGATCGTATTCACCCCAATCCGGACGGGGTCAACGTCATGGTCGGTAAGATTTTACCGTTTGCCACACAACTTGTGGATCGGGTCAAAGAGGCCCGCGCGCGCGATACGGCGTCATGACTGATTTTATCAGTGCTCTTGCAACGGGCGCTGATTGGAAAACGATCCTTGCGGATGTTGGCGGACAGTTAGCAGGTGCTTCACCGGGGTCGAAATTAGGGCCGAACGGTCTGGGTTTTATTTATACGACAGAGCCCCTAGCCGACCACTTTTCTGACATCGTCATAACGCTTCGAGAGCGGACAGGTATCCGTCATTGGGTCGGTTGCGTTGGCATGGGGGTTTGCGGCTCGGATGGCGAATATCATGACCAGCCCGCGCTTTCTGTGCTCATTGCGCCGTGGTCGGAAGAGTCTTTTCGTGTGTTCGCCACGGTTTCAACCACGCAAGCCTTGCAGGACATGGTGTCAAATGACTGGGCGTCTCAGAACGGGCCAGTCTTTGGCCTTGCCCACGGTGACCCCCGCAACCGCCATCTTGGCGAGATTGTTGAAGCCCTGCCTGCTGCCGGAGACGGATACTTCGTTGGTGGTTGACCAGCCTGTCCGACACATCCGTACAAGTGGCCGATGAGACTACAGCGGGCGGATTATCCGGTGTTGTTCTGGCGGCGGACATTCCTGTCATGGTGACTCATAGCCAAGGGTGCTCACCGGTCGGACCTTTTCATCGCGTGAGTGCGGGTGAGAAATCGATCGTCGAGGCGCTCGATGGCCGGCCCGCTGTCGATGTGTTGAAAGACGATATTGGCGATGTGCTTGCCCGTGATCTCAGCCGTATTGGCGGGTACATTCATGTCGCCATGCCAGTGCCCGGCAGCGATACCGGCGATTACATGGTCCGCAATCTCATGGGTATTGATCCGAAAGGCGGCATGATCGCAGTCGGCGATGACATCGATATTGGTGATCGCATAATGTTTGTCCGTCGTGACCCTGAGTCTGCTCAGAAAGATTTCACGAACCGTCTGACAGACCTCAAAGCTCGTATTGGAAACGCGCCCATTCGCGGTGGACTGTTCGTGTCATGCGTTGCGCGCGGTGCCGCGATGTTCGGCGAGGAAGGGCGCGAAGTCGGCGTTATCAAAGATATTCTAGGCGATTTTCCGCTCACCGGTTTTTACGCAAACGGAGAATTCTGCGGAAATCGAATGTATGGTTACACAGGAGTCCTGTCTGTGTTCTTATAAGCCAATCGTCTTAGCCGTGGGCTGCATATAAGCCCACACAAAGGGGGTGGATTGGTATGTATCGTTTGTTTGTCGGATTGGCATTGCCCGATTTCATTCGTGACGAACTGGCCCTTCTGCAAGATGGTCTTCCAGGCGCCCGCTGGGTCGATCCAGACAATTATCATATCACCTTGAGATTTATTGGCGAAGTTGATCGATATACTGCGGCTGACATCGACAGCACGCTACAGGGGATCGACGCAGGATCATTTGAAATGTCTCTGAGTGGCCTTGGCCTGTTTGGGCACGGGCGCAAGACACGCGCCTTGTTTGCGCAAATTGGAAGTGCGCCCGAACTGAGTCATCTGCAAAGCAAAGTTGAATCAGCTGTCGTGCGGGCTGGTCAGCCACCTGAGCCGCGCAAGTTTAGTCCGCATGTGACCTTGGCGCGTTTTCGGTCGCCACATCCCGATCATCTGCAATCTTTCGTCGAACGAAATGGATTACTCGGGATCAGGCCCTTTGCGGTTGAACAGTTCGTTTTGTTTGAAAGTCATATGGGTAAGGGCGGTTCCGTCTATGAGGAACTGGCTGAGTACCCTCTTCGTTTGCCCATGGCCTGGAAAGCCGAAGCGCAGCGGGCGGCCGTTGAAGCGGGTTAAGGTAGTATCTATATAGCTATCTGGACCGGTTTTCGGCAGAATTGTGCCGCTCATCCTTGACCTTCCATTGGCTGGAACCTGTTATACTCAGTCATATAAACGCCCACCTTTCGAGATTGCCTGTTGGCATTAATGGAGTTTTCTTATGCGCCCTTTAACGTCTGTTCTCTCGTCTACCCATGTGATCGCATTTTGCGGCTCTCTTGCAGTGTCAGGTTTTGCCATGGCCCAAGAGATGGACCACAGCCAGATGGACCACTCTCAAATGGACCATTCGACCATGGATCATTCGGGACACGAGATGAGCCAAGAGGACTATCGCATTCTGCGTGAGAAGGTCATGCAGTACCGCACCATGTCTGATGAACAGATTATGGGCAGTATGATGATGATGCCGCCAACTTATGAACGCTATGTCAGTGAAGCGTCGGTCTCGGACGACCTCGGCGTTATTGTTCTGGCGCACGGTGCAGGTGAGCCAGGCGACACATTTTTTGCCAAGTCTCTTGATAAGATCGCGACCGATTACCCGACATCCATCGGCTTCGGTATGGCCATGATGAACGGCGATCACTTGCAGTCCGCCGTCGATAACCTTGCCGAAGCGGGCGCCAAGCGCATCGTTGTTGTACCAGCAGCCCTTTCGGCATCTGGATCGGTTTACGAGCAATGGGCGTATTACTTCGGTGAGCGTGAAGAAGCATCTTATCTGCCCGCGCCGCGCGTGAAGCAGACCATCCCTGTGACCTTGGGTGTGCCGCAGTCCAGCCATGAATTGATCACGGACATGTTGGTCGATCACGCACTGGAAGTGGCGAAAGATCCCAAGAACGCCTTGGTGATTGTTCTCGGTCATGGCCCCGAAAAATATGAAGATAATGTGCTGGAACTGGCCGTGCTTGATACGCACGCAGACCGCATGAAAGCAAAGGGCCTGTTTGCAGATGTGCGCTCTTACAATTTGCAAGATGACGCGCCCGCGCGCATTCGCACCAACAACGTCAACGTCATGCGCAGTTGGATCGACAACGCCGATGCTTATGGCAGAGAAGTGGTCGTGGTCGGGTACCTGTTGTCGACGCGTGGGATTCAAGCCAACATCGCGAATGACTTTGAAGGGCTGACCTATACGTTCAACGAAAAGGGCTTGTCGTCTAACCCGAAATTCACGAAGTGGATTGAAGCTGGCGTACGCGAGTTTGCTGGCAAAATGTAAGCCCGTTTATCACATGCTAATGTTGCGGCCGGGCCATTGGGGCTCGGCCGTTTCTTTTTGTGGGGCTTAAAATGTCAGCGACTAAGCAAGACTACATCGCCAGAGCGGAAGCCTATTTTCGTGATGTCGATCGATTTGAAACCGACGCGATCCTCTCTCACCTCACAGATGATGTGGTCATGGAAGTTCCAACGGATGATGTGCGTAAAGTCGGCATGGAGGCCGTGCGGCAAACCTATGACACGCGCGCCAAAATGGTGCGCGAATCTTGGCACGGAGATTTCGTTTTTACCGCTGACCCTGCCGAGCATCGGCTTGCCGTTCGCTTGGCTGTAAAGCGCACAAACGTTGATGGCTCTAAGGTTGAAATGGATAACCTGACGCTTTTGACATTCACCGGAGACAAGATTTCATCCGTTTGTGTTTGGATGAGCGGCGAGAACTCCCTGACCTAATTAGGCGCCAAATTTGCGCAGTGTGGCATCAACCGAATTGACGTAGCTGCCTCCAAATAACCGAACATGCACCAGTAGTGGATAGAGGGTGTAGAGACCGCGCCGCGGTTCAAAAAACCCGGGCGCAATGGGGCGGTGCTCTGCGTAGCGTGCGAAGAAGGTGTCGCCAAACGTCCCAAACAGCGTCGTAAACGCCAATTCAATTTCAGGGTCCGCGTAGTAAATGGCGGGGTCAACAAACCCGGCAATACGCCCACCGTTGCACAACACATTTCCCGTCCACATGTCACCGTGAATGAGAGACGGTGCACGTGGTTCATCGAGCCATTCACGTAAGCGACCACAAAGCGCTTCCGTGCGATCCAATAGACTGCTGGGCAACTGGCCAACGGTGTGTGCCTCGGTCGCGATGTGCAGTAAGCGATGCTCAGCGAAAAAACCGACCCAGCTTTTTGTTTGCGGGTTCGGTTGATTAAGCCCACCAATCAGGGTGTTGCGCTCTAAACCAAAAGAATCTCCTGTCACCGTATGAAGCGCGGCTAAGTGGTCGGCGGCGTCTTGTTCGGCAGGCGCTGTGATCCCGCCAGACGTTTCAATGTAAGACATGACTAGAAGATCACGTGCGCTATGCAGCACGTCTGGCACGGGCAGGACTGATCGCTCTTTAAGCGTGGTTAGCATCCACCCTTCGAGATCAAGGCGATTACCACCAGACTTCACAACAACGCGCTGTCCGTCGTCCAAATCAAAGGCGCGCACGTCACCGATACACCCGCCGGAGAGGGGCACACTGTTCTTAATGTCGATGTTGAGGATGTCGCGAATGCGAGTGTGGACCGGTGGGCTCACTGGGTTTAAAGACGCGCTACAAAAAGTCGCGCTGAATGGCCTCAATCAAACCACGGCTTCCGTCTTCAATCAGGTCGAGGACTTCGTCGAACCCTTCGCCGCCGCCGTAGTAGGGGTCGGGCACTTCTTGCACGTTTGTTTTCGAGGCGTAGGACAAGAACAGTTTGACCCGTTCATAGGTGTCGCCCGGCGCCATAGCGGTGAGGTGGTGTAAATGTTCGCGATCCATGGCCAACACCAGGTCGTACTTGTGGAAGTCTCGTTCATGGACACGCCGCGCTGATTGCCCGGTCATGTCGTATCCACGCGCTTGCGCAGCATCGATGGATCTCGGGTCTGGTGACTCGCCCGAGTGAAAGTTTTGAGTCCCTGCGGAATCCACAGTGATCTCTTTGGTTAGCCCGGCTTCGGCCACCATTTTTCGGAACACGCCTTCTGCCGTGGGTGAACGGCAGATGTTTCCGGTACAAACAAACAAAACCCCAACCGGCACTAGCCGTCTTCCTTTATCCAAGGTCCTTTGCGCCAGGTGCCAAGACCGTTAGCATAGCCTTTGGTCTGGTTCCCGGCGGCGCGCACTATGCCCCAAAGCTTCACGCCCGAGAAGAATTCTAACATCGTCATCCTCACAGGTGCCGGAATCTCGCAGGAATCCGGCCTGGAAACCTTTCGTGATCCTGATGGTATATGGTCAAAAGTCCGCCTTGAGGACGTAGCTACGCCTGAAGCTTTTGCGAAAAACCCGCATGACGTGCATTCATTCTATAATATGCGCCGTGAGCGGCACCGTGTAGCCACTGCCAACCCCAATCACGCCCATATGGCCTTGGCCCGCCTCGAGGCTCAATGGCTGGGTCAGGTGACGGTGATTACGCAAAATGTCGATTCGCTGCATGAATCAGGGGGGACCCAGAATCTGATCCATATGCACGGTGTTCATTCCAAGGCGCGCTGCAATCACTGCCAGCACATTGTCAGCTGGGAAGGGGATATGTCGACGGAGACACTCTGCGACGGCTGCGGCGATGCAGGTGGTATGCGGCCGCACGTGGTGTGGTTTGGTGAAACACCGTTGGAATTGGGCCGCATTCAAGCTGCGCTTGTCGAGTGTGATTTGTTTTTGTCCATTGGCACCTCTGGCAACGTCTATCCAGCCGCTGGGTTTATTTCTGTTGTGCAGAAAATTGGTCGCGCTCATACGGTCGAGTTGAATCTCGAGCCTTCCCTGGGTGCTGAATTGTTTGATGAAGGGCGCTATGGCCCAGCGACGGATGTTGTTCCCAGCTATGTCGATGAACTGTTAGAGACCTTATGACCAAATCTAAAACCGCGCTGGCGTCACTGCTTAAAAATGTGCGGGCTTGTACTCACTGCACTCAGCACCTGCCTTTAGGGCCAAGACCTATCGTCCGTATTGCGCCATCGGCAACCGTGCTGATCATCGGTCAGGCCCCTGGCACAAAAGTGCACGAGAGCGGCGTTCCCTGGGATGACAAGTCCGGCGATCGTTTACGCGAGTGGTTGGCGGTTGATAAAGAGACCTTCTACGACGAAAACAGAATCGCCATCATGCCCATGGGGTTCTGTTATCCGGGCGTCCAAAAAAGCGGAGGCGACGCACCGCCGCGTCCTGAATGTGCGCCTCTTTGGCATGACGAACTGCGCGCGCACCTTCCCAATATAAAACTCACGCTGCTGATCGGTATGTATGCGCAAGCTTATTATCTCGGCACGCGGCGCAAAAAAACCATGACGGAAACCGTGCAGGCTTGGGCCGAGTACCAGCCGGACGGCCTGCTTCCCACGCCCCACCCCAGTTGGCGCAGCACCGGCTGGCTCAAGAAAAACCTGTGGTTTGAGACAGAGGTTCTGCCAGTGCTGCGCCGTGCGATGGGCTGAAGACGCTACGCTTGGTGTTTGTCTTCTAGCGCAATGTAGCTGATCGGCGGCGTGTGTTTTTTGAACAGCTTCCTCGTCGCTGGTTCTAAAGCGCGGAAGACCGCTGGCGTCATGGCGAAGCCTTCGGTATCCATGGTGAACGCGGTGTTCACCGTCGACCCGATGATATCAAAGTGGGCTTGCCCCGGCGCACCAAGAGGGCCGCAGGTAACGGACCCTAGGCTTAACCCGATGCGGGCCTGTCTTGGATAGCCGTGTTCTTTCAGCCAAATGTTGCCGAGTTTCTGAACGTCTAGATGGGCACGTACACCGGCGTCCGCCCCCTCAGCTGGAAACGCCGTGAGTCCGGCGTCGCCGGTGGCTTTGACAAACCGTCCCCCGGCAACCGCAATCATCCCGCCGGTATAATCAAAGTATCCGGCAAGCAGCTCGAACACCGTGCGCGTGGGTACGGTGCGGCAGTATTTAACATATCCGTTAAGATCGTAGGAGCCGACCAAGAGATCCATCTCTGTCGGCTGCGTGAGGTCATACCATGCACTCATGGCACACTCCTTTCTTTCAGACATTGCATCGACGGCCCGGCACAGGATGTGCGCTCCGACGGAACGGAAAGGAATCGCCAGCCTGTCGCTTGCCCTCTCAAGGAGGACGAGTCCGCATCTGGCAGTTGCTATGAGTGTATCAAATTTGAGCGATAGAGTCAGCATTCAGCTGTGGGGATTGAAATTGCAATCGCGTCTGAGTCTGTCACTCTCAAGATTCGAAAGAAGAGGAAAAACCTATGGTCGCAAAACTTTCCCCTGAGGCGCGCGCCGCCGCGCTTGCTGAACTGTCTCAGTGGTCTGAGGTTGAGGGGCGAGATGCTATTCAGCGTACGTTTAAGTTTGAAGATTTTAATGCGGCGTTCGGCTTCATGACCCGCTGCGCCTTGAAGGCTGATCAGATGGATCATCACCCCGAGTGGTTCAATGTCTACAACCGGGTCGATGTGACCCTATCGACTCATGACTGCGATGGCCTGAGTGAACGGGATATTGCTCTGGCCAAGTTTATGGATGCGGCGTCGGGCTGATGCCCTCGAGCGGCCCAAGATGAGCCAGTCTGGACATCAATATTATGCGACAAGCCCGCCCTATTTTTGTTCACCAGGTGAGGTGCATGGGCTCGTTTGAATCTGCCCCTAACCCATTGTGATTCTTATCGAAAGCGTCAGAAAATGGGTCGTGCATGGGCTCGTTCCGAGCAAAATCGGAATCCGACACGAATTGTCGCAATTTTATTATGGGATAGTCAGGCGCGAGGTGGGGTGACAGCTGGATCTGGTGGGGGCGGTGGCGCAGCCTGCACGCGGGCGCCGCGCATGACGATGTAAAGCGTTGAAGCAACGATGACCGCTGCCCCAATGATCGTCTCAATGCCGGGCCGTTCGCTGAAAAGGAAGAAGCCAGCCGCGCTGCCAAGGATGATCTGCACGTAATCAATCGGGCTCATGATCGTTGCCTCGCCGATCGCAAAGGCCTGGATAAAACAGTACTGACCGCAGCTGGCGACAATGCCGAGACCCATGAGCAGCAGCAGCTCATCAGTCGTTGGGGTCTGCCACACAAAGGCAGCCGGCAGGGCGGCCATCACAACTGTGGCAATCGAGAAGGTGAGCATGATGGTGACAGGCGCGTCATAAGGCACAATAAGTTTTACGGTAATCAATGCGCCGCCGACGGCCAGGGCTGCCAACAGCCCACTCAACACAGCGGGCTCAATCGAGCTGGTGCCCGGCTGCACCATAATGAGTACGCCAATAAACCCAACTGCGGTCGCAAGGCCACGCCGCCATCTTACAAATTCATGGAGGAAGACCGCCGCAAGAATGATCATAAAAAGTGGTCGGGTGAACGACAGTGAAATCGCTGTTGCCAATTCAAGGTGGGTCATCGCGTAGAAACCACCGGACATGCCAATCACGGCGCATGTTGCCCGGATGAGGTGAAGCGCCGGCTTCTTGACCTTTAATGCGCCAAGCCCACTTTTCATGAGCAGGGGGATCACCACCAGCATGCCGAATAGGCAGCGGAAAAACACAATCTCGAAGGTGTGCTGTGTCTGTCCGGCAATTTTTATCAGGACGGCCGTCACCGAAAAGAAAAGCGCGCCGCCTAGCATCCATGCTGCGCCACGCAAATTATCTGTCGCGATGGTGTGTTCTGGCGGTGCAACGTGGCTGGGCGAGGAAGACAACGGGTATCCGATATGTGAGCACTGAGAGGAAAAGCCATGCGGCAATGATCCTGCAGTGTACACAGAGATTGTGCGCCTTTGTTAGGCATTCTGCGCGCGGGAGCTATTCATGTCCGGCAACGCTGACCTTGTAGATACACCGTTATGGAGCCCGTCAAAGGTGCGCGCAGACGCATCCGCGATGACGGCCTTGATGCACAGCCTTGCTGCTAAGCACGACGCGCCTGCGCACGATGATGTGGCGTTTCACCAGTGGTCTGTCGATAAGGCTGATGTGTTCTGGTCGGCGGTGTGGGATGACTGCGCAGTGATCGGTGATAAGGGTGCGCGTGTTGTTGATGCCCAAGAGCAAATGCCCGGCGCTCGATGGTTTCCCGATGCGCGTCTGAACTATGCAGAAAATTTGCTGCGCCCGCGTCTCGAGGGTGAAGATGCCGTTGTTTTTAGACGGGAAGACGGTTTTACCCAGACGTTGACCTTTAAGGCCCTGGTCGACGACGTTTCGCGCTGTGTCCAAGTGCTTCAAGAGGCCGGCGTTGCTAAGGGCGACCGTGTCGCGGCCTATATGCCTAACTGTCCCGAAGCCGTTATTGCCATGCTTGCAGCAACGTCACTTGGTGCCGTGTTTTCATCGGCGTCCCCGGATTTTGGTGTGCGCGGCGTGCTGGACCGGTTCGGACAAATCGAGCCCAAGGTTCTCATCGCGACCAACGGGTATGTTTATAACGGCCGTGCTCACGACCGAAGAACCCAGGTTGAAGAAGTCGTGCAGAATCTGCCGAGTGTTTCCCTCGTCCTATTGGTTCCTTTTGTTTCAGATTTAGAACAAGAGTCTGGGTCCGCCAGCTGGGGGCGTGAGCTCGCAAAGCATGAACCAAAGGCCTTGGATTTTGAGCGGGTCCCGTTTGATCATCCCTTGTTCATCATGTTCTCGTCGGGGACGACCGGCGCACCCAAGTGCATTGTCCATGGCCATGGCGGCGCTCTGTTACAGCACCTCAAAGAGCATCGTTATCATCTCGATATTAAAGAGCACGATCGCGTCTTCTATTTCACCACGTGCGGCTGGATGATGTGGAACTGGTTGGTGTCTGCGCTAGCTTTAAAAACAACGCTGTGTCTGTATGACGGTTCGCCCGCCCACCCAAATTTTTCGGTGCTGTTTAACTATGTCGACGAAGAGAAGGTTTCTTTCTTCGGTACGTCGGCCAAGTTCATTGAAGCTCTCAAAACGAACGGTATATGCCCAAAAGAGAATCATGACCTGTCATCGGTCCGCACCATCGCGTCGACCGGGTCTCCGTTGTCGCCGGAGTCTTTTGACTACGTTTACGAAGCAATCAAAACCGACGTGCATTTGGCCTCTATTGCCGGCGGGACGGATATCATTGGGTGCTTCATGACGGGAAACCCAAGGCAACCGGTTTGGCGTGGCGAAATTCAAGGTCCAGCCTTGGCCATGGATGTCGCCATATTTGGAAGTGAAGGCGACAGAATAACGCGTGAGTCTGGTGAGCTGGTTTGTGCCAACGCCTTTCCGTCCATGCCCGTTGGGTTTTGGAACGACTCAGACGGAAGTCGCTATCGATCAGCTTATTTTTCTCAGTTCCCAGGTGTGTGGACTCATGGCGATTGGGTTGAGCAAACGGATGCAGGTGGTTTCGTCATTCATGGTCGCTCGGATGCGACCTTGAACCCAGGGGGGGTGCGTATCGGGACGGCGGAGATTTATCGTGTTGTTGAGGGCTATCCCGGCATCCAGGAGTCCCTCGTCGTTGGCCAGGATTGGCAGAGTGATGTTCGCGTGATCTTGTTTGTTGTTCTCTCTGATGACGTTACGCTGAGCGAAGCCACGATCAACGACATTAAAGCTAGAATTCGTAAAGAGTGCTCGCCGCGCCATGTTCCGGCAAAAATTCTGGCGGTGTCGGATGTTCCCCGGACACGGTCTGGTAAAGTGTCTGAGTTGGCGGCCCGCGATGTTATCCATGGACGAGCGATCAAAAATACAGAGGCTCTTGCCAACGCCGACGTCTTGGATCAATACAAGGCGCGACCAGAGTTGAGTGACTGAATGGAGATGGTGCGTGCGCGGTTATTTCGGGATTGGCGTCGAGGGCGTAAGCAAGCAGTACAATGTCGGAAATCTTTTTCGGACGGCCCATGCTTTTGATGCAAATTTCGTATTTACGATTGCAGCGAATTACCAACGTAAAGTTGGGGCACTAACGGATACGTCTGACTCGATTAGCCAACTTCCCTTTTATGAATTCCCTACACTAGGTTCACTCGTTCTTCCCAAAATGTGCTCCGTGGTTGGTGTCGAAATCGACGACGATGCGGTCGAGCTGCCCAGCTTCCGGCACCCCATAAGAGCAGCCTACGTTCTTGGCTCGGAGCGCGCCGGCTTATCTGACGAGATGATAGAGCGCTGTGATCATCTAATCCGTATTCCGACGCGGTTTAGCTTGAATGTCGGAATCGCTGGAGTTGTCGTGATGTATGACCGGCTAGTCTCGCGCGGAAGATTTCCGTCGCGACCGGTTGTGCCAGGTGGGCCGTCTGAACCGCTTCCTGAACATGTCCATGGCGGCCCCGTGCTACGCCAAAAAGATATGCAGCGCTTTCGCCAAGACCCTCCGCTGGTCGAAGTTCTAAAGGCCGAAAAAGGTGGCCCTGAAGATTGACAGGCGACTCGGCAGAAACTAAGGGGTTGCGTCCGGGTCACAAGATCAACACAATCCCCCCCGATGGTCTGCTTAGATCGCTGGTAACGTAGGTAAAGGAGTTCCACTGGATGCGCGGAGCTAACGCATTGAAGGCACTCGTAATTTTCTTCTTAACACTGACGGGTGCGACAGCAGCCTCGGCACAGGATGTCACTGTGATTGGGACGCATGGCGTCTGGACAGCCTATTCTTACAAAGAAGATTCTGGAATTGTTTGCTACATGGCAAGCGAACCAACGAAAGCAGAAGGCAATTATACGCGCCGTGGCGATGTATTTGCGTTGGTGACTCATCGTCCCAGCGAAGATTCTCTGGACGTAGTTAGTATTGTCGCCGGCTATGCCTACAAAGAAAATTCTGATGTCAGCATCCAAATCGGGTCCGCCACCTACGACATGTTCACCCATGGTGAGCGGGCCTGGAACAGAGATGAAGCCACAGACAAAACGATTGTTAAAGCCATGGTCCGAGGCTCTAAGTTGACGGTAAAGGGTACATCTGGCCGAGGCACGTTGACGACGGATACCTATTCTTTGAGTGGGTTCACTGCCGCTCACAAGGACATAACCGCCGCCTGCACCGCAGGATAAGCCACCGCTTCTATTTATCTCGCGCGCTGAAGTTTAGAGCCGCGCCGCCAGCATTTGGGTGATGAGTCCGGGCTCACCGTCGCCTATGGGGTGATCTGCCACAGCAATCAGCGCACGCACGCCTAGGGCGTTGGTCAAAAAGGCCTCTTCCGCTTTTGCTAAATCGTCGACTTCGAGTGGGTGCTCTTCCGCTCTAAAACGAGAAATTAAATCTGCTCGCATGACACCTGGCAGCGCTCCGTCTGAAACAGGCGGTGTTAGCAAAGCCCCGTTGATCATGAGGAACAGATTTGAAATCGTAGATTCCGCCAATCGTCCTTGTGTGTTTAGAATAAGTGCGTCGTCGGCACCATATTCAGCGGCTTCTCGGCGAGCTATGACATTGTCGACATAGCTCAGTGACTTTATCTCCGAAGATGCAGAGAACTCGTTGCGGCGCACCGTCATTGCGAGAATTGCTTTGACCGAAGGTGCCAACGTCGGCAACGGCGATGCCGCAATGACAAAAGTTGGGGTCGTTGTCTCGGGTGGCAAAAGACCCCTTGGCCCAGGCCCATGGCTGAGTGTAATGCGGACGACCGCATCACTCAGGTCATTGGTTTTGACGATCTTGATCAGTCGTTTTTCAATACCTGAATCTGTTGTCGGCATTGGAATGCCTAGAGTTTTTGCGCCGTGCCGCATCCGCGTCATGTGAGCTGCAAACCGATCCGGCTTGCCGCCTCGCACGCGTATGGTCTCAAAAATGCCGTCGCCCAGCGTAAAACCGCGGTCTGCGACGTCAATGGAGGCGTCGCTGGACTCTATGTGTTTGCCGTTAAGATCGATGATCATGTCGTTGCCGCGGGATCGAGAACTGAAAGAAGTGGTCGTAACTTTACCATAGCCTCTTCATATTCTAGTGCCGGATCAGAATCAGCAACAATGCCGCCGCCAGCCTGAGCGATAACCTGATCACCGTTCACGGTAAGACTGCGAATGACGATGGACGAGTCCATTGCACCATCAAACCCGATCCAAGCAATCGCACCGCAGTATGGCCCGCGGGCAGACGGCTCTAGCTCGTGGATAATTTCCATGGCGCGTACCTTTGGTGCGCCGGTTACAGACCCCCCTGGAAAACAGGCTCGTAAGAGATCGATCACGGACTTATCGTCGCGCAGTTTCCCGGTCACAACAGAGACGAGGTGGTGCACGCGGGCGAAGGTTTCGACCTCGCAGCATTGGGGCACGCTCACGCTACCGCTTTCACAGACTCTAGAAATGTCGTTGCGCATTAAGTCAACGATCATGAGGTTTTCGGCGTTGTCCTTGGGGCTCTGTGCAAGGTCCGCTGCTAGTTTTTTGTCTTTCGCTGGGTCTTCGTGCCTTGGTCGTGTTCCTTTGATTGGCCGTGTTTCAATCGATCCATTTCGAGTGGCTTGTAAGAAACGCTCAGGGGACGCGGAAAGAACATGGAAATTTGACGACCCTGCTAAGTATGCCCCGAAGGGCGATGGCACAGCTTTGCGCAACTGGCGAAATAAATCCCAGGGTGTTGTGTCTGTCGGTTTTTGGGCCATGAATCTCTGGGTGATGTTGGCTTGAAAGATATCCCCTGCGTTGATGTAATCAATAGCGGTCTGAATTGCGGTTTTCACTGCCGCGTTTGTTTGCTCAGCAGACCATTCGGCTGAGGATGGGGCGGCCTGACTTTCTGCTGGGCTTTGAATTCGATCGATCATCCATTGTGCACGGTCCCGTGCACGGGCCCGTCGCAAACTATCGACGGACTCGGGAAAACCCGTCGCAATTACCCATACCTTCTGCTCGAGGTGATCGAACGCAACGACTATGTCGTAAAGACCGATCACTAAGGACGGGTTGGTTACACCTGTTTTTGGCCGAGGTAAGCTTTCTACGAGTCCGCCCATTTCATATCCGAAGAAGCCAACTGCACCGCCTAAGAAAGGCGAGGGCCCCGTGCCCTCCATGGGGAAATCCTTTAGTGCATTATTTATGAGATGAAATGGATCACCTTGGACGGGACGTCCGTCGATCATAGTCTTCATGTCGACATCCACGACTATGGTGCTGAATGGCGAAGCCGCGATGTAAGACCAGCGACCCATTTCGTCGGCGCCGTCACCATGGAGGATGGCCGCAACAGGGTCGTTGGCGAACGGGGAAAATGCTTCAAGGGGGTCCCGCCATGGGACCTCACGCAGGATGAGCACGTCTTCCATCACGTGATTCAATTTAAGAGGGGAGAACGCGGTCGGGGGGGCGGTGACCGTCAACAAAGGCCTTTATGTTGATAATGACTTTTTCACCCATCGCGATACGACCTTCAATGGTTGCCGAACCCATGTGAGGAAGAAGTGTCACGTTGTCCATCTCGAGAAGTTTTTGGTTTACCGCTGGTTCGTGTTCGAACACGTCCAATGCAGCACCCGCAAGTTGCCCGCCCTCGAGCATTTTTATGAGGGCATCTTCATCAACCATTTCACCGCGTGCCAAATTAACGATATAGGCATCTTCTTTTAAGAGTTTGAGTCGGCGTTCAGAAAGAAGATGAAACGTCGCTGGCGTGTGTGGGCAATGAATGGAGATCACATCCATGCGCGCGAGCATTTGGTCGAGGCTTTCCCAATAGGTGGCCTCAACTTCTTGTTCGATCTCGGGCATCAGGCGATGCCGATTGTGATAATGCACCGCCATCCCAAATCTGCGGGCGCGTTGGGCAACAGCAAAGCCGATACGACCCATGCCGATGATGCCGAGCCGTTTGCCGGACATCCTGCGTCCCAACATGTGTGTTGGCGTCCACCCCGTAAAGCGGCCTTCTTTAATAATGCGTGCGCCTTCTACCAGCCGTCGGGGTACCGCGACGATCAGCGCCATTGCCATGTCGGCCGTATCTTCTGTCAGCACGTCAGGTGTGTTGGTGACGGCAATTCCGGCTGCCTGAGCGGCTGTGACAGCGATATGATCTGTGCCATTTCCGAAGTTCGCGATCAATTTCGTTTTTGGACTCGCCGCGTCTAGTAGTTCGCCATCCAAAACGTCTGTGAGCGTCGGCACCAAGACGTCGCAAGACTGCAACGCATTGCCCAAGGCCTCGCGATCAAATGGCGTGTCGTCCGCATTTAGGCGAACATCGAATAATTCCATCATCCGCGTTTCGACCATTTCTGGTAGTTTGCGCGTTACGATGACAGTTGGTTTCTTGAGGGTCATCCGGAACTCCCGGGGTGCGGAAGCCCCTGCGTACCAGCAGCCATGCTGCTTGTCCAGAATCCAGGTAATGCGTTGCCAAAGCGGCCATTTTTCGGCAAGACATGAGGGTATGAATTTGCATCAGAAAGATTGGCGCCGTTTGATGTGTTTCGTGGCGACTTTTAGTGTCGCTACCGTGACTCTATGGAGCGGATTTGTGGCTATTGCGCCATCCGTTTACGCGCAGCAGGGCCGGGTTTCCTCTCTCCCGTTACCGCGCTTTGTTTCACTCAAAACAGAGCCCGTTAACATGCGAACGGGTCCTGGTGTTCGCTATCCCGTGACCTGGGTCTACCAACGCCGGAATCTTCCAGTTGAAGTGACCGACGAATTTGATACGTGGCGTCAGGTCAGAGATCCAGATGGGGTTGAGGGCTGGGTGCATCAAAGTATGCTGTCCGGTCAGAGAACCGGGCTACTCACCCAAGACTCGTCTTCGCTTTACAAAGGGTCGGCACCGTCTAGCGCGGTCATCGCAGAAATAGGTGCTGGTGTGGTCGTGGTTGTCGACCGGTGCCCAAAGCAGACGGAGCTTTGTTTGGTTGAGGTTGATGGAACCAAAGGCTGGCTTCGCCGCGGCCTTTTTTGGGGCCTCTATAACGGCGAGTTCATCGACTAATCTAAGTCAGCGGCTAATTCTGCTTTTGCATCATCTAACAAGACGGCTGTGTGTCTGTAGTTCTCGTGTTCTGTGCCGAGTGTCGCCTGCCTGCCGATTTCTTTGAATTCTTTAGCTTGGCTGGGCGTGAACGGGAATTTGAGGAAATGCACAGCTGATGTTTTTCCATCTTCCGTCGTGCGCTCGACATCGTCTTCTGGAACACCGACGACGCGATGTTCCCCGAACGACAAAACAATCTGCTCTTCAATATGCCCCAGGGTTGCCAATGTTCTGCGTCGGCGGCCTTCGTCTTCAATCTCGATGAGCAGGGTTGCGACGAGCTCTTGTCCTTGAGGAATAAGCGGATTGTAGGCTTCCAATTCGTCCGCGATTTGGGCCTCCCCTCCTTTTTCGATGTAGAGCATTTCTTGCACTTGGGCCCACATCGTTTCGTAATTCTCAAAGTGGAACGTTGCGTATGGGCCGACATGAATGCGCCGCTTTGCTTTTGTCGCGATCAAAGTGCGACGATGGTCACGGCGAATTTTGCCATACTCACCGAGCGGCATGAGGTCTTCTCGCGTGATCGCTTTTTTGGCGTTTGTCATGATTAAAATCCGTAAGCTTTCGCTAGAATCTGAATGGGGTGAGTTGATTGTTCGATCGCGGGCGCGTCGTCGCCGAGTGCGTCCATACCTTGCACAATATGTTTTCCAGCAAGGGGGCATTCAGAGCACACGTGCGTCGGCTGCGCAGCCGCCATTTTCTTGACAGTTTGTTTTGCAAACTTCGTGGCAATGTCGAAATTTTGTTTCTTTATGCCCCAAGACCCACCATGTCCTGAACACCGCTCAACCACGGTGACTTTTGCGTCGGGAATGGCACGCAGCATTTCTGCACCTTTAGGCCCCATATTCTGAGCGCGTGCGTGACACGCAAGGTGCAGGGCAATTGGGCCATCAATGGGGTTTAAGCCTTCCGCCAAGCCTTCACTATTGGCGATGGTCATGACGTATTCAGAAATGTCGAACGTCGCTTGAGCTAAGAGTTTTATATTTTCGTCATCTGGCAAAATGAGCGGCCATTCTTGTTTCATCATCAAGGCACATGACGGAACCAGGGCTACAATGTCTTTGCCGGCATCGATATAAGGTCTAAGCGCCGCAGCTGTAGACTTCGCTTTCTCTGCTACGCGGGCGATGTCGCCTTGTTCCAACTGTGGCATACCGCAACAGCCGGGGTAAACGACCTCAGTATCAACGCCATTGTGAGCAAGCACATTGATTGCTGCCGTCCCAATATCCGGATTGTTGTAGTTGGCAAAACAGGTCGCGTAAATTGCGGCCTTGCGCCCGTGGGCAGGCGCGTTTGTATTTATTTTTGGCGTGTTTTCTTTCGCACGCGCCCGCAACGTCTTGCCATGATACTTCGGCAATTCGACGTCTTTGTGAACGTCTGCGACAGCTTCTAAAATAGGACGGGTTAGGCCGTTGCTTCGCTTTGACGCCCAATTGGCAATGCCTGAAACGCCGCCAGCCAGTTTTCCGTTGCGATCTGTTTCGGTCAGTTGTTTGTCGAAGAAGGGAACGCCGTTGTTAGCTTTTTCGGCCGCGCGGTACCGCAACATCAGATGCGGAAAATCAATATTAAATTCGTGCGGCGGGACATAGGGACATTTTGTGAGGAAGCACATGTCGCACAGGGTGCAGGCGTCAACGACGGATTTGAAATTTGCGCTATCAACGCCTTCGACCTCGTCTTCTTGATCATCAACCAAGTCGAACAGTCGCGGGAAGGAGTCACATAAATTGAAACAGCGGCGGCAGCCATGACAGATATCGAACTGTCGGCGCATTTCAGCATCTAGCTTTTCAGCATTTAGAAAGTCGGGGTTTTGCCAATCAATAGGGTGCCGTGTTGGGGCGTCCAGGCTGCCTTCGCGCATGGCCGATTCTCACTGCTTAATTATGGAAAAAGAAATGTGGGATCGGCTGGTGTTCCAACCGACCCACACAAGATCAATTTAGACGTCGAGGTTATCGAGCGCCTTCTGGAAACGACCAGCATGGGACTTTTCAGCCTTAGCAAGCGTTTCGAACCAGTCAGCAATTTCGTCGAAGCCTTCTTCGCGTGCTGTCTTGGCCATACCGGGATACATGTCGGTGTATTCGTGCGTTTCACCGGCGACGGCAGACTTTAGGTTTGCGCTTGAATCACCAATGGGCTCTCCGGTCGCTGGGTCACCGACGGCTTCCAAGTATTCCAGATGACCGAACGCATGTCCGGTTTCGCCTTCTGCTGTTGAGCGGAAGAGCGCGGACACTTCGTTTTGGCCTTCTACGTCGGCCTTTTGTGCGAAATAGAGATAGCGACGGTTGGCTTGGCTTTCGCCAGCAAAAGCTGCCTTCAAGCTTTCTTCCGTCTTACTTCCTTTGAGTTCTGCCATGAGTCCCTCCTGAAAAGGTTCTGTTTGAGATTCGAATTTACGGCGGCCGATGCTCAACGTAAATCAACCGCTATCAACTGTTCTACGGTAGGCGCAGAAGGGAAGTCAAGCAGTCTAGAATTATTCTAATCTTATGGGTTCAGCCCGCGTTCTGAAGCGAAATTGTGGCTTAGCCGTCGACCCGGATTACTACATCGACACGCGAGATAGACATTCCGTCTGGCGCGTCAGGCACACGAGCGAGTTTGACGTGATCGGGTTCGATATCTTCAAGTTTACCTGATTTTTCAAAGTAAAAGTGATGATGCTCTTCAGTGTTGGTGTCGAAGTAAGACCGGTTTGAATCGATGGAAATTTCTCGAAGTAAGCCTTTGGCGGTGAACGTGTGCAGGGCATTGTAAATAGTTGCTAGCGACACGTTGACGCCCTGGGATGTGGCCTCCGAGTACAAAGATTCAGCCGTAATATGCCGTTTGCCCTGTGACAGAAGAATGTCTGCAAGCGCCATACGTTGCCGCGTCGGGCGTAACCCAACTTCGCGCAGCTTGTCAGCAAGCACGGCATCACTCATTTCTAATTTTTTTTGATCGACCGTGGTCATTATCTTCAACATCGCCAGTTGTTCTTTGGAAGCATTCTAACAAATAACCACTAATAATTGAAGTGCAAATCTGTTGCGGAAGAATGGGGGCGAAAAGGAAGGCGACGGACCGAGAACACGTTCGAGGACGGGGGAGGGGAAGGGGTAACGCGCGACCGGTCCGTCTAACTGAATTTCTTGAGTCTCATAAAAGGGTCCAATTGTGTCGAATTTCGGGCTGGCATCTGAAAATCCTGTCATCTAACTCTATCCCGGCCTAGCTTGCTGTATCCCTTGCACAGCCTGGGTTATCGGGTGTAAGTCACGGCTATGCTTAAAACTTCTTTTCTTGTGAGATTCATGGCGGCATCTGTGGTCGCGGTGGTCGTCACATTTGGAATCATTGTCTTGGTCATGTGGATGAATGGCTTGATCGTTGAAGATAAGCCGAGTTCAGTTTCCTATACGCCGTGTGTGTTTGGTGAAAAGACGAGTGCGCCGCCTAAGAATCCGTACGCGAAAGACCCTATTGTTTTGGATTGCGTGTCACCTGAAGACGCGAAGCCGCTCTTCGTGCAATGGTTTGATCGAATCCTGTCGCGCCGTAATCCCGATGGTTCACGTGTTGGGCCTGGCGGGTGACTGCCCACTCCGGTGTAGCCGAGGAATCTAAAGATAATTTAGTTGATCCAAAGCGCGCGCGCCGCACGGTTTTTGTATTGGCATTTTCCCAAGCGCTTTCCATGACGGGCGCCAGCATTGTCATGCTCGTGACGGCGTTAGCTGGCGCCTATCTTGCGCCTGATGTGCGGTTGGCAACTTTACCGTTGGCTATCCAATTCGTAGCAACAATGTGCGCGACTTTTCCAGCGGCTCTTTGGATGAAGCGTGTTGGGCGCCGTGTGGGTTTCACATTCGGACAGATTGTCGGGATTTGTGGCGGTCTGACGGGATACTACGCATTGATAGACGGAAGCTTCGGTTTGCTAATCGTTGCCGCGGCCTTGCTCGGAACACACAACGCGTTTTGGGGGTTTTATCGCTTTGCCGCAGCAGAAGCCGCGCCGCCGGATAAAAAGGCGAAGGCGATTTCTTTAGTTATGGCGGGTGGAATTCTGTCAGCAGTGCTGGGCCCAGAGATAGCCAAGGCCACACGTGATTTATTCTCGCCTTTTCTTTTCGCTGGTTGCTACGCTGCAATTGCTGTGCTGTCGGCTTTTACGGTTTGCTTCATTCAAACGGCTGCCTTGTCGAAGCCTACGGTCAATCCATCTGTGGCGTCCAACGATGAAAGACCGTTGGCTGAAATTATGCGTCAGCCAACGTTTATCGTCGCTGCGATCTCAGCGATGGTGGGCTACGGCGTCATGATTCTCGTGATGAGCGCGACGCCACTTTCAATGGTCGATTGTGGCTTTGAGTTTGATGATGCGGCCTTTGTTATTCAATGGCATGCCCTAGCGATGTTCGGGCCAAGTTTCTTTACGGGGTCGTTGATTAAAAAATTTGGCGCGCTTCGAATTATACTTTTTGGAATCGGTTTAAACGTCGCAAGTATGGCGTCTAACTTAGCCGGCATTGAGCTTATCAATTTCTGGTTCGGGCTTGTCGCGCTAGGTCTGGGGTGGAACTTCATGTTTATCGGTGGCACGGCGTTGCTGACCGAGACGTATCGCGAAAGCGAGCAAGCAAAAGCGCAAGGTGCGAACGACTTTCTCGTCTTCGCGACAATCTCTGTGGCTACGTTTTCTTCGGGGGCGTTGCAAAATGGATTTGGCTGGGCAGCCGTGAACGGTGCAGCGACAGTGCCTCTGACTGCAGCATTGATTGCGATAACGTGGTTAACCCTGCAACAACGCCGAGCCATACCTTAGCGCGTGTTATTCGCCACTGTTGCCCTGGGTTGGTGCGGGGCAGTCTTCAAGAATTTCAACCTGTGTTGCCATCGGTCCTTTAGAACCGTCTTGGACATGCATGCGAACACGTTGGCCGGATTCTAAACGATCAAGATCAGACCGTTGCAGCGCGCCGATGCCAATAAAGATATCGTGTCCACCGCCTTCAGGAACGCCAAACCCATACCCTTTGTCTGCGGCGAAAAATTTAATTTCGCCGTTCAAGACGCTTTCGTCGCCCTCTGGGACATCGTCAACGACGGTGGAGTTATCGACTTGTTCTATAATGGTGACTTGCGGACCTTTCGGTCCATCCGACAATGAGCAAATGATGGTTGCACCTTGGCGCAACGTTCTTAAGCCCGCCTTGTGTACAACAGAGACGTGGAGAAAGGCGTCCGTGGTACCGTCGGCCGGGGCGACGAAGCCAAAGCCTTTGGCTGGATTAAACCATTTGACCTTGGCGGTGACGCCCGACTTTTCGGACCCGGCCTGGGGAGACGATTCCATAACACAATCAACCTTATCGAACCCGAGCCGATGTGAAATTCTATCCTAAATTATGAGTGCTGCAATTCGGGCTATGGAAAGGACCTTATTTTCAATGTGTTACGGATTTTCTGGGCACTGAATTGTGCATTGCAGCAGATCGTAAAGTCTTCCGACTCCAACCTTACTTGTAGTGCGGATTTACTCGGACCTTACAAGGCTCTAGGTCGTTTTGATGCGCTTTACAGCTCTACGCCACTCCCCGTAAATGGAGTCACGCCAGTCTGCTGTCTGTCTAGGGGAGAAGACCTGGTCCGTTTTGCGAACTTGTGAGATTTCATCGAGCGATGCGTAGAGTCCGGCGCCTAGCCCCGCCATCAGGGCTGCGCCATGGACGCTAGCTTCCAAATTTTTTGGTCGTTCAACCGGAATGTTTAAAAGGTCAGACAAGAATTGTAGAAGCCAGCCGTTGGCTGCCATACCCCCATCAACGCGCAATAGATCAATGGAATGTTCGGCATCAATAGCCATGGCGTCGAGCAGTTCTCTGGTTTGAAAACACACCGCTTCCAGTCCGGCGCGCACAATATCTGCTTTGGTGGTGTCTCGCGTGATGCCCAATATGGCTCCGCGTGCGTCCGGATCCCAGTGAGGGGCCCCTAGTCCGGTAAACGCTGGTACGAAAGTTACGCCGGAGTCTTGCGAATTTTTCGCCAGGTCTTCTGTGTCTTTTGCATCTGAAAAGAACCCAGCTTGGTCCCGCATCCATTGCACAACAGTGCCCGCGTTAAACACACTGCCCTCTAATGCGTAGCTTGGATTACCTTCCAAGCGATATCCGACCGTTGTTAGGAGGTTGTTCTCAGATGCGCGTGCGTCAGCGCCGGTATTAAGCAAAACAAACGCGCCGGTTCCAAACGTTGCTTTAGCCATCCCGGGAGTGAAACAGGCTTGACCAACAAGCGCTCCCTGCTGATCTCCGACCATGGCTGTAATCGGAATCTTAGTCCCGAAGAGTGACGGGTCTGTGTGTCCAAACTCCGTGCTTGTGTCTTGAACAGTAGGCAACACTGACATGGGAATGCCAAACCGAACCAACAATTCTTCATCCCATTTTTGAGAGTGGATGTTGAACAGCATCGTGCGAGACGCATTCGTTGCGTCTGTCGCATGTGCGTTGCCGTTTGTTAGCTTCCATAAGAGAAACGTATCAACGGTCCCGAAAGCCAACAGACCCTGTTCAGCTTTTCTTTTTATGTCTGGGTCTGACTCAAGAATCCATTGAAGTTTGGTTGCCGAAAAATAGGAATCAGGGATGAGACCGGTGCGGTCTTGAATGACTCTGTCATACCCATCTGCGATCAGCGCTTTGCAGATAGATGCGCCACGTCTGTCTTGCCAGACAATTGCATTTGAAACGGGTTCGCCGGTGTGGCGGTCCCAAACGACAGTCGTTTCTCTTTGATTAGTGATACCAATCGCCGACACTTGTTCCCCAGCTTTGGAGAGGATTGCACCGAGACAATTTCGTGCGGTAGACCAAATTGTATTTGCGTCGTGCTCAACCCACCCGTCACGCGGAAAAATTTGCGGAAAGGATTCTTGGGATGAAGCTACGACGGTGCCTTCGAGATCAAAGGCTATGGCACGGGTAGATGTCGTGCCTTGATCAATAGCGACCAATAGGGGCTTTGTTTTCGTGTCTTTGTTCATGCCGTTATCATGCCGGGCCGATTCACTGGGAGTCTAAGGCGTGTGCATGCACCTCTGCCGTTTCAATATCTTCCGCAGTGTTCACATTGAAAAATGGATCAATCGCAGAGGGTGACCAATCATGCAGTGCGACTGAATGCTCTGATTGAAAATGCCGTATCGCAATGGGCCCATCTAGCAACGCGCGCTCCAAGGACTCGAAAAGGTGCGGTCGCCATGCCGCAACGGCGTAGTGGGTTTGCCCCATGGAATGGGCGACACCGATGTCTGCATCTGTCGACGTTAGTTTTTGGACCAAAGCGTTGGGCAAAAATGGAAGGTCGACGGGCGCAGTTACAACCCATTTCGGTCGAGAGTCTAATGATTGGGCCCAGTGCAGTGCGGCGGCAATGCCGCCCAAAGGACCGCTTTCTGATGTGGGCCGGTCTAAAATCACAGGCATTGCATAGGGTTCTGTCCACGCCTGTTGTGCGCGAAGGCTAAGGGCGACCTCTAAGCATTGAGGTGCTAACCGTTCGCGCACGCGCTCTATTAGGCGTGTGCCATTTATCTCTACAAGGGCTTTTTCGACACCACCTAGGCGGCGGCCCTGTCCCCCAGCGAGAATCACGGCGGCTGTTTTGCTCATGACTTTAAAATGAGGCCAGAGCGGATGTTGGTCAATGAGCTCTTCAGCGCGAGTCGTTATGCGACTTGGGTGAAACCTGAATCGTCTTGAGAATCACCGTCGAGAAACGCATCCCAATCAAAGGCTTCTTCAGAGTCTGTGATGTTGAAGCTTTGCGCCCAGACAGGATCGACCGTTTGCTTGTCGTTTGCATCTTTCATTTGTTTTTCAGCGCGAACCAAGTTGCGCTCAGTCACAGTCGCCATGCGGCCGGCGCCATGTTCACCATAGACCGTGAGCGCCGCGCGGAATGCTTCAGACGATTGGCGCATGTATTCCCATTCTCCCGTATGTTTCGCGAGTAGGAACAATGCGGAGCCTAGCGTATTTTGAATGGCGGCCCATTGAAGAGGCGCGGTGTCAGGCGTGCGAACTTGAAGCCCAGCAACACAAGACCGAACAGAGTGCTGCAGTACAGGGACGCTTCGGACGTTGTCGCCGTAGACTTGAAGAATTTGCGCGAGCGTATTCATGATCTCAGACCAACGGATCGGATGTGCGTATTTATCAAACACTTGCCGCGCTGCCTGACACGCTTGAATAGCTTCGCGTAAAACGTCGTCGTCACCTTCAGCCATATCAATTTTGTAGAGAACGCAGCCAAGGCGGTATTTCATCATGCCCCAGTCGGCAGCCTGATCCCGGCGGGAAATATGAACGAGGGATTTGCGATAGGCGGCCGCGGTATCCTTCAAGGTGTCGATGTCGTTATTGCGCTCTGCAACGATTTGTAACGTCAGCCCAAGCTGCTGATGCAAGTGGCCTAAGGCGCGTTTGTCCTCTGCCGGCGTGCGTTCAATAGCGGCTTGCCATGCTTCAATCGCTGTATGGTACCAAGTTCTGTCACCACTCAACTGAGCAGCGATAGCGCTTGTGTTGCCAAAGCAGGACAAAATGCTGGCTTGCTCGTGGCCTTCCATGGCCATAGACGGTTCAAGACTGAGTGTTCGAGCCGAACTGGCCATCGAAGGTAGCGCTGAGCGAAGGATGCGGCCTTGGGCGATGCTGCGCGGATCGACGGCCCCAAGAACGGCAGACCGGATCAAGGCAGTCCATTCCGTATAAAAATCAACGGGAACGGTTAAGACGTGATGTGGGCGGAACCGACCCGGGCGTTCGCCTGGGCTGGATGCTAAGGAGACAAAGCGAAGTTGTATGGAGCGGCCTGTTTCATCGACAAAAGCCCATACTAAAAGGTCGGCGTTTTTCTCAGTTAGCCAGCGTCTGCCTTCTCGGGTTACCCGACTAAGGGCGTCATCACTTGGTCCTGTCGGTGAGCTATCCGCTAGGCCTGGAATCATTCGCGCTATATCGCGGTCGACTGACTCAACGCGCACACCAGGTATTTCGCTCAGGGCTTCAACGATCATGCGATGTTGCATGTCTTCATAATCGTCATGCACCTTACCAACCAAGATCGATACATCTTCCGGTGACGGTGCCTTTCGAACTCGACCCGGCCTGCGTGTAGGGTCCTTCACGACGGCATCGACGATTCGTTCGAACAGGTTTGGCTTTCTTTCGCCAACCAAATTGACGGGCATGGGGCGACCCATCCCCGCGGGACGAAGAGCAGGCGATGTTTCGACGTCGGAAGACACAACAACAGGTAGGCGGGCGCCTTGCACCGCAGCCTTGATTGCGTCCCCACGCGTGAGTGGGTCATCGTTCTTGCGCAGAGTCTTGGCCAGCTTCGACATAACCTTGAATGCCGTATCCGGTTCCATTTCAACGCGTCGCAGAAATTCTGCGCGCGGAATGGCGTGAAGCACCACGCTCGTCTTTGCCTTAGCTGAATTATGGCGTGGGCTTTTGTCGAGAATCCCCATTTCACCGAAGAGTTCACCGTCTGACAGGTGCGCATGAACAACCGGTCCACTTGGGCCGTTGCCGAAAAGCTCAACGGTTCCCTCGACGATTTCGTATGCCCAGCGGCTTTCTTCGCCCTCTGAGTAAATCGTGTCTCCGGTTTCGAATGATTTGGTAACGGTCTTCACCGTGTCGCCTCCAGATAGGACCTCTTGGAATATGCGACAGTGTTGTCTGGCGGCTGTTAACAAGCCCTTAAATGCTGGGATTTGAATCCGTTTCTACGCATTTTTTTACAAACATTAACGGTGCGGCTTATGCGCGATGATCCCATCATCTATAATATATGTATATGCAATTATATTATTTAAGCGGAGTTCTTACAGCTTTCTTTCGTCTGTGGAACCCAATTTTGCGGCGGATTCTAAGGCGGGAAGAAGAGTCTGAACGGTAGAGCCGCCCAACTGCTTAGCGATATGGCTTTGGGCGTCTTGCCACAAAGGAAGCGCCCTCTCCAAGGCGGCGTGCCCCGAAGAGGATAGGCTTATTCTTTTGATCCTACGATCTTGTGAGTCTGTCGAATCCTGGATCAATCCAGCTTTGATTAGTGGTTTTATCGTTCGAGATACCGTAGTCGAGTCGGAGACTAGGGCATCCGCAAGATCTCCGATTCTAAGGGGTTCGCGGGCACTAACGACCATAAGCAGGCTAAGTTGTGTCGCTTTTAGCCCCGTTGGCGCAAGGATGTGGTCAAAGACTTGAGTGATCGCCCGAGAGGCTTTTCGGGTGTGGAAACAGAGGCAGACTTCGACAGCCTGTGCGGCGAGTTCAGATGATGGACTTAGTCCGTTTTCCATACCGTATGTATATACATGTATGTGGCCTGTAGAGCAAGAATTGCTTTATATTTCAATGCTTAGCGTCTGTTTCTTGTTTGATTGCGCCAGCGTAAAGTCGGGCCGTTTTCTCACCGTAAGTGGCTAGAACAAAAGGGTTTCCATTGGCATCGGTTTCGAAGACCATTTCTATGACGCCTTCTTCCAAAGCCGTAATGGTTTGGCTTTCATCCAATTCGAAGGCCTTGGCGATTCCGCCCATTAAGGCCGCAATCTCATCAAACATTTCTCGTTCGCCGGTTTTTGAGTCGTTAGCCACAATAATGGGTCTCCCTTAGTCGCCCGTTGAACGGTCGTCGCATTACAGTCGTTCGAACGGAATAAACATCACGCTATAAAGAGTGTCAAAGAAACGACATAACGTGAGCAGGGGAGATTAAGCATATGTCCAACACAGCGGTATTAAATCGCGACGCAGACGTTCTGGGGTATCGCGCAAAGGTTGGCATTCTTGTTCCCGCGAGTAACACAATAGTGGAACCGGAAATGGCGGCTATGCAGCCTCCAGGGGTTACCAACCATGTGTCACGCATGAGCCGGGTAAACCGGCCAGCGCACGATCTTGAGAAGTACAAAAAATTTCTTGGGGCCTCAGTCCAAATGGATGCAGCGATTGATGTGCTGTCGGCCTGTGAGCCAGATGTCATCGTGCACGGGCATTCTGTTGATAGTTTGGCGAAAGGGTTGTCTGGCGCTGATGCGATGCGTGCTCATATGCAGGCCTTGAGCGGCGGCATTCCCGTGATGTTGCCGGCGCACGCTATGCTGAAAGCACTCGATGTTCTCGGAAAACCAAAAAACCTTGGAATCTTGACGCCATGGATGCCGCCGGCAGATGAAGCCTGCACCGCATTTTTTAATGAGGCTGGCTACAATGTTTTGGCGATTAAGGGACTGCAGCACCCGACGCCGTTGCATATTGCCACCGCAACACCCGAATTGCTCAATCAGGCTGTCGACGAAATTAATGTCGATGGTGTGGAATGCATTATTAAGGTTGGCACGAATTCATCAATGTCATTTCTTGTCGATGATATGGAGGCCCGGCTTGGGAAGCCTGTGCTAACAGTCAACGTCATTACGTATTGGGCTGGCCTACGCCAATTGGGTATCGAAGATCCTTTAAAAGGCTTCGGCCAACTGGTCGCCAACCACTGAGACTGCTAAACAAGCACCCGACAGTTCATTATTACCAAGGAGACACACTATGCCTGGCTACGTTGTGGCGATTGCACGTATCGACAATATGACTGATGGACTTAAAGAGTATATCGGCAAGGCTGCCGCCTTATCTGAAGAGCACGGGGCCGAATATGTAGTGCGCGGTCCTGCCAAGGAAGTGCTCGAAGGCGATTTTCTAACTGGGCGAAGTGTCGTTGTCTCGAAATTCGAAACTCTAGAGAAGGCCGAGGCGTACTATAAGTCGGATGCCTATCAAAAAGAGATCAAGCCTCTCCGTGAGGGTTCGGGCGTCTATGATGTCGCCATCTTTGAGGCCCCGTAGTCTGTGCGAAATTTTGTAAGACCCAGTGCCGCGGCCCTTCTCGCCTGCACTCTATTCGCCATGCCCGCTGCTGCGGATACGGTGTGGAATGTTTCACTGTGGGGAAATAGTAGGGCGGTTACCGTTTCTATTGAGCACCTTGCGAAAGAAGTGGCGCGCCGCACCGATGGCGCCTTCAAGATCATCACTCATTTTGGCGAAGCCATTTCTCCTTCTCGGGAAAATATTGATGGCATCGCGCTTGGTGCGTTTGAAGCGGCGCACATTTGTCCATCTTATCACCCTGGCAAGACGCCGGCGTTACTAGGGCTCGAACTCCCGTTTCTCCCTTTCGATGATATTCGATCAGCGCATAGGGTTGCTCTTAAGGCTCACCAACATCCAGTCATTGAACGAGAGTTAGGTCAGTTCAATGCCCGTGTTTTGCAGCATGTCATTGCACCTCGGTATGAGTTTATGGGGCGCGGTGACGCACCCAAAAACCTTGAATCTTGGAAGGGTATGCGCGTGCGTGCGCCGGGTGCCATTGGAGATGGTGTGCGTGCTCTTGGCGCTCGCCCAACATCCGTTCCCGCCCCGGAAATTTACACCAGTATAGAGCGGCGGTTGTTTGATGCTGCCGCGCTTCCGTTCTCATACACGTTTGCCAGCTACCGCATTCATGAGGTGTCTGAGTGGTACACGTTCAATATGAATCTCGCGATCCCGAGCTGCGTTATTCTGGTGAGTAAAGATTCTTGGGCCGCGTTGTCCGACGAAGAGCGTGCGCTTGTCGAAGAAATTAATGCTGAAGCTTATGAGTTGCAGTTCGAGGCATTGGCCGGCGCAGACACTGAGTGGATACCAGAATTCGATGCTGGCGGTATGGAGCGCATTGTCTACGAACCTGTTGCCCTTAGCGCCTTCAAGGCTAAAACAGCAAGACCGCTATGGGATGGTTGGATTAAGAGGAATAGTCGACGTTTCGCAGCTGAAGAGTATCTGAACTTTATTCTTACAGAAGCGGAAGTGGCCAACGCGGAGGGGTCTTAACGCGTGCCTCGAACGGCAATTGGACCGCAGGGATTCCTTCCAGACGGCACGCCGAACCCCATTAGTCCGGCCGTGCGGGCAGGTGATTTTATTTTTATCTCTGGGCTGATGCCGAAGGGCACTGACGGTCAAATGATCGCCGGTGATATTACGAGTCAAACGAAAGCAGTTATGGATCGGCTGCAGAATGTAATGAAAATTGCTGACTGTGGTTTCTCAGATGTCGTGAAATGCGCGGTCTGGTTGACCGATGCGGATGACTTCAAAGCGTTTAATGCAACGTACGCTTCTTACTTTGAAGGTTCCCCTCCAGCCCGCTCTGCCGTTCGTTCAGATTTATTGCTGCCTGGTGCAAAGTTGGAACTCGAGGCGACCTGCTATAAGCCACTTAGTGGCTAAGGCATCACGTCTGTAACAGCTCACGTCCAACGTGGAGTAATGTCTTTAGTTGCAGTGCAAGTCTACTGCTTAGATTATTTTCGATAAGGTTTCTTAAGGTGTCGAACCAAAAGTCAGTCCCGATTATTCTAGAACGCGTACATTCTATATGGTGCCGCATCGAAGATGCCTGCGCCTATGTCGCTGCTGTTTTGATTGCTGTCGCAATGACGCTCACTGTTGTTGAGGTTCTAAGTCGCAAACTGCTCAATGCGCCGCTACCCGGCATTATCGACATGTTCAATTTGGGTATGGCCGCAGTCGCTTTTCTCGGCGCCTCACAATGCCAACGCATGGGTGGGCATGTGCGCATGGAGATGGTTGTTAGGCGATTGTCCGGTCGGACTCTGTGGTTTGTTGAATCCATGACCACGTTGGTGGCCTTTGGCTTTGTCAGTGCGGTTGGGTTAGCCAGTGTGGATGGTGTTGTTCGCGCCTACCGCGTTGGGGACGCAACGATGGATTTGTTGCTCCCGGTCTGGCCATCGAAAGCTCTCATTAGTGTCGCTCTTGCCGTGCTTTCTGTGCGCTTGGCTTTGCAACTCTTCGACTCTTTACGGCTGATGATTGATCCAGATGGGCAGCCTATCGCTGCCTTACCGGTGGTCTCTGTGGAAGAGCTTGCACGCGAAGAGATTGATGACGTGATTGGAAAGATCGAACCGGAGACTGTTGGGTCGGAGGGCCGGTCATGACGGCTGACCCATTCCTGACTGGGCTTGCGGGCCTCTTAGCTCTTGCTGTTCTTGTTGTTGCAGGTATGCGCGTGGCGTGGGCTGCCGGTGTCGTTGGCCTTGGCGGCTTGGTTTTTCTTCGAGGCTGGGACCCTGCCGTTGGCCTCACCGGTTTGCTGACCTATGCGGAAACGGCGCGTTACTCTCTTTCTGTATTACCGATGTTTATTCTCATTGGGCTTCTCGCGTTTCATGCCGGGCTGACCCAAAAAGCATTCGCCGCGGCACGCGCTTGGGCGGGGCGACTCCCGGGCGGACTTGCTGTTGCAACCGTATTTGCGACAGCTGGATTTGCGGCGGTCTCTGGCGCAAGCACGGCAACAGCCGCGGTATTCACCCGTGTTTCAGTGCCTGAAATGTTGAAAGCGGGCTACGACCCCCGTCTCGCGGCCGGCGTCGTCGCTGCGGGTGGGACGCTTGCATCACTGATCCCACCGAGTGCCATTTTGGTTCTCTATGGCATTATCGTTGAGGAATCGGTGGGAGCGCTTTTGCTAGCCGGTTTTGTGCCCGGTGTTCTGTCAGCGATTTTGTACGCGGGTTTTATTGTGTTGCGCGTCAAAATATCACCAGAGCTTGGGCCTGCGTCGACCGAAGCGATTCCCATTCTCGAGAAATTTAAGGCTCTAGGTCAGGCTTGGGGCATTATTTCCGTCATCGGTATCGTCATTGTCGGGCTCTATACTGGCTGGATGACACCCACGGAGGTTGGGGGAGTCGGTGCTGCGCTTGTGTTGATGATGGCTCTCTCAAATCGTAGCACCCACAAAAAACAGATCGTCGAAGCGTTCGTTGATACGGCGCGCTTAACAGCGATGGTGCTGGCTATTGTCTGGTGCGTTTTGGTGTTCGTTCGGTTTCTCGGCTTCACGGGCTTGCCAGGCATGCTGGCCGATTGGATTGGTAATCTAGAGGTTCCCCGTTTGGTTATTCTCTTAGCCATTCTCGCGACCTATATGATTCTGGGCATGTTCCTTGATGGCCTAGGGATGCTGCTACTGACTATGCCTGTTGTTTATCCGGTCATCTTATCGCTCGGCTATGACCCCATTTGGTTTGGCATCCTCGTCGTTAAGATGATCGAGATTGGCTTGGTCACCCCTCCAATCGGGCTCAATTGTTTTATCGTGAACGGGGTGAGGCCGGATATAAGCTTGGAAACAGTTTTTCGCGGTGTTGGTCCATTTGTGATCATGGATTTGCTCACGGTTGCTATACTCATTGCTTGGCCAGAGATTGTATTATGGCTGCCACGAACAATGAATATGGGTGGATATTGATCGACCCCTAATTTTAGAAGGTTCATGACGACCGATGAAGTTCGTTTCTTATGAGTACAATGAGGGCGTGAAGTTCGGTGCTGTCATCGATGATGGCATCATTGATCTGTCCGATGCTGGTCCAAGCCTTAAGGCTGTTTTGGGAACGGGCCCTCTCGACAACTTGATTAAAGTTGCCGAGACGCGATCTCCAACAGTCGATCTTGACCATGTAATTCTGCATCAGGTTATTCCTGACACTGACCGCATTATCTGTGTTGGTAAAAATTACAAAGACCACGCCAAAGAGATGGGCGGCGAAGTGGCGGCCAATCCAAATTTATTTATGCGGACGGCCCAGTCTGTCGTTGGTCATCAGCAATCGGTCATCATGCCTAGGATTTCAGAGCAATATGATTTCGAAGGTGAGTTGGCCGTCGTGATTGGTCGGGGCGGCCGACATATTGATGTTGATCGGGCGCTGGAGCATGTCGCTGGGTACACCTGTTTTCTGGATGGCTCCGTGCGAGATTATCAGAAGCACTCTTTTACTGCTGGAAAGAACTTTGATTCGTCAGGGGCGTGTGGGCCGTGGTTGGTTCCGGCGCGTGAAATCCCAGACCCGCAAAACTTGCACCTTACGACCCGTATCAATGGCGAAGTTATGCAAGATGCATCTACCCAGGACATGATTTTCACAGTCCCTTTTCTTATTGCTTATATCTCTGGGTTTACACATCTCGAACCAGGGGATGTGCTCGCAACCGGCACGCCGGCTGGTGTTGGTGCGGGGCGTACACCGCCCCTTTGGCTCGGGCCAGGTGATTCAATTGACATTGAAATTGAGAACGTTGGAACGTTGTCCAACACGGTCAAAGCGGAGGCGGAAGTCTGATTTTCCGATTGCTCATCGGGATATTGGTTGCCGGTACGACGGTTGGCTTTTCTGTTTGTGCGTCTGCAGATGATATTACGGTCTATACCGCTGCCAGCTTGACCAAGCTCGATCCTCATTACGCAGAAACGTCTTCTGAGCATGCGCTCGTTAACGCGCTACATTTCGGACTCACCACCTATGATGATGGTGGGGTTTTAGGTCCGGGCTTGGCCGAAAGCTGGGTGATTTCAGACAATGGTCGTTTCTACACGTTCACCCTTAAGTCCGGTTTAACCTGGTCAAATGGCCGGGCCTTAAAAGCAGAAGACGTAGTTGCTGGATTTAAGCGCGCTTTGAATCCAACCAAACGAACACCGTTTGCTGCAAAGCTATTCGACATTAAAAATGCGGAAGCATTTCACGATGGGCTTTTGGAACCTGATCAGGTGTTGGGAGTGGGTGCGCCAGATCCACGCACCGTCACAGTCTCTCTGGAGCAGCGTAACGTTGAATTTTTGAGTGTGCTTGCCCACCCGGTAGCGATGCCTGCGCCGGCAAATGATCTGGAGGCCATTTCGGACGGTAGATTGTCTTCGGGCCCATTCGTCGTCGGGACCCATAGCGCTGGGGCCGTTGTGCTGTTGGCGCGAAATGGCGATACCCGGCTGAGGTTTCGTGTCGTGGACTCTATTGATCAGGCTTGGCGAGAATCCTCCCAAGTCGATGCTTTCGTCACGTCGTCCTTTCCATTTATCGTCGCGCCTAACGTCGGTGCTCAAGCGGCTGATATTCAGTTTGATGGTGGTGATGCACTCTATGCATACGTTGTGAATACAGCCAAAGCCCCCCTCGATACGCTAGAAGCCCGCCATGCTTTGGCTATGGCGATTAACCGCACCGAGATGTTGGAGCGCGTGTCTGTACCGCGTGCCAGTGTTGCGACCCGGTTTGTGCCGCCGTCGGCAATGACTTACGAGCAGCCGTATCGAACCCCGTTTGCAGAACTCACGTTTGAAGAACGGGAAGCTGTCGCCGCCGCTCTTTTGTCTGAACAAGGGTACGGAATTGAGAACCGGTTTACGGTGCGGCTTCGCGTTCCAGCGGGAGATGTCCATTCTGATATCGCTGCGGTGGTTTCCGAAATGTGGGCGAGGTCTGGGATCGATACAGAGATCATCACCGCTTCAATGCCAGACCATTGGCGTGCATTGTCTGAGGGTGATTTCGACGTTGCTTTTGCGACATGGCCCGGTCGACGTGATTCGCCAAAGAATTTTCTTGAGCCACTAAGCCGCACGGCAGGGCCATGGAATTGGGCGCGTTATGATTTTCAAGGATTCAACACTTATCTTGCGCGCGCTTCGGGAAGTGAGAAGTTGGAGACGCAGGCCAATCAATACCGTGAGGCTGAGAAAGCCCTAATTGAGGATCAGGCTTTGCTTGCGCTGTTTTTCTATCAACCCCTAGCTCTGGTCTCATCGGAGATTCGAGGATGGCAAAAAAATAGGTCGGGCATTCACCCTTTAACGGGCCTAACGCTTTCGACTTCTGCCAAAAGAAAAAGTAAATTCTGAGTTAGATTATACTGCCCTTCCGGGTCTGGCGTGCCGCCTAGGACCCCGGTATGGTCTTGGACGCCTTTCAGCAACGCACTTGAACGGAACTCTTGCCAGTCTATGTGGGCTTATTTTACGCGCCGTCTCATCATTGCCATCCCCACCCTTTGGGTGGTGATTACGGTCGCGTTTTTTCTCATGCGACTCGCGCCGGGCGGTCCGTTTGATCAGGAAGCGCCGTTACCACCGGAGATCATGGCGAACTTAAAAGCGGCCTATGGCTTGGATCAGCCACTGTGGTGGCAGTATTTTAATTACCTAGGCAACTTGCTCCAAGGCGACTTTGGGCCTTCATTTAAATACAAAGATTTCTCTGTGACGGAATTGATCGGCCAAGGCTTCCCGGTCAGCATCCAGAACGGTGCAGCAGCGTTGTTCATTGCTATTCTGTTCGGCATTCCACTTGGGACTATGGCGGCGCTCCGGCAGAACACAGGCGCAGACCATGCGGCGATGACCGTTGCCATGACTGGGATCGTGGTTCCTAATTTTGTGGTTGGCCCATTACTGGCGTTGATCTTTGGGATCTATCTTAGGGACACCATGTTCGCGTTGCCGGTTGCCGGCTGGAACAATGGCGCCTTCCCGAATCGAATATTGCCGGTGATTTGTCTGGCCCTGCCGTTCATTGCTTATATTGCGCGAATTACGCGGGCCAGTTTGATTGAAACACTGAGAACAAATTATGTGCGAACGGCGCGCGCTAAAGGCCTACCGTTTCGCATGGTCATTTTGCGGCACGCGTTTAAGAGCGCCATGATACCGGTGGTGACGTACTTAGGGCCGGCAACTGTATTTTTGCTAACTGGTTCGATGGTGATTGAAACCATTTTTGGATTGCCGGGGATTGGGCGGTACTTCGTGCAAGGCGCCCTGAACCGCGATTACACTCTAGTTATGGGCGTGACTATTCTTGCGGCGTCGATGGTTATCTTTATCAACCTACTTGTCGATATGACCTATGCCTGGCTTGACCCTAAGGTGCGCTATGAGTGACGCGCCAATGAATGAACGTCGTTCAGGTGCCAACCTGAGTGTTCCGAACGCGGACGCTTTGGATAAGGCAGCGGACGTTGAGGGCCGTAGTTTATGGCAGGACGCGTTTCGTCGCCTACAAGCGAATCGCGCGGCGATGATCAGTGCGATTGTTCTTATTGTTTTGGCCTTTATTTGTTTTGTCGGCCCCGCTTTTGTTCCGTGGTCGTATGAAGAAATCGATTGGGATATTCTTGAAGCTACGCCACCAAATTTTGAAACCGGTCATTACCTCGGAACAGACTCGTTAGGCCGTGACCTGTTAGCCCGTATTCTTCAAGGCGGGCAGGTTTCATTCCTGGTCGGCATCTTAGCCACGTCGGTTGCGTTGGTTATCGGTGTTGCGGTTGGCGCCACTGCTGGGTTTATGGGCGGTCGTGTCGACCAGTTTCTGATGCGCTTCGTTGACGTCATGTATGCCGTGCCGCTGATGTTTTTTATTATTATTCTAATGGTCGTCTTCGGGCGGAATTTCTATCTCATGTTTTTGGCCATCGGTTTTGTCGAATGGCTAACCATGTCGCGTATTGTTCGCGGTCAGACGCTCACGCTTAAGAACAAAGAGTTTATTGAAGCCGCACGGGCATCGGGTGGCTCAACAGCAAGCATTATTTTGCGCCATATTGTTCCCAATGTTCTCGGTGTTGTTATTGTCTATGTGACTCTGACCATCCCGCAGGTCATCTTGCTGGAAAGCTTTCTCAGCTTCCTCGGGCTTGGGGTGCAGCCGCCGATGACCAGTTGGGGCGCACTGATCGCTGAGGGTGCGCAAGAAATGGAAATTACACCGCGCACACTTATTCTTCCTGCCGTGTGTCTATCAACCACTCTGTTTTGCTTTAATTTCCTGGGCGATGGTCTGCGAGACGCGCTCGATCCGAAAGATCGTTAAGTTCTATGACTTCAGTGCTTGAGATAGATGGCCTTACGGTCTCCTTTTCCACGCCCGATGGCGACGTGTCTGCGGTAAGCGATGTGTCTTTGTCAGTTGAAGCGGGTGAGTGTCTTGGGCTTGTTGGGGAATCTGGTTCAGGAAAAAGCCAAACTTTTATGGCGGCGATGGGTTTGTTGGCTGACAACGGAACCGCAACCGGAGAAATTCGGCTTGATGGCATCGACTTACTGTCGGCGAATGAAAAGAAGCTAAATACGTTGCGCGGTGAACGGATCGCGATGATTTTTCAAGACCCGATGACGTCGCTGACGCCGCATATGAAAATTGGCCGTCAATTGTCTGAAGTTTTAATTGAGCACCAAAAAGTTGATGCCCGGACTGGCCGAGCGCGGGCGCTAGATATGCTAAACCGTGTCCACATTCCTGAGGCAGAACGACGCCTCGATATGTATCCCCATGAACTGTCGGGCGGACTCCGCCAGCGGGTCATGATCGCTATGGCCTTGATGTGTGAGCCCGAAGTGATTGTCGCTGATGAACCGACGACTGCGTTAGACGTGACGGTTCAGGCTCAAATCCTTGATTTGCTCGCGGAGGTCAAAGACAACCTTGATGCGGCGATCGTCCTGATTACACATGATTTGGGTGTTGTCGCTGGCTTGGCTGATCGTGTTGCTGTGATGTATGCCGGACGGATCGTTGAGCAAGGTACTGTCGGCGATATTTTCGCGTTACCGGCCCACCCGTATACGCAAGGCTTGTTGGCCTGCACCCCCCGCTTGGATGTCGAAACCGAAGCGCTTGTTACGATTTCCGGGCAGCCGCCAAACCTACAGAACCTTCCGTCGGGTTGTAGTTTTCATCCGCGGTGCAAGTATGTGGTCGACCAATGCAAATCAGAGCGGCCAGCGCTTGAGGCCATGGATAACGGCCACATAAGAGCGTGTTTTCGACCTCATGTGGAGGTCGCGCAATGAGTGACGCATTCCTCCAAGTTCGTGACCTGAAAGTCCACTTTCCGATCAGAACAGGCGGCATATTGATTGGT
>Ga0055584_100000379_pt1 | contig 42140 bp, 33 predicted proteins | sample OSDHelmetaG_FD_58716 | JGI IMG/M metagenome (GOLD analysis project Ga0055584, IMG submission 58716) | Pelagic marine sediment microbial communities from the LTER site Helgoland, North Sea, for post-phytoplankton bloom and carbon turnover... | ecosystem: Environmental > Aquatic > Marine >...
CCAAGGGGTCTTTATCCCGCTGTCATACAGGCGCGATTTGCAACGTGGAAAGGGTCGGCCGTTGTCTGCGGCAATAACGATCAAGGTATCGTCCAACACACCCTGCCGCTTCAATTCGGCGGTCACCAATCCGATGAAATGATCGTAGCGGCTCACCTCGTGGTAGTAGCCCGTCAGGTCTTCGCGTGTCGTTTCCGTGTCCACCAGGTAGGGCGGCACCACGATATCTTCGTTGCCGTATGTCGGTGCGTGCTCGCTCTGTGCCCAACCTCGGTGCGCATCCGTTGAGGCGAACCAGAAGAAGAAGGGTTTGTCTTTGGGACGATCCTGAACGTGCTGCACCCAGTCTTTCTCGGAGCCCGGTCCACCACCACGAGTGATCTTGTCAAAGGCCCGATCCTTGTTTCCGAACATGTGATTCTTGCCGGAAAGGACGGTGTAGTATCCGGCTTCCCGCAAAAGCTCGGGAAAGCGGATCTGGGCATCCGGCAGTTTTACATGAAGTTCCGGCGCGCCGGTATTGTGCGGATAACGCCCCGTGACAATGCTGCAACGGCTGGGACTGCAACTGCTGGTCGTCAGGTAGGCATTGTCAAAACGCATGCCGCTGGCGGCCAAAGCATCCGTGTGCGGGGTCTTGATCGTTGGATGCCCGTAGCAGCCGAAATCTTCCTGCGATACATCATCCGCGATGAAGAACACGATATTCGGCAAGCGTGCCGCCTGACCGGGTTGCCGCTTCGCCGCGGCCTGTGTCTGCAATGCCTGCCCGACGAGAAGAAGGGCGCCTAGTAGAAAGGTTTTTCGATTCATGATGTGTGATTCTGCTTGTAGCGGACTTCGGGAAGAGTATCGAACTTTCCGTGGCGGGATTTTCACCAGTCTGCCGGTTGTCCCGCGAATCACGCGGCGCTGGCCCGTGAGCGATGGGAATCGGTCAGAATGATATCGAGAAACCCACCCACCCGTTGATATCCTTTCCGGCAACCAAGCCAACTTCCATGATTTTGAATAGAAAAGATCAGATCCGAAAACTTCTCAAGGGGATCGAAACCGGCGATCCCGAGGCCGTTTCGGTGGTGAACGAGAGCAAGTATATCCAGCACAATCCCCTGACTCGCGAGGGCAACGTGGGACTGGCCGAATTGTTCAAGCGGCTGTCGAAAACCTCTCCGCGGGTCGAGCTCGTCCGGGTGTTCGAAGACGGCGAGTTTGTGTTCGCGCACACCGACTACGATTTCAACGAGGTGGAAGTAGGTTTCGAAGTGTTTCGGTTTGAGGACGGGTTTGCGATTGAACACTGGGATAATCTTCAGTCGAAGCCAAGCAGTCCAAACCTCTCCGGTCACACGATGTTGGACGGGCCCACCGAGGCCACGGATCTGGAGAAGACAGAGGAGAACCGGAAGCTGATCAGATCATTCGTTGAAGAGGTTCTGATGAGCGGGAAGATTGACCGACTTGGCCACTACCTCGATTCAGAGAGTTTCACGGAACACAATCCCCAGATGGCAGATGGCCTGACGGCTTTGCAGGCAGAGTTCTCCCGTCCGGACAAGAAACGGTCTTACGACACGATTCACCGCTTGCTGGTCGAGGGAAACTTTGCGCTCTGCGTCAGCGAAGGTTCACTTGATGGAGTTCATTCCTCTTTCTACGATCTCTTTCGCATGGCCAATGGAAAAATTGTGGAACACTGGGAAACCACCGAAGCCGTTCCTCCGCGCAGCGCGTGGGTGAACAACAATGGCAAGTTCTAGCGCTCCGACCGGCCTCAGCCAGACTTTGAAAAACAAACTGACCAAAGACTATAAGATGATCAAATTTGTGATGTGTATTACGCGCCACCCGGACATGAGCCGGGAGGAATTCATGGACTATTGGCAGAACAAGCACGGGGTTTTCTTCATGGAGAATGCCCGTGCCATGAGGGCGAAGAAATATGTTCAATCCCAGACCTTGGACACGCCCCTGAACGCCGGCCTGCGAGAATCGAGAAACATGCTGCCCGAATTCGACGGCGTGGCCGAGGTCTGGTTCGAGTCCGAAGAGGACTTGATGGCGGGAATGAGTTCGCCCGAAGGGCAGCAATTGGGTGCGGCATTGCTGGAGGATGAAAAGAATTTCATCGATCACTCAAAATCGTCGGCCTTCATCGTCCGGGAACAGGAATTGTAAGGCGGGGCAGCGGTTCCGGAACTTCGTCAACGCACCAGGCAAACGGAGACGGAGTCATCCATGTATCGGAAGTCCCACTCCGTGATCCGACAACACTATTTCACTTCACGAATCTTGATGTTCTTCCAACGGACGGAATAGGTCCCGGTTTTCTTGCCGATGCCGTGGACTTGGAAACCGAGGCGTCCCTTCGCGAACTTTGAGCGAGTGTCCTTGCCGTCGGAGATCTTCGTACCGTTGACCCATACCCGGATGTGCTCACCCTTCGCGAGCACGCGATAGCTGTTCCAGCCGTCCTTTTTGTAGGCTTCGTTGGCGACTTCCTTCTTGGGATCCAGCAGCCAGCCACCGACACCTTCAAACCAGACACCCGCGGCATTGCCGTTGGCGGCGATCTCCACCTGGGGGCCGAACAGCGATCTACCGTCGGCTTTTTTCTTTGCCTTCGCGGCGTCTTTATCGGAAAGGCCATCCGGAACTTCGTCGGCATCGGAAATGGAACGGATCTGCACGCCTGAATTGAGGGCCGGATCGCATTTCACATCGAAGGTCAGTTCAAAGTCGCCATATTTTCCCGGAGGACATAAAAACGTGTTCGGAGTTTTCGGTTTGGTGGTTCCGACAATGCAGCCGTCCTCGGCTTTGTAGTCCGCTCCGCCACCTTTCTTCTCCCAGGCTTTGATATCATTGCCGTTAAAGAGCTTGGTCCACTCGCCTGCGGACAGGTTCATGCCTGAGAGGATTACCGTTGCCGCCAATACGATCGTCTTTTTCATGTCGTTCTTCTTTGTCTGTTCTATGCGGTTTGGGTGATCTGCCGTTTGCGATTCGCGTTACGCCTTCATTGCCCAAGGTTGTTGACCGTCTTTGGGGCGCTCGTGACCCGTTGATCAGGAGGAAGGCCGGATAAAACCCTTCACCGCCGATCGAATCAATTCTTTCGTTCGGGTGTCATCAAGTGTCGCAGATCCTGACCTGATGCTTTTCTGAAACTGTGATGTCCGTTTGGCGGGTCATGCCCTTCATAGTTACCAAGGTGTTTTGCGAACCAAGATCACACGGTCGCAGACGACCTGATCTTCGCCACCACCGCCCCAGGATTTGCCGTCGAACTTCAGATTGAGCCAGGCTTCCCAGCGGCTGGTTTCGCCGGGGAAGTGGAGGCGGGAGCCGATGGCCACGGAGGTGAGCCAACTGCGGCCGAACCAGATGAGGCTGTCGTCGGTGGTGACGTTGAATTCGCCGAGGCGGTGGAGTTGATACTCGCCGGACTTGATGTCGGCGGGGGTGAATTGGAGGTCGGGGCCGCGGAGGACGTTGTTCGGGGTGCGGGATTTCCATTCGGCGAAGCCGCAGCGGAAGGGTTGGCCGGGTTGGTCGACGATGGTGGCGAGTCCGAAGGCGGCCTTGGGGTCGCGGATGTTGCGCGGGGCGCTTCCGCGGCGGCTGTTCACGGGGAGGTAGCTGCGGACGCGGTCGGGTGGGAGTTGGGCGAACTGCGCGGGCAAAGGTTTTTCACCGCCGGCTTCGATGCGGGTGACGAAGTCCGCGACGATCCCTTCGCCGAGTTTCCAGACGGGTTTGAGGCCGGCTGAGGATTTGGCGATATCGGCGGCGGCGATGCGTTGGGCGATGGGGCGATGGTCGGTGTAGGCGATCGGGAATTTCTTCTTCAGCGCGAACCATTTCCAGAGGGTGGCGACGTCGAGTTCGCGGCGGAGGCTTTCGATGTTGGAATGCTGACGCGGTGAGTTGGCAGTGAGTTCGCGCATGCGGGCGAAGGATTGTTGCCAGCGGTGGATGTTGGTCGTGGTGAGGTAGGGGAAGGTGCGGTCGTCGAAGTTGCGGGACTTGTAGCCGACGCCGGGGGCAAAGGTCTTCATGGCTTTGCGGGCGGTTTCCAGATCGGTCAGGTAGCGACGGACCAAGGGCGCGGCCGAGCCGTAGACGTGGTCGGTGAATTCCTCGATCAAGGCGTCGGTGTCGGCGTTGATGTCCTGTGCGAGTTTGAGGACGAGCCAGGCCTGGAGTTCGCTCCAACCGGAGCGAGAATTGACGCCGTGGTGATCGAGGAAGATGCCGCGCACGCCGGCCTGATGCATGAGGCGCATGTTGGTGATGACGCGTTCGACGTTGCCGACGGGTACGACGTGGCCGCTGCCCCAGGGATTGGGATACATCCACGCCCAGAGGTTGTCAGGTGCGGTGATGGCGGCCCAGTCCTTGAGATGTTGGAGGGTTTCTTGGATCCGCGCGTTCGGATGGGTCCAGTCGGCGAAGTAGGCGTCCTCGATGGGCGCAAAGTCGATGATGAGATTGTCCGGCAGGCGTTCGCCCTTGGGAAGTCTCGGTGGGATTTGTGTCTGGCTGCGCCGATAGGCCAACGTCTTCACGCGGGCTTGCGGGAGATCGCGTCGCAGTGTGCTGGCCAATTCGATCAGGTAGTCGAAAAAGGGGCCGCCAGGTGTCCGGTGTTTCTCTTCCAAGCCGACGCATCCCTCGCAATGACAGAACCGCCCGGGACGATCCGCCGCGTCCACCATGATGATCTGCCGTTCACCGGAGCGGGCCAGATGCCGCTTCACCTGTTTGGTGAATTCATTGCGCAGTCCTTGATTGCTGAAACAGAGCTGCAGGTTTGGAACCCGTTTGCCCGATGCGTCGATCGAGAAGAACTCGGGATGCGTCGCGAAGTAATCGCGCTTGGTCTGCCAGGAGAAATGCTTCGCGTATTTGTCCTGCGGCGTGGGCGGAATGTAGGAGAAGGTGGTGTGCACGAAGTTTTCGTTCGGCATCCATGAGCGCAGGTAACCGGGAACGGCCTGGCCCCGTTTGCGGAGCTTGGTATCCAAGCCCATGTTCACACTGTGCTGCAGATAGAACTCCCCGTTGTAGCGCAAGGCGAGATGCCGCCGCTGAAAATCGAAGCGGCGTTTCCGGTGAAAGGGATTGAGAGTGAGGGTGGAGCGCTTCGGAACGACCGACTTTTCGAAGAACGAATACCAACGCCAGCCGATCGAGTTTTCGAGAAACTCCATCACCGCATAGAGACTCGCCCAATGCCCCTTGCCATAGAGCAGGATGTCCCGTCCCACACTGCGGACGACATGTTCCTGGTCACGGAGCTTGACCTGGGAATCGCCATCCAATCGATTCCTGGCAGCCTCGCCCAAACCCACGTAGATCACCGGCGATCTCCAATCGCCGCCAGTAGAAACGATCTCGAAAGTCGCGCCCGTGCTTTGCTTCAGATACACCGCCAAGGTCTCTGCGGCGTAGCGATCCGTTCCTTTGGGCGTGGTGGGAAGAACGATGCGGTATTCGGTCTTGCCAGCCAACGAGAGGTGAAGCTCGGCTCCGATTACGACCAGTGGAAGCAACAGGGCAAGAAGGAGGATTCGAAGATTCATGGAGCGGTGAGCTTTTGCAGGAAGCCGTCGGGAATTTGGGCCGCGTAGACTTGGGCGACGCCGGTGATGTTGGAGTTGAAGATGACGTGCCGGTTGTTCGGCGTCATGTACGGATGGGCGTGGCTGGTCTGCGGGCGTCCTTGCCGGGTGCGCGATTCGCAGAGTTTTTGAAATCTTCCGGTGTCGATGCCGCCGACGAAGATCTCCTGGGTCCGATGATGGTCGACGATGAAGAACTTCCCATCGTCGGAGACAGCGAGGTGATTGAACGGTTGGCCGAGGGCGATGGGCTTGGCGCGGTCGTCGCTGGGAGAGATTGCGTAGATGCCCCGATCACTCACCGGGCTTTTCGGACCGCCGGGCGCCACGGTGAAGATCACCCGACCGGAACGTCCCGCCCAGGTCTCGTGTCCGGAAAGGAGCGGCGTGTGTGGCTTTCCGACCCGCAGGGGTTTCACTTCGCCGGTGGCGACATCGACCACCGCGAGCGTGGCTCCAGAGGCCCCGTTGCGGTTGATCTGAACAAGCAATCGCCGCGGATTGCCGGGATCGATCTGCAAATGCGGATTCCACATGTCCCGGATCTCGCAAAGCGTGTCCGCCTTGCCGTTCCGAAGATCGATGCGGGTCAGCCGGTAAACATCATCGCCAATGGGGAACGTTCCGCCCACGAACCAGTGTTCGTCAGCCGATACCACCCCTTTGCGGGGCGCTTGATTCTGGTCGAACTGAAACGCGACACGCGTCGAAAGATCCGCGAGATCGAGTCGCATCAACCGCGCCTTCGCTTCGTCCACATCGAGCACCACGTAGTAGACGGCGTTGCGAGAATGACTGGCGGTCAACGCCTTGCCTTCGCCGATCCGCAGCACCATCCGGCGCGACAAATCGCCCACCCAGACCTCGGGCGGGCGACTGAAGGGGAATCGTTGGATCACAATGCGCCTTCCATCCGTCGAGGCGAAGCGTTGCTCCATGTGGACATTCGAACTGGTCACGGCCCGGCTGGTGAGTTGGACGATCCGGGCGCCACTTTCGGGATCCGTCCAACCGGGAAGCTCTTCCACCGCGACCACCCTCGATCCCATCCTGGATTCGTAGACGCCGCGCTCAATCCGTCCGTCTTGCGCCGCAACGGCAGCGGTCATCGAAAATAACGCGCCGATCAAGACATCACCTATGCGTTTCGCATTGAGCACGCGTTATTGACGCCTCCGCCGGACAATTCTTCAAGCGTCATTCCTGAACTGAGAGGAAGTGTTGAAAACTGATGATTGCGCCCGAGAATAACCAAAAGCCATGCGCCTGTTCACATTCGAATTCGTTCTACTCTGCGTCTCTGTCGCGTCTTCTTTGACGGCGCAGGATAAGGAGTCGGTGCCTGTCATCCCGGCCAAGGTTCAAGTGCTCGAGCGTCAAAGCTTTGGCGGAGCAAGCACCGGTGGCAAGCGAGGCCGGGTGGTTTGGGTGACGAATCTCGATGATTCCGGTCCGGGTTCGTTGCGCGCGGCGTTGGAACTTCGGACGCCGCGCATCGTCCGGTTCAAGGTCGGGGGTGTGATCGAACTGGACCGGCCGATTAGCGTCCGATTCGGGCGCGTCACGATCGACGGTCTTTCCGCCTCGGCACAGGGTGGTGTCACCTTGCAGGGTGGGCTTCATTTTCGCGGTTGCGAAGATGTCATCGTGCGGCACATCCGCAGTCGTGGCGGCTACGACCCGTTGTTGATCCTGCAAAGCCGTCGCGTGTTGATCGACCACGTTTCCACGGCTTGGGGGCTGGATGAAAACATCGATGTGTGGGACAGCCGCGAAGTCACGCTGGCGTGGTGTGTGATCGCCGAAGGGGCGGTCGAAGGGCACCCTGAAGGAGTTCATTCCATGGGCAGCCTGCAAGGCGGAGGCACGGCCCGGGTGACGACGCACCACTGCCTCTTCACCGGCAACCTCGATCGCAATCCCCGGGTCACCGGCCCGAAGGAAGCGCCCAAGTATCCGCTGGAGGACTATCGTTACGACGTCATCAACAATGTGATTTACAACTGTTGGAACGCATCGAAGTTCGAGGGCTACGGGCGGATCAACTTTATCGGCAACACCTTTCGACTCGGACCGGATTCCAGTCCTGGCAAATGGGAGGTGAACATTCTACCCAAGCACAAACGTTGGAACGATGTGAGCATGGAGCCGCAGGTATTCTGTTCGGGCAATCTGGGTCCGCACCGCCCGTCAGATGATCTCGACGAACTGTCCCTCGTGATGATCTACGGCACCGAGAACCGAAATTCGAAGGCTGGGATCTATGGGGCCGAAGCCAGGCCGTTCATTGCCCGCCAGCCATTCGACGGTCCGAAGGGTGCGTTGCTCAAACCGCAACCGGCCCGGCAGGCTTACCGCCAAGTGCTGGATCAGGTCGGTGCATGGCCGCGGGATGAAGTCGATCAGCGGCTGGTTCGCGAAGTGCGGGAGAAGCAGGGCAAGATCGGCCGCATCGGACCGCGTTGGCGTCAAATCCACGAAGAGTTTCGAAAACGGCAGACGGAAAAGCAGCCGCGCTGAGGTTGGCCGCGCGCAGATTTGTAGCGGTGGCTTTTAGCCGCCGATGAAGGCAAAGCCTTCACAGCATTGGCCGGCGGCTAGAAGCTACCGCTACGTTTCATGACGAACGATTTCAGACCTTGAATCCGAGATCGGGCCGTCGATGATCGATCGAGCACAAGCGACTATGAGATCACACTTGGCAATCTTGACTACGTTCCTGGCGCTGTTCGCCCCGTTTCCGGTGGCGATCGCGCAGGTCCCCACAGAACCTCTGGAAATCGCGCGCGGAGTGCCGCAGTTCTTCGTCGATGATTGGCTGGTCGATAACCGTTACGCGATCAAGTACAAGCACAACGCCGTGGTGCACGAAGTTCTTCCGCCGCGGAAGCATCCGGCCAACCCGGTCTATCGCGGCGATTGCGGTTACGTGAACGTCGCCCGGCATCCCGAATCGGGGAAGTTTCAGCTCTGGACCCAGGTGCATCATTGGGTTGAAAAAGCCGGTGGACACAGCAGTCGTTACGCGATCGCCTACGCGGAGTCGGCCGACGGTTTGAAATGGAACGCGCCCGATCTTGGCCTGTTCGAATGGCAGGGCACGCGACAGAACAACATCGTGATTCGCGGTCCGAACAATGCCCGGGCCAGCGGACCGCAGATTCTGCTGACGCTTCCGGAAGACCAGAAGCGCGGCTTCAGCCACGTCATGTGCTATCGCACCGGCGGGGCCGGCAAGGAGAACGACGGCATTCGGCTGATCGGCTCGCACGACGGCATTCACTGGAACACCGACAGCGAGGTCCGGCTCAAGCACATCCACTCCGACACGCTCAACAGCATCGTCTACGACGCCGGCCGGGATCGTTACCTCATGACCTGCCGGGCCAAGGACCGCTACCGGCGTTTCAAGGGGGACATGATCGACACCGGGGCGTCGCGGCGGATCTCGTTCCTGACCAGCGACGAATTGTGGACCGAATGGTCAGGCAGTCCTCGGGCCTTGCTGACGCCCGACGAGATCGATGCAAAAACGCATCACAACTTTTTCTACGGCATGCCGGTGCATCACCATGCCGGGATCTACTGGGGCTTCCTCTGGGTGTTCCGCATGAACGATCCGATCCATACCGAACTGGTGACCAGCCGCGACGGCATTCACTGGAACCGCTCGCCCGATCGCACACCGCTGATCCCCCTCGGCCCGGAAGGCGCATGGGACGACGGAATGACCTTCGGCGGCCCCCACTGGGTCGAGGTCGGTGACCAATGGCGGTTCTACTACGCCGGCCACGACGGCGCGCATCAGTCAAAGGAACGCTCCGCGGCGGTTGGTGTCGCGACCTGCAAGAAAGAACGGTTGATCGGTTTGCACGGTCCGAAAAATGGAGGCGGCGCCGTGGTGACCCGGCTGATCAAGTGGCCCGGCGGCGACCTCTTCGTAAACGCCGCCCGTCGTGACAAGGATGGCGACGCGAAACTATCCGTCCGGGTCAGCGACGCGATCCGAAATCCGGTGAAGGGATTCGATCACGCCGAATGCGTCTCCTTCCCCGGCGACGCTGTCCGCCACCGGATCACCTGGAATGAAAAACGATCACTGGCCGAATACGAAGGCAAGGTCATCCGCCTGGAGATCTTCCTGGAGAACACGGACCTTTTTACGATCGTGGCGGAGTAGGCTTTGCAGCTTGCTCGCAAAAGTGACTGCGTTCAGATGAAGCAGAGGAATAGCTGATCGTCGTCGGCGTGGAGGGAGCCGCTCCGCCGGTTCAGAATATGGGCAGTGACGAAGCAATGCCCGCCAAATCCAAGGATGCGACTTCCCTGAATCTGAGGTTAAAACGGAATCCCCGGTATTGTGGGGATGCCCCTTTCCCAATAGCGTCGGCGACAGCATGCGTTCTGTTCTCTTCCTTCTGATCCTGTCATTGGTCATTCCCTGCGTTGAGTCTCCGGCTCAGGAGTGGACGCGTTTTCGTGGTCCCAATGGGTCGGGGATCAGCACGGCGACCAACTTCCCCCTCAAATGGACGGCCGATGACTACAACTGGCAGATCGACCTGCCGGTACAAGGGAGCAGTTCACCGGTGTTATGGGGTAAGCGGCTCTTTCTTATGGGGGACGATGCGGACAAGGGACATCGCAGCGTCCTCTGCCTCGACGCCGAGAGCGGTCGGTTGCTTTGGAAGCGCGATTATCCGGTGAAACATCACTACCTGCATCGGGACAACGATTTCGCTTCCGCCACGCCCTGTGTGGATAAGGACGGCATCATCATTGTCTGGTCCAACCCGGAGAAGGTTCTGGTGACGGCCTTGAGTTTGGAGGGAAAGGAAATGTGGCGGCGGGACCTCGGGCCCTACAAGGGACTGCACGGTTCTTCGAATTCTCCCATCATCGCCGGCGGGCTCGTGGTCTTGGCGAATGACCAGATGGATCCAAAACGCTTTGCCTGGTATCTCCCCGAGGGCACGAACATGGATCCGGGAAACAGCTTCCTGATCGCGCTCGATCGCAAAACCGGCAAGACGCGATGGAAGGTGATACGAAAGTCGGAACTGGCGGGCTACGCGACGCCCTGCATCCGTCGGTCGGGCGGTCGAAAGGAAGTTGTTTTCACCAGCACCGCCCACGGCATCACGGCGGTCGATCTGCAAAGCGGCCGCATCAGTTGGGAAATCGACAAGATCTGGGACAACCGCACCGTCAGCTCGCCGCAGTTGTTTGGCGACCTGGTGTTTGGAAGTTTTGGCAAAGGCCTGTCCGGTCAACGCCTGGTCGCGGTTCGTCCCGAGAAACCCGGCAGCGCAAAGGCAGAACTTGTCTACGATATCAGGAGGAGCGTGCCGCTGGTTCCCAGTTTCGTGGTCAAAGACGGCCTACTCTATCTGTGGACCGACGGCGGCATCGCCACCTGTGTCGACGCCGCGACCGGAAAAGAGCACTGGCGGGAGCGCGTAGGAGGCGAATTCTACAGTTCACCCATCTGGATCGAAGGGCGGTTGTATTGCATCAGCAAGCGCGGTCAGATCGTCGTCCTTGCCGCCGGCCGCAAATTTGAAGTATTGGCCCGAATGGAACTGGACGAAAAAACATTCGCCACACCTGCCATCGCCAATGGCGTCATGTATCTGCGCACCCAAACGCGTTTGTACTCGCTGGGGAATGCGAACTAGCCACGCATCGCTTGGCGTGGCCAATGCGCTTCATTGTCAAAATGGCCGATTCCAACTCACGACGCCGGGCCAACTGCCTGGAACTCGGCTGCAAACCAACGGGCGGGCCAATTCGCTATCGGGCAACCTCCAGAAAAGTGCCGGCCGCCACGTCGTAGCGAAGCAAAGATGGGTCCGAGAAAAGAAGAACCGCGTTCGTCTGAACGATCGGAATGAGGCGTGCGAGCAGCTGAAATCGAACGGTCATTTCGCAATGCTTCGAATCTTGGTTCGGCAGGAAAATGCCGGAGAGATTTTCCTGCCATAGAAACCCATCTTTTTGTCATCCATGTTTTCGTCTGCGACAGCTTTCAGACGAGGCGGAGGAATCGGGTCAAACGAATGATGAGCATTTCCTTCCGCGTATTTCGAGTATTCCGCAGTTCATTTGAATCCTTTTGTGGCGGACTTGCCGCGCCGACTTGTCACGGCGCAACTTGGCGAAGACGGAAGCCGAACAGCGAAGAGACCTTGGATTGACACAGCTCGGATTGTGCATGCGCTCCAAAGCGGTCGCCTAAACCGCACGACAGGACGCTGCCGCGTCCGCAATGCTCCTCTCCAAAGTCAGCCTCGCTCTCGATCCACCCACCGGACGTGTCGAAGAAACCCTTTTCGCAGCGGTTCATCGAATACTGCCTGATTGCTCTCAAGGACGTCTCCTCTTCCGGGCTGCTCCTGTCCCCTTCCTGACTGTGGGTGTGATTGCGTCATCGGTGGCATTCTCTGCAGCACTGCGGCCGAGCGAGGCCATTGGAGCTCACGTCTTGGCGATCGCTTATCTCAATCTTCAGATCCGGCCTGTTTCGCCGAATCAGCGCCACGGCGGAGTCGGGGAAATTGATACCGAAATTGTCTGACTGTGTGTTTACTTATGCCGCCGGTCGGCGGCCTCCTCACGGAGGCGCAGATTGACGCCTTGGTGAAATACCTCGTCAAAGCCACCCAGAACCCGTGAGTTGTTGCCGCCCCATCCACCAGCCGATCATGAAACGATCCCTCGCCTTTCTCTGTCTCGCCGTCTTTGCATCCCTTTCCGATTCCGGAGACGCCAGGATCTACTCAATCTACGTAAGCCAATGAAACCCTACGGCCTTCTGGCGGCGATTCTTCTGACCGCTCTTCCCCCGTCCCTCGCTGCCCAAAGCGGAGACATCGACGCGGCGCTCCAGCGAATGCCCAAGCCGTGGAAAACGAAGGCCAATCGATTCACCTTTGAGGAGTATGACGCCACCCTTCACTACTGGCAGAAGCGGCATCCCGGGCCATTCGCCCTCTCCGAACGGGCTCGCAGTGGCGATGGCTATCCGGTCTATCTCATCGATCTGACCGATCAGTCGGTTGCCGATGACGACAAACAGCGCGTGCTCATCACCGGCCTTCATGCCGGTCCGGAGCGAACCGGCACGACGACCATTCTCCGGTTGATCGAATGGCTGCTGAGCGATGATGCGGAAGCGCGGGAGATTCTTGCACAGCAGCGGATCCTGCTGATGCCGATCATGAATCCGCATGGATTTTTCCCCCGCGAAACCCATGGGAACTTCGCGGGTCTGCCGATCTATGACGGTCGCCGGGGGCTCATGTTTGATGGCGCGACCATGAAATTGCGGGATCCTGAGAAGTCTCCGGAGCTGAGCGCTTTCCTTGGAGTCGTCGATGAATTTCAACCGGAAGTCCACGCCGACATTCATGGGGTGGCCCTGCACTACAACGGTCAACTCGTCCTGGAATCGGTCGGCTCGGCGGGTTCGAATCACGCGCTACGCCCTTGGGACGCCCGGGTCAGCGATGCCATGATCGCCGCCGCCATCGAGGAAGGATTCCCGAGTGATCGCTGGGAGGCGGACGCCCAACGAATGCTTTGGGGCCCCAATCTGGTTTCGCACGTCGACAAGCTCTGGATGGGCCGCGTGTTTTTCTATCCCGGCATGTATCCCTATATGAAGTATCACACCCTGCCGGTCCTCACGGAAAACGGCTGGGAACAGGGAGGTGTTGCGCGCCTGAAGGGTTTGCTGCGACTCGGCAACACGACGCCGTCATTGCAACCGCATCGTGGCTACGCCGTGGATCGGATGAAGACGATCACCGGTCACTATCTGGCCGCCTACGGAACAAACGCCGCCCAACGTCGCCGAAGCCGGGCCGAACTCTGGCAACGGCAGGCCAATCTGAGTCTGGGTATCCTCTATTCGGAAACCGACCATCGGATCCTGATCGCCTGTGGGATCACCCCGAAAGGCCGGGCCGCCATGGTTCCGAAAGCTGCGACCCTCGTGAAGATTCCGAAGGAGCAGTTCGCCAAGAACCTGGCGGGCTTTTCATCGTTCAACTCAGAGGCCTTGGGCAAATACATGAACGCCGGCCCCGAACGGAGCTTGTATGTCGCGAAAGCCCCGGCCCTCGACGCACCCATCAATCACGGCCTCGCGATGACCATTCGGATTTCCTACGCCGCCCCGGAGTTGCTCGACGTCCGCTTGAACGGCCATTCGCTTCCGAAGAGCACGACCGACGGCTACCAGACCTGGCTCGGCGACGGCTATACCCACCTCCGGGTCAACATCCCCCCGTTAAAAACCAAAGACGCCGATCTCTTCGTGCTCAGCTGCATCTACGCCAGTGATCAACCGAGAAGCTACGGCTGGAGTCCACCTGCGGAGGTGGTGAACGCGCTCAAAATGGAATCAAAGCCGTGATCGCGGGCCACCTCTCCGCTGCACATCAAACTTGTCGACAATGAACATGACGGTGAGGTAGCAACGATTCAATCAACTTGCCAACGACAGCTGCTGTTGAATCTCCGAAAGCGTGAAGCGCTGGTTCTGCAGGTCGACAATGCGTTTGGCTTGCTTGACCATTTCCGGTGCGAAGAGTTGATAGCCGGCATCCGTCACGCTTGCGACTTCAAGCAATCCCGCTTTGGTCCAATGCCGGATGGTCGAATTGTTCCGGCCGACAAGTTTGGCGAGTTCTCCAATCTTGAGGAGCTTGCTCGCTGCGATGGGTTGTTTTTCCTCATCGCCGGAGAGGGCTTTCAGGTAGATGTCGAGCGAGCGACTCACGGCTTTGCCAATGATGCTCTGATAGTCTCTCTTTGAACCGCCGGTCTGCGCCTGTTCGAGGGAGCTGATGTAGGCGAGACGATCAGTCTTTCGGATGATCGCCGGCGGGTAACCTTGCTGCATGAGTAGCAGATTCATCAGCAATCTCGCAGTGCGTCCGTTGCCATCAACAAAGGGGTGAATGGTGACGAGTCGGTAGTGGGCTTCCCCGGCGAACTCGACCGGATGGAGTCCCGTTTCGGATCCTAGCCAGGTGCAAAAGGCATCCATGAGATCGGGCACTTTGCGCGGATTGGGCAGGACCACACCGGAACCAGAAATACGAACCGGGACCGTTCGGTATTGCCCAGCGTTGGCATCATCGATCCCTTTCAGGATGGTTTCGTGAATCTTGAGAACCTCGCGGGCGGACAGTTCAGACGGATCGCGTTCCACCTGTTCTTTCACGTAGTCCAAAGCCGCCGCGTGATTCGTGGCTTCCAGATGTTCAACCAAGGTCTTGCCTCCCACCGTGAGACCCTTCTCGACGACAAGCGCGGTCTCTCGCCGGGTGAGGGTGTTGCCTTCCAAGGCGTTGCTGGTGAAGGTGAGTTCAACTCTGAACCACTCTTCGAGATTGCGCACCAGAGCCGCGGACAGCGGACGATGCTCGTCCAATTGCCGCTTTTTCTTTGTAAGCGCTTCATGGTTCATTCAACGAAAGCATAAACCATAACGTTACGGTTTACAAATATTCCGTATTCTTCAGTGAGCGCGTTCGGGCAGTGTCCCGAAATGGGCGGCGAATGTGAGCGAGTGGATGTTGGTTTCCCAATGATCCAGTCGCTCACGCTCCCCGCCACAACAAACTCGCGCACCATCGCGGGTGCCTCCCGGACGGTCAGCCGAAAAGCGACATGACCGGTTTGCCTTTACTCGCAACAGTGAACGGCCGTTCGCTGGGGCTGATCTCGACGTGGTCGATGGGGAGGCCGAGGGCGGTGGCGATGGTGACGTTGAAGTCCGGGATGGTGACGGTGTTCTCCTCGACTTCTTCCGCACCTTTGCTGGTGCGGCCGTTGGTCTGGCCACCGCCGGCGAGGATGCTGGAGAAGGCCTTCGGATAGTGATCGCGACCTTCGTTCTGGTTGATGAGCGAGGTGCGTCCAAACTCGGTGGTGATGACGACGAGGGTTTCGTCAGGAGGCCTCGGTCTTTCAAGTCTTCCAACAACCGCCGGATCAAGGTGCCGCGCTTGTTCGATGCGCCATCCGCCAGGTATTCTCGCCGCTCGTCCGGGGTCGGTATTCTGCCGGCAAGATCCAGATAGACCCGCCGCAGAAACGCATGCTCCGGAGCGAACGGATGTGGAGCCTGAGACTTTTAGTCGAGCTTCGCCTCGATCAGCGAATCAATCTTGGCACTCCGGGTTGCGAGTTGATCCGGCGATCCGCCGAGGGCGAGAAGGGGGACGGACAATGTGGCGGCACAGAGTTGGAACCGAAACACAGGTTCTTTTGGGACGAGTGAGCAGATGAGCTATGCAAGCGACTGATACCAGGGCAAACGAGACGTTCAACCAGCCTTTGCCCAGCCATCCCTCCGGCCATCTTGAACCACGGACACCTGGCCGTTCTTTTTGTTGAGCAGTGCGCCGACCAAACCGGTGTTGGTCGAGTATCTGCCGACGCGATGGGGAATGCCACGCTCCTTCAACATCGCCAATACCCTCCGGCCGAAGTGTGATTCGTAGTAGGAGGCGCCATTGCGATCCTGGAGAGAGAAACGAGGTAGCGTGACCGCAGCCGGCAAGGGTAAACCCCATTCAATCGCGCCTGTCCCGACCTGATACGGACCGTGAACGAAGCCGAATCCGGGAGAGCCCACGATCAACTCCGGCCGACCGTCGCGATAAAGTGCGTAGTTGGTCGAGATTCCGGCTGCCGTGGCTCCCTTGCCGCGGACGTGATCACGATTGATGGCATAGGCCGCGTAGACGCCGTCCACCACAATGCCCGCGCCGAACGCCGACGGGGTGTTGATGGAGTGCGTGCCCCAGGCGCAATTGCCATCCTTGTCACGGACGGCGAGGAAGCAGGTGTTGAAGATGGCGTCAATGGTCACCTTGCGCAAAGGCCCGTCGATCACCGTTCTGGCGCGCTCTTGGGCGTGCTCTACCGATGCGAATTTCGCGTGAGTGTCCTTCGAGTATTCCTTGGCCGAGGTGAACACCTCTTCCATGATCCTAATCTGCCGATACAGTGAATCGGGATTCGAGCGTGATGAACCCGTGCTGCGCAGATCAAGCGCCTCGTTGAGATGCATCGCGTAGGTGATCAAACCGGCACGCGGCGCCCACACCTGATAGCCACGGTAATTGCCTTCCGGCTTGCCGCCTTGCTTCGCAGTGAGCCGCTTCCATTGCTTCAGGTCTGCCAATGAAATCTGTCCGCCTTCGGCTCCGGCGCGCTTGACATAGTTACGGGCGAAATCGCCTTCATAGAACCCGGCCGGTCCATCTTTCGCGGCGGCGCTCAGTACTTGGGCCAGGTCTTTCTGGACGAGTTTGTCTTCATACTTCAGGAAAGACCCTTTCGGCGCCCAGAGTTGCCGACCCTCCGGATGGGTGACACCGCGGCGCTTGGCTGCCTCAATGATGACCGGTGAAATTTTGGCGCCATCGGAGGCGTGACGAATGGCCGGTTCAAAGAGTTTCTTCCAGCCCAAGCTGCCGAACTCCTCGTGCGCGACATGTACGCCACCAATGAACCCGGGCACGGGCATCGCCCGTCCGGTTTGCGCAATGGGCGATTGCCGATCGAAGTCATAGGGTTCCCGCTCCGCCGGTCCCAGCTTGCCGACGCAGCTTCGAGTCTCACCGCTTTTCGCGTCGAAATAGGTCATGCCAAACGCGCCGCCGAGTGACGTCAGCCCCGGCTCGACGACCGTCTGCGTCAATGCCGCGGCCATGTACGCATCTGCCGCGTTGCCACCGGTCTGGAGCGCCCACAAGGCAGCATCGGTCGCTTCTTCCGAGGTGGAAGTGGCGGCGAAATTGTTGCCCGTTGCGAAGTGATTCTCTCTGCGACTTCTGCGCGGTGGGGCGGCAGACGATCCGGTCAGACCAGCAGCGGCGGCACCAGTCGCAAGAGTTAGGGTGAAATCTCTCCGATTCAGATCAGGCATGATGTTACGGGCGAGCGTACACTCTCGCGGCCTCCCCGCAAGGTCGTCGCGAATCTGATCGCCTCGAAGGACAAACGCGGCAAACCGTTCACGGGTAAGTGGTCCAATCCCTTCACCGGTGAATACGAAGAGACCTTCAGTGGGAAGCTGCCCCGATGGCTACGCTACAAGCAACCGTCAGCGATGGATTCCGGATCCTGAACGTAGGGATTGAACCGTAGACATGTGGCGGGCATCGCATCTGTCGATGCCGATCCGGATCCGACGGAGCTTGGCGGCTATCCACATTTCTGGGCTGCATGAGAAGTTTGGAATCTTCGACCGGTTTGGCCGTGTGGTTGGACGAGAGGAGGGATTGGAAGATATCGATTGAGTGTTGTCGGAGCCTCTTGGCAATCAAATGCCAAGTGCTTCCCATGCAGACCCTGTAGTTCGGGGTCTATCCAAAGGAAGGGTGTAGAGGACCAGGCTGAATCGACATACAGGATTGTACAAATCCGGTGAATATGTACAACACTTGGGATGGCCAAGCGATATGAACTGAGTGACGAGCAATGGGAGAAGATCAGAGACTTGCTACGGGGCAAAGCCAATGACCCGGGACGCACTGGCAGCGACAACCGAATCTTCGTCAACGGGGTTCTGTGGATCTTGCGCAGTGGGGCCCGGTGGCATGATCTGCCCGAGCGGTATGGCAAATGGAAGCCCGTCCACAAGCGTTTCACCCGTTGGACCAAGGCCGAAGTCTGGCAGCGGGTGTTTGAAGTTCTCACCTGGGACGCCCCTTGCGACTGTTATTGAGCGCGGGCCAGGTACACGACATCAACTATGCGCATGCTCTGTTGGAGGGGATCAAAGCCAAGGCCGTCCTCGCCGACAAAGGCTACGACGCCAATCAACTGAGAGCGGCCATCAGGAAACGACGTATGCGGATCGTGATCCCCTCAACCCGCAGTCGCAAACGCAAGATCCGTTACGATCGCAAGATCTACCGTGAGCGCAATCTGGTGGAACGCTGCTTCAACAAACTCAAACACTTCCCTCGCATCGCCACCCGCTTCGATCGACTCAATGTCCACTACCTGGCCTTCCTGCACCTTGCTTCAGCCATTATTTGGATGCGATGAATGTCGATTCAGCCTAGCCCTGCCGCTCCTAAACTGTCGGCGAGAGAGAAGTAGGACTCAATCCAGTTTGACGATTTTCACGACACGTTGAATCTCGTTCAATTCCTCTACTTGGAAATCGATTGGAAGAAAGGTTCGGATCGTTTCGATATTGGTCATGGTGTGCTTGGACAAGGGGCCGGTCTTGAACGTTCCACCTCCTGCCAGCGCCAACGGGAGCAGGAGTTGATCGGCGAGGTGTTCTCCCACCGGGGCGTCGGTTTTCAGGTATGCCAGCACGGCGTTGGCGGCATTCTTGGCCACCCATTCGGACTTCACGCCTCGCTCACCGTAGGCGCTGATGATTTCGGTGACGCTCTCGCTCTCGATCTCGACCAGCAACACGTTGCCAGGACCGAGAGAGTTTTTGATATCCTCGGTGATGCATTCGGTCTCCGGCAGTTCAAGTCGGTTCCGGATGACCTTCAGTTCCTTTCGAGCCACCTGTGCCGGGATCTTGGAGATTAAGCAACGCGCGCGTTGTCGCCTAATCGGCCCTCGTTCCAGCAACCGGATCGGAGCCAAGTCTTTTGTCGGTAGAATCTCGGCGTGAACGATTCCTCCACCAGCGGGAAAGAAGCCGGGGCGTTCGATCTGAATGCTAACCGCCGGACCGATTTGGCGCAGGAGTGGCAGAAATGTTTTTTCCAGGAAATCAAACGGCGGAGCCGCGGGATTATGGGTTCCGCCTTCGATCGTGAGCTTGGACGGCTTATCCGCGATCATCAAAGCGGGGAGAATCGTTTGGAAAACCAGCATGGCGCTGCCCGCGGATCCGATCGCGAATCGGTAATTCCCGGGGCGTATCGTTTTCGGAGCGAAGACGAGTTCGCCGGATCCGAGATTCGCACCTTCGATCTCCGCAGCGCCGATTTGCGCGGCTGCGTTCACGGCGGTGAGATGCTGGCGGAGCAGTCCCGGCTTCCTGCGTCCCGCCCGGATGCTGGTCATTCGAAACGGTTTGCCGGTGACGAGCGACAGGGAGAGCGAGGTGCGGAGGATCTGCCCACCGCCCTCGCCTTGTGATCCGTCAATGGTGATCATTGGTATCCTTCTCGATGCAGGGTATCAGCACGGGATGAGTCGGCGAAGGATGGATCGGACGTTTCGACAGCGTCGGCAACCAAAAGCGTACATTCTTTGTTCCATGTTGATCCGCGGGGCCGGATTGCCCCGCGGAAAAGTTCGTTCATTCAATTGGTTCAGGCCGCGCCGCGCAGGCTGGTGTCCGCATCCTTGATGACGAAGCGGGCGTTCAGGCGGGCGACTTCGCTGGCCAGATCGGCAGCTTCGACCGAACGGAGGACTTCATTGAAATCCTTGTAGGCCGCCGGTGCCTCGTCCTTCGGGTAGTTCCGACAGTTGGTCAGGATATCGCTTTCGTCGAACTCGGCATCCACCGTCTTCTGGTCCAATTCGCGGATGGCTGCCTTGCGGCCCTTGGCGCGTCCCGCTCCGTGGTTCACGGAGTAGCACGACTTGGCCGCACCTTCCCGGGCGACCATTATCGCGGAACCGGCGGTCGGGTTTCCGGGTAACAGGATCGGATGACCGGTTTCGTAGAACGGAGTCTCCCGGAGTCCGAAGTGCTTTGCCGGAAACGCCCGGGTGGCGCCTTTGCGATGCACCCAGTGCGGCCGGTCGTTCAGGATCTCTTTCCGCGCGATGTTGTGGCTGATGAAGTACACCAGTTCACCTTTCACGCCCGGGATCACCGACTGAAAAGCCTCCAGAACGAGGGCGTTGATCAGGAGGTGGTTCACCGTGGCGAAGTTTGCGCCCAAGGCCATGTCGTCCAGGTAGGCGTCGGCCTCGGGCGTTCCGAGCGGGGCGTAGACCAGTTCCCGGTCATCGCCCGGCAACGGGATGTCCCATTTTCCAAACTTCCCTTGCAGGGCAGCGAACTGTCCCTTCGCAAGTTGGAAACCGAATCCACGGGATCCGCAGTGCGACAGGAAGCCGATGCGGTCGTCCTGCAGTCCGAACACTTTGGCAACGTCGCGAGCCTGGTCGCTTTCGCCAATCTTCACAGCCTCGCATTCGCCAAAGTGATTTCCACCTCCGTAGGATCCGAGTTGGCGGATCTTTTCGGCAAACTTCGGAAAGCAACCTCCCTTGATCAGCTGATCCAGTCGCAGGGCGAGATCGTCCTGAGTTCCGGAATGTCCCACGTGAAAGGAGTCTTCGCAGCGGGTCGCCCAGGCAGAGGGAATTCCGAGCGCATCACACACTGCCTGCGAGGCACCCTCGATCGCGACCTGGCGGCCGAGTTCCGGAGAAACCTCCCGGGCTTTGGCGACATTTCGCTGTCCTTTTCCGGCACCGGTAGGAGTCCGCTCAGCGATCGCGTTGATCAATTCGCGCCGAACCCGCTTCTCGTCGATCTCGGCGTTCGGCAGATCCAGTTGCAGAAAGCTCATGGAACACTTGATGTCGACGCCGACCGGGCCGGGGTAGACATGTGAAGGGGAAACCAACACACAACCGACCGGTGCTCCGTAGCCACAGTGCGCGTCCGGGTTCAGGACCAGATCCGTCACGCCGGGAGCGGAGCGGGAATTCAGTGCCTGCTCGATGCACTTGTCATCAAAGGTCGCGCGGATCGCCTCCGTCCCAATGACGGTGATCGGCTTGGCCTTCCCATTGCGTGCCGGGAGGATGCCGGTTGCTTCGCCGGTCGAGTGAATCAGTTCGTTGTTTTCGTGTTTGTTCATGGCTCTGTTCGGCTTCCTTATAGCAAGCCGCGTGCCAGCAATGGCCAGGGTGAGGGCGGAATCTCTAAAACCCCTTTAAAACAGGGGTGAAATTCACATGAGTGAAGCAAAGCACATTCCTTGGAGAATTCTCTAAGCCTATCAAGAGTATCTTGTGGGATAACTCTTTAGCAAATAGGATATTGATATAAAGAAGCTCGTAATCATCGGCCTGCTGGGCCCCAGTCTCGATCAAGGTTCACGTGAAAGACGTTGGGATCGCTGGCGCCCAAGTGTTGATCTGGTGCGCCATGAGGACCTGTTGGTTGATCGGTTCGAACTGTTGGGGCAGGAGAAATATCGGCAGTTGTCCGAGACCGTCGCTCAAGACGCGAAACGCCTCTCACCGGAGACGGAAATCGTTCCGCATCGGGTGGAATTCGAAGATCCCTGGGATTTTGAGGAGGTGTATGCGGCGCTGCTCGACTTCGCCCGCAGATATCCGTTCGATACCCAGAAAGAGGAATACCTGATTCATATCACCACCGGCACTCACGTGGCCCAGATCTGCCTGTTCCTGCTTACTGAGTCCCGGCATTTTCCTGGGCGTCTGATCCAGACCGCGCCACCCAAAGGAAAACGAGAACAGCGTGTTGGCTCCTATCAGATTATCGATCTGGATCTTTCCAAATACGACACACTGGCGACCCGTTTTGCCGGCGAAGCCGCCGACTCCCAAGCCTTCCTGAAATCTGGCATCGAGACGAAGAATCGAAAGTTCAACGCACTGATCGAGCAGGTTGAACGCGTTTCCGTGCGTTCCCGCGATCCCATCCTTCTCACCGGTCCGACCGGTGCTGGTAAATCAAAACTGGCCCGCCGGATCTTCGAACTGAAGGAGCATCGTCACCAGGTCAGTGGTGAATTGGTCGAGGTCAACTGCGCGACCTTGCGCGGCGACGCAGCCATGTCCGCACTCTTCGGTCACAAGAAAGGTTCCTTCACCGGCGCGGCAAGTGATCGGCCGGGACTGCTGCGCGCAGCGCACAAGGGAATCGTTTTTCTCGATGAAATCGGTGAACTCGGCCTCGACGAACAGGCCATGCTGCTCCGTGCTCTGGAGGAGAAAAGGTTTCTCCCCGTGGGAGCCGACGCCGAGGTGAAGAGTGATTTCCAGCTCATTGCGGGAACCAATCGCGATCTTCAACAGCAGGTTGCGAAGGGGCGTTTCCGCGAAGACCTGCTCGCGCGCATCAATCTCTGGTCCTTCGAGCTTCCCGGCCTGGCTCAACGCCGCGAGGATATCGAGCCCAATCTGGACTACGAACTGGAGCAGTTCGCAAACGTGGGCGGACGCGTTCGGATGAGCAAGGATGTGCGTCAGCGATTTCTGAAATTTGCCAGGTCAGCCGAAGCGGAATGGCGCGGCAACTTTCGCGATCTGAACGCGGCCGTTCGTCGCATGGCGACTCTCGCGGAATCAGGACGTGTAACTGCTGGCGGAGTGGATGATGAGATCGAACGCCTGAATGCGAACTGGACACCCCAGGCGTCTTCCGCGGACGACCTACTGATCGAAGCCATCGTCGGTGCAAAAGCGTTCGCGAAAATGGATCCCTTCGACATTCCCCAATTGGCCAACGTCATTCGAGTGTGCCAGTCATCCACCAGCATGGCCGCTGCCGGCAAGAAACTCTTCCGCGTTTCCCGCGCAAAGAAAGCGAATCCGAACGATTCCGATCGCCTGCGGAAATACCTGGCCCGATTCGGCGTTGATTGGAAATCGCTCCGCCCGTGACAGATGATCTGGAGAAATGTTCATCGTCGGGAGCAGGCTCCGATGTTGTCGCTGCGTTGACTTTTGGCGACGGCGGTGGTACCGATTCACAACATGAACCTGATGGTTTGCCAAAACTCCTAGTCCTTCTTCTGGTGGTGTCATAGCCGTTTCGGCGTGCTCCACCGCTTTCTCCTTTTGACGAAGACCCTTCTTGCCGTTTGCAAACCGGCTGCACTGCCGTGTCTTCGTACCTCGGCTCGTTTGCGTCATGCGTCGACTGAGCTCAGTTCCCCAATTTGAAAATGCACACCAAGAATGAATACTCCGGGACCTACCCGACCCAACTCGTATCTTGCCCGCATCTCCGCGGGCGAGCAGATCACCCTGCGGAAGATCCGTAACGTAAACCTCAGGCAACATGCCCGGGAGGCGCTGCGTGCGTTCCGTCCACGGAAACCCTGGCCGTCATCGGTCCACGACAAGATCGGAGTCCTGTTCACCGCTGTGGAGAATCGGTCAAACCTGTTCTCCCAGATTCATCCACGCGACAAATCACTTGTGGCGATCTGCGTGCGGCTGGCTGCCTATTCGGCGGACTGGGTTCGCCAGCCGGATTCCTGGCGGCCCGCACCCGTCCTCTCGCCCATCGCTCAACTGGCTGACCTCATCCGGCATCTTCTCGCTTGTTACCCAATGTCCAACGTGCTGACCAGCGTCTGGGATCTGGGTGGTGCGTTGAGATGCCGGGAACGCGATTGGTTTGGTCGTGTGGGCCGTGGCGAAAGCGCCAGCAAGATCCGATTGCCAGCAACACTCAGCCGGCGGGCGCTCGCCGTTCTCGGCGACGCACCGTCCCAGATGGATTTTCGCGGGGCGATGAGATGGGCGCAAATCAAGACGCTGGGCGGAAGCGATCGGCTGGTTGCCGCCATCCTGGAAACGTATTCCGGCTTGTGGTTTGACCAGGACGAATTCTGGCTGCCTTTGTTCGAGATGATGGCGGCCGACCAACGCTCTGACGTCAGCTACGTGGGACTGCTCTGTGATTACCTTCACTACCTCCGCCGGCAGGAACAGCCCGCGGTCCGTCTCCGGGGCCGAAGTCTGGATTCACTGGTCGCCACCAGCAGAAAGGGCTGGGTACGCCTGCTCAAGGTGGCAGCCGGTTACGGGTTGCAAATGGATCTGTCTGAACTTGCGGCTCCTACCCGCCGTCGCCAGGTGATCAATCTCCTGACAACCGAGTGGCATTGTTGGTTGGACCTGGAGCCTTGGTCCATGGTCAGCAAGTATGGGGACTCCTATCGGGATTGGCAGCTGGAAGAGTTGTGCACCCAACGGGACCTGGCGCTTGAAGGCAAGGAAATGCACCATTGCGTCGCGAGCTATGGCGGTGACTGTCTGTCCGGAACCAGCTCCATTTGGAGTCTGCGTGTGATCGAATTCGATGGCCGGTCCGTCCGCAAAGCCACCATTGAAATCAATCGTCGTCAGCGACGAATGGTACAGGTCAAGGCCTGCTGGAATGAACCAATCGATGATGATGCTGCGAAGGTCATCAGCCGCTGGGCCATGGCCAATCGGATCGATGCCGCGAACCTTGGTAACATTTCCCAATGATTCCCCGAATAGGTGGGCTTTACTCCAACTTGATCTTCAGAAGTTTGCCGTTGAAGCGTGCTTTCGGTGCTGCTGCATCCACGGGGTTACGGTCGTCGTGGCCGATGCAGAGGGATTCGGACGGGTGTTTTTTCATCAGGCCGCCCTGGGCGATGGCGGGTGTGCCTTCGTTGATCTTCAGGGTGAGTTCGCCTTTTCCATTCACTCCCGCCTGGATGGTGGAGCGGCCGTTGCCGATGGGGGATTTCACCTGGTGCAGTTCTGCGCCGGTGCGACGGATCGCGAACACGCAGTGGCCGTCTTTGAGGTAGAGGGAGTAACCGACCACGGAGCCGCCATGGGCGACGATTACGCCGCTTGGCTCGGTGGCATCGATCGTTGCGGAAATGGTGAAAGGACGGTTGGCGAAGTTGGGGGCTTCGCGATTGCTATAGATGTCGCCGATTTTCACTTTTGACCAGTCCAGTTGGCGGGAGGTCTTCGACCGATTCTTTTTTGGGGTTCCGGGCCGGTCGGGGGAGGCGACCGGATTCTCCGGGCGGGTCATGGCTTGGGTGGGACGACGATTCGCTTCGATCTCTTTCACATGGGCGTTGTAGGCCGCCTGGAATTTGGCGACCAACTCGGGATGGTCAGACGCCACGTTCTTGCGTTCACCGATGTCGTTCACCGTGTGGTAGAGCTGCACAGGGTCCTTGGAGGGGACATGGCCCTTGATGGCACCTCGGCCGCTGTTGTTCTCGCGCCAGGGATAGAACTTCCAAGCCCCGGATCTGACGGTGCCGGGTCCGTGCATGAGAACGTATTGTTCGTGAGGTGATTTGGCGCCGGGCTCGCCGAGCATCAGGGAGCTGATGTCCTTCCCGTCGATCTTCGCGGCCGGCAGCTTGCCGTCGCAGAGTCCCGCAAGCGTTGGCAACATGTCAATAGTGCCGGCGACTTCGTGGCACACCTTGCCGGCGGGGATGGTGCCGGGCCACCACATCACGGTCGGTTCACGAATGCCACCGTCGTAGACGCTGCCTTTCTTCGCTCGCAGGGGAAGCGAGGTCCCTACGGCGGCCCCGTTGTCGCTGGTGAAAAGAACCAGGGTGTTTTCGGCGATGCCCAGGGACTTTAAGGTCTTGAGGATCTCTCCGACCGACCAATCGACTTCTTCGATGGCATCCCAGATCAGTTTGTCGGTCCGATTTTCAAAGGCCTTGGATACGGCCAACGGGAGGTGAACCATGGTGTGGGGCAAGTAGAGGAAGAAGGGGTTCCTGGTTCCTTGTTCCTGGTTCTTCGTGGTGACGGACTCAATGAAGCGGATGGATTCTTCGGTGTAGCGTTTGGTGAGGGTTTTCTGATCGGCCGGGTATTCGATCACTTCTTCGTCGCGGATCAGGGGAACCAGATTCTTTCCTTTGTGACCGGCTTTGACTTGTTCGGCCGTCAGGCCTTCACGGATCAGAATGTCTCGGGAGAGTTTGTTGGCGGGATCGATCCACATGTCGTTGGAGTAGGGGACACCGTAGTAGGATTCAAAGCCCTGGTAGGTCGGCAGGCAGGGCGGCAGATGGCCGAGATGCCATTTGCCGACACAGGCCGTGCGGTAACCGGCATCCTGCAACATGTCGGCAATCGTGACCTCAGCGGGATGCAGGCCGCTGTCGCTGTTGGGAAACAACACGGCCCGCATGCTGAGTCGCTGATAATGGCAACCGGTCATGAGCGAAGTTCGCGAACCGGAACAGACCGCGCAGCCGACGTAGAAATCATTGAACCGCATTCCCTCGTCCGCCATTCGATCGAGGTTCGGTGTCTTGGGGCCGGTGGCACCGTTGAAGCCGACGTCGCCGTAGCCCATGTCATCAATGAAGATGATGACGACGTTGGGACGCTCCACTGCATTGGCGGTGGGCGGGAGAACTGTTGCGAGCAAAGCAAACGCAACTGACAAAATCGCTTTCATGGAGCGAAGTTACCGAAACGGAGAATGAAGCCAAACCACATTTGCCGAATGGATCGAGGGGTCTGGCCAAGACTGCGGAATCCACTCGCTCACGCTCGCCGCCACCCGATCATACAGAAGGCAAAGCCTTCGAGGATACCTACTTTCCAGCCGAACCCTGGCGCCAACGGAGCAATTCCTGCGACAGCTCCGTCTCGATGTCCTTGCTTTTGGGAAGGCCCGCAAGGTTTCTGAGTTCATAGGGATCGGCTGACAGATCAAACAGCTGACGTTCCCCGGTCACGAGATGATCCACCAGTTTGTGGCGCCGCGTGCGAACGGCGCGGGTGACGGTAGACCGCCGAGGATCGTGATAGCTGAAGAACAGTCGCTCTCGTCCATTGCGGATACCCCGATACAATCCCAGCAGACTTTGGCCTTCCACGCTTGCCGGGATTTTGACACCGGTGAATTCACAGATCGTCGGCAGGATATCCATTGTGCTGACCAGTTCGGAGCATTTGTGCGTGGTGGGTTTCAGGGTCGGATGACGGACGATGAGCGAGGTCCGGATACCTTCCTCATACATCGTCTGTTTGCCGATGATTCCGTGGGAGCCCATCGACATACCCTTTACGCTGGCGAAGATGACGAGTGTGTTCTCCTCCAGCTTGCTCTCCTTCAAAGCGGCCAGGATGCGGCCGATCTGCGCGTCGAGGTGTTCGAACATCGCATAGTATTCCGCGGTGGCTTCCCGGATGTCCTTCTTGGTGCGGGGAAAAGGCAGGACGGTTTCGTCGCGTATCTTCGGATTGAACTGCTCAAACGGCGGCTTGCCCATGAAGTTCGGCGGAACCGGCACATCGTCCGGCGAATACCTGTCTTCGTAACCCGGCGGCGCGCGAAACACGTCATGACCCACAGTGTAGGCCAACACCATGCAGAACGGACGCTGGCGGTCGCCGGTGAGATACTTGACCGCGTCATCCGTAAATACGGTCGACGAATAATCCTTCGCGGTCTGCCGGGATTCAGGCCCGCCGCCGAAGGGAGTGAGCGCAAGTTCGAAGTGATCGAACCTGCCACCGGCCCAACACCGTTCGCCGGTGGTGTATCCGCGCGTCCAGGGTTTGCCGTCATTGTGCCACTTGCCGATGAAGCAGGTTTCGTAACCGGCGTCGGCGAGCAGTCTGGGCAACAACGGCGAGTCCGGATTGATCGCCTTGCCATTGAAAGTAACTCCGTTGCTCCAACTGTCCTGCCCCGTGTAGAGACAGGCCCGACTGGGCGTGCAGATCGGATTCGGGGTGAAGCAGCGGTCGAAGTAAACCCCGTTTGCAGCCAACCTATCCAAGTTGGGCGTGCGTAGGATGCCGTTACCCGCACAGCCCAGCGCATGGTAATTATGGTCATCGCTGAGGAGGAGAACGACATTTGGCTTCGACGTGCTCACCGCCAGCGACCGGGTGGCACCAAATGCGGCCGAAGTGGTGACGACCAGCCAGACGCTGAGACTGAGAGATAAGGAGAAGGTAAGAGGTGAGTGCATGTCGGTTGGCAGAATGATGGCGGGAGGCTAAGTCACAGATCATCGTTGTGCCCGCTATTAAATTGTCCCTTTCCCAGCAGTTTAGAGTCTACTCCGCCTCATGATGCTGGGCTTCGGACAGTTCAGAGTGTTTGAACGAGCCGTTCAGTGTCGGATGCGGTGGTCCTCGAATTTCCATTTTGGCAAACGCTCCAAACAGTTTGGTGCGAAAGCTTGTTTCCTGTCGTTCCGCCACGTGAACATCGACAAAATCATCCCATTGCGAGAGAATCAGCGCCATGGGCGCGATTGGCGAATGAGAACAGGCAAGGAACTTATTCTGGCGACGAAGCCGTACGCCAAGGATTCCCCGCTTCGGAGTTGGTTCCACGTTCTATCCACGGCGGCATTGTTGGCCGCGGCGATCGCAGGCACGATGTGGAACGTGAACTTGGCGATGAAAATCGTCTGCAGTGTCCTGGCAGGTCCGCTGATTCTCCGTTTCTTCGTCATTTACCATGACCAGCAACATCATGCGATCTTGGCGCATTCCCGCGTGGCCGAAGGGTTGATGCGGATTTTCGGTTTGTTCATCCTGAGTCCCAGCAGCATCTGGCGCAATTCCCACAACTACCATCACAAGCACAACTCAAAGCTGCGCAGCGCTCACATCGGTTCGTTTCCCGTCATGACCAAGGAGCAGTATCTGAATTGCTCGCCCGCCCAACGATTGAAATACCTGGCCATGCGCCATCCGTTGACAATCCTGTTCGGATACTTCACCGCGTTTCTCTGGGGGATGTGTCTGTATCCCTTCTTCAATCATCCACGCAAGCACTGGGATTGCCTGCTGTCCGTCGGACTGCATGCGCTCCTTTGGGTAGCGGTCGGTTTGAATTTTGGTTGGCTGGGATTGCTCCTATCTTTGGGAATTCCCTGCCTGCTGGCGCACGGCATGGGTACCTATCTGTTTTACGCCCAGCACAATTTCCCCGACGTCTCGTTCAGTGACAATTCTGGTTGGACCTACGAAAAAGCTGCGCTCGAATCGTCCAGCTATCTGGTCACCGGCCGAATCGGTGCCTGGTTCTCGGCCAACATCGGTTATCATCATGTTCATCATCTGAACGCCCGTGTCCCCTTCTATCGTCTTCCTGAATTGATGGCTGCGCTCCCTGAATTGACGCATCCGAAAACGACTTCCCTGAACCCGATCGACATCTTCCGCTGCCTGCGCCTCAAGGTCTGGGACGTCGAGAACCAACGTATGATCGGTCTCCGGGAAATCCACGCTTAGGCGTGGAGCGCAAGCGGTAGGATCAGTTCTCCTTCGGCTGTCGGTCCTCTGGAGGGAGAGACGTCACCGGCTTCGACCTGGAGGCCTTATGCAAAGGGGTGCAATCCGAGGAGTTTGCCAATAGCCTGTTCCGCCAGACATGATCACCTCCAAAATCGCCGACTCGATCGATCAGAGTGTTCTTTGCTGGCTCGCGACGATTTCCGAGGACGGGTTTCCCAACGTCTCACCGAAGGAGGCATTTCTGCACGATGGCGAAGGCAAGCTTCTGGTCGCCAACATTGCCTCGCCCGTGACGGTGCGAAACCTTGAAAGAGACCCTCGCGTTTGCCTCAGCTTCGTAAATGTCTTTGTCCAAAAGGGATACAAGATCACGGGCAAAGCCGCTGTACTGAAACCTGGCGACGCTGGTTTCGATGAGCAGCATCGCCCGTTGACCGCGGCAATCGGAGCCGCGTTTCCGGTGATCTCGGTGATCGTGATCGAACCGGTTGCAGTGGCAGTGATCATCGCGCCGAGTTATCGTCTGTATCCCGACACCGAGCCATTGGATCGAATTCGAGATTCGCTGCAGACCTACCGGGTGAAAGAATACCAACGAAGAGCGGAATAGGGTGGCGCTGGCGACTCATCAGATCATCCGCATTCCGCCGGCAGCGAGGGAGTGATCTGGCAACCAGCTCAATTAGGGAACCAGAAATCCGGTCTCTTCAATCTGCACTCGGCCGCCATTCGCAGGCAGTAATCCAAACGACCCAGATCTTCCCGGCCGGTGTTGTTGGTTCCGAAAGTGAACTTCACTCCGGCGGCTTTGGCTTTCTTGATGAACTTGGCGCTGGGGATCTTGAGCCGGGCGTTGATTTCCATGGCGACGTTGTGTTTCGCCAAGGCTTGGACCACCTCGTTCATTCGTCGCTCGGTCCAGAGTAAATCATAGTCCGCTCGAAGGGCCGTTGGCAAATAGGTGGCATTGGCATAAATGTCGATCGGCTCCTGGCTGACGATACCAACAATGCGGTCCACAAGTTGATCCATGAAACTCTCCGAATCGACGGTACTTCCGACTTCATCGGACCATGCCTCGGCGTCGGTGAACACATAGTCGAAACGCTTTCTGGTGTTCTCTGAGAACGTCTTTGCCCAACCACGACCCTCAGCCTGCATTCCCAGATATGTTTCGGGAGGGCGCTCGTAGCCGTTCAGGAATTTGCTGAGCGAGGCCTCCGATTCAAATCTCGTATCTTCGCCGCATGCGATCGCGACACCGTAGGTGAATCCGTATCTCCGGGCATGCTGCATCAACTGTTCTGTGGAGAGTCCGCCTGCCAGGTGGACGTGAAAGTCCGTGGTTGGCAGATTGACACCCGCTCCGAATTTCCGCAGTCGATACTCGTATTCGACATCCCTGAGAGCTTGACCCGGAGTCTTGGTATTCTCGGGCAGGGGCCGCACCTTGATGTTCTTGAAGAGCACGGTGCTGTGCGGATCATGACATTGGAAAGCGAACGTTCCGTCGGAAAGGACGCGGTATCCGTCTTTGGTCCGGTAGGGCTTTGCCGGTTCCGTGTAATCCACCATCAACCGGCCATTGATGTATCCACGGATCGTCTTCCCTTCTACGCTGATCCGATAGTTGAACCACTCATCGTTCTTGATCGGTGATCGCCCGATATTGCGAACGCCGTAGAGACTGCCGGTCTTCTTGCGTTCCACGTAGTCATTCTTGGTCTCGTGCGCGGCGAAGGTCGAATTGATCACTTGGAATTCGAACCCCTTGTTGGGCCAACCCTTCTCCTGGTATTCCGTATGAAAATAGATCCCCGCGTTTGCATTCCCTTCGGCTTTCACATCCAACGACAGCTCGAAGTTCTTGAATTTGTGGCTCGATACCTTCCCCTCATAAAACAGATGGGACCGGGGGCCTTTGGCTGCCAGTGCGCCATTGATGATTTGCCAGGACGACGGATTTTCGGACGCCTTCCAGCCGTTCAGGGTCTTGCCGTCGAACAGAATTGTCCATCCCTCCTCCGGGTGCTCGACTGCAAACCCGGGCGAGGTGACGGCTATGACAGCGGTGAGGACAACGGCGGTTACAAGTTTGGGATAGTGCACGTGACTGACTGTTTTCGTATTCGGGATTCCCGGCGACCAAACCATCGAGCCGAATCGGAGAGGAAATGGCAACTATGTTTCGCGGAGAATCGCGTGCAACTGACAAGGGCCTCTCCTTACGACCACACTCCACGGCCATTCATCCGAAAGAACACAGACTGAACAGCCTCGACGGCTTCAAATGGTTCTACGCGACTGCTTGTCTCTCGGACTCGCAAGCCTCATTCCCAACCAAATTACACCCGCAAGGACGAACATTGCCGCATACTCCGTTACGGGAATCCACGTGACCTGATGGACCATGGCCAGATTCTTCGAACTGTAGACCCAGAGGACACCTGCGATGTAGAGGACGAGGAAGCCCCAGCGTTGCCAGAGTTTCAATCCCAAGCCGTGCATCTGCGTGATGATGAAGAGTCCGGCGAAGCCGAAGAAGAACATCGGCCACATCCCGTTCCCTTGGTTGATTGCCACCAGTGTGCCGTGGAACAAAACGAGGATTTCAAGCGTGAAGGTCCAGTAGCGATTCACGTGCGCCCGGGTGAAGAACAGGGATCCCTGCACCATCAACATGAACATGTAGAAAAATCCGATCAGGTGACCGGAGGTGTTCTCCATGGGATGAAACCAGAAAGTATAGACGATCGCCCATGAGAAGACATAGCCGTGATACTTGCGGACGAAGCCACCCGTCTCGGTCAGGAACCGGATCTTCTTCCCGAAGAATACGCCGCGTCGTTGGTTCTCCAAGTGCAGGATCAGGACGAGCATGATGATGACCGACCATTGGGAAGACCAGATGGAGACATCCTGCGCCAGACCGTCGTACCAGACTGCGGTTTGGAAAAGGTGCCAGGTCACGAAGGCGGCATTGCCGACGAAGGCCAACACGTTCACGCGATGCAATCCGTTCGTGTAGGACAGCTTGGCGCATTGGGCTCGCCAGATGAGAAACCAGATCAGGAACTGGTGCGCCAGATAACTGCCCCATGCGCTCAACCGAGTGAGCGCGCCCGGGTCCGGCAATATCCAGTAGTAATGCGAAGCACCCGTATCCGGGGCAAAATCAATCGTCGGCACCAATGGCCGGGCGAATTGAATCACGATGGTAAACATCAAGCTGAACGCAATGCCACACCACATTGCCTGATTGCTGGTGAAACCTGGTGATACGTTATTGGAATTCTTTTCGCTCAATCGTTTCTGCCCGGGAGCTTCCAGCGCTTCGTCAATCGGTCCAAGCCAGAATGACGTATCTGATAATCAATATTCACAGTTGATAATCAGAAGTTCGTTCGTATATTTCGGGCATGCCCACGCCTGAGCCTGCTTCTGTTAGCACCTCGCAACCGGATCTGGTCCGGGAACTGATTCAGCAAATCAAGAGTGGGCTTGCAGCCGGGGATCGGTTGCCGCCGATCCGGGCTTTGGCCGAACAGTATGGCGTGACCGGTAGTTCGGTGCGGGATGCGCAGATTCAGCTGCAGACGATGGGGTTGATCAAGATTCTGCCGCGCAGTGGCGCGGTGGTGCAGTCGGTGAATTTTGAGCCGTTGGTTGGGGCTTTCACGAATACCGTGGGAAGCGCGTTGACGCAGTCGGATCCAAGTCTGTTTCATCTGTTGGATGCACGGCAGCTAATCGAGGTGGAGTGTGCGACGATTGCGGCCAAGAAGCGGAGCATGGAGGATTTGTTGCCGTTGCGTGATGCCTTGGGCGAAACGATAGAAACAGCCGAGTCTCTGGATGAGAAGTCCTCAGCAAAGGCGCGATCGAAGCACTACGAGGCGGATATGCGCTTTCATTTGGCCATCGCGAAACTGGCCGGCAATCCCGTGCTGACCACGATGTTGCGTTCGCTTCTGGAATTGCTGAAGCCGCATCTGGTGCAAATTCCGTGGAGCAAAGAGCGCCGGGAATTGACGATCAACGCCCATCTCGAGTTGTTCGAATCCCTGCGCTCGGGTGATGCAAAAAAGGTTCGCAGCCGCATGACCGAGCATGCCGGCATGGCCCGCGATTCACTGCTCGAAAGACTTTGGGATACTCCCAGCGTTTCATGAAACTGATTGGAACAACTCTCGTCGCGTTGGGCATGATCGGATCGGCTATTGCCGATTCGGGGACGGGCTTCTTTGAGAAGGAGATTGCGCCGATCCTGAAGCAGCGTTGCTACGAGTGTCACAGTCACGAATCGGGCAAGGCCAAAGGTGGACTGGTTCTCGACTCGCGTGTTGGATGGGCGCAAGGCGGTGGTGCGGGACCAGCCATCATCCCAGGCAAGTCGGATGCAAGTCTGTTGATCCAAGCGGTTCGTTACTCGAACGAAGACCTGCAGATGCCGCCGAAACAGAAACTGCCGGCGGATGAGATCGCTCTGCTGGAGAAATGGGTCGCCATGGGAGCGCCGGACCCCAGAAAATCAAGAGCGCCAAAGATTGATCCGGCGAAGCTCTGGGCGCTGAAGCCGATTCGGAAACAAGAACCACCGCAGGTTTCGAAACAGAATTGGGTTCGCGACGATATCGATCGCTTCCTTCTCAACCGATTGGAATCGGAAGGGCTCCAGCCGGCGTCGGCTGCTGATCGCCATACCTTGTTGCGCCGAGTGACTTTTGACCTGACCGGTCTGCCTCCGACACCCAAGGAGATCGAGGCCTTCATCAATGACAAGTCTGCCAATGCCTTTGAAAACGTCGTCGATCGCCTGTTGAGCTCCGATGCCTTTGGTGATCATTGGGCGCGTCATTGGTTTGATCTCTCTTGCTACGCCGACCTGGCCGGGGTCGGCGGTCGTACGCTGATCCGCGACGCGTGGCGCCATCGGGATTACGTCATCGGCTCATTGAACTCGGACAAGCCTTTTGATCAGTTCATCCACGAACAAATTGCCGGCGATCTCCTGCCGTGGGATTCGATTGAGCGGCGAAGGGAACTGATCATCGCCACCGGTTTCCTGGCGATCGGGCCGTACACGATTTCCAACTATATCAAGAAGCAGTTGGACGCGGATGTCGTGGATCATCAGATCGATCGGATCGGCCGCGTCTTCCTCGGACAGACCCTTTCCTGCGCGCGCTGTCACGATCACAAGTTCGATCCCGTTCCCACCGCCGACTACTACGCGATGGCCGGCATCTTCCACAGCACACTGACCACAAGCTACGACGGCCCCGGTGTCTGGAGCACGATCACTGAGATCAACCTGCCGAAGACGGAAAGCACGAAGGAGGAAATGCAACGTCGCAAACAGAGGGTGGCCAAACTGCGGGCTCAACGCCAGAAGTTGCAGCCCGAACTTACTTCCTTGGTCCTTCAGATTCCCGGCGGCTCCGATGCGAATGTCCTGACCTTGACGCAGCCGATCACGGCCAATGAAAAAGGCGTGCAGTACGAAGTGAGTTTCGAGGCTGGAGCAAGTGTGTGGGCGGGCGCGGGACAGGCGACGACGAAGGACAACGGTTTGCACGTATCTCTGCTACGGAAAGACGGATCGGTGCTCAAGGGATTCCGTCATCAGCCGGGTGCCTGGTCGCGCAAGAAGAACGCGCAGAAGATGAAGCCGGTTCGCTTCGCCTACACCGGCGATGGCTCGGGGGAAATTCGCATTCGCTTGAGCACCTCCACGCCAGGAAGTCCAAAGTTTGGTGGCGCGATTGACGACGTTATCATTCGCCAAGGTGAGCAGACGGTGTTCTCTGAAGGCTTCGATGATCTCAAGCCGGGCAACTTTGGTTCACAGGCGCACACTGGGTTGCGCGTTACAGCCAAGGCACAGGTGCCAGGCTGGACCGGGAGCGGCGTCAATCACTCACACGCCGTGGACTTGGGAGACGGCGACTACGCGATTCAATTCTACGGAGGTCGCACTGCTGTAATGGCAAATGCCAAGCCGGTCTCGGAGTCCGAGAAGAAGGCCTTTGCTCGTGCCCGGAATCTGTCTCAACAGATCGACGATCTCGCCAAGCAATTGTCGCGATTGGAAGGGAAAGACGAACCGGAGAAGTCCCTCGCCGTTCGTGATGTTGAAAACCCGGCGGACAGTCCGATCTATCGGCGTGGCGATTTTCAGAACCTTGGTGATATCGTTCCGCGCGGCTTCCTGCAGGCGGTGAACGTTTCGAAGAAATACGACATTCCAGAGCAAACCAGCGGCCGACTCCAACTCGCCCAATGGCTGACCGATTCTGAGAATCCGCTCACCTCGCGCGTTTTGGTCAATCGAATCTGGCATCACCTCTTCGGTCAGGGATTGGTTCGCACGGTGGATTACTTCGGGGTTCACGGCGAGACGCCCAGCCATCCCGAATTGCTTGATTTCCTCGCCCGCCGATTCCGTGCCGAAGACCAATGGTCGCTGAAGAAAACCATTCGCCGTTTGGTCCTCTCCCGCACCTATCAAATGTCGTCCCGTCACGACGCGAAAGCAGCTGCGATCGATCCCGACAACCGTCTGCTCTGGCGCATGCCGCGCCGCCGGCTTCCCGCCGAGTCCATTCGCGACGCCATGCTCGTCGTGAGTGGCCAGTTGGACCCCGCACGCGGCGGACCTTCACTCGGACTGGAATTAAAGGGCAATGCCCGCGGCCTCGGCGGCAACGTGAACCTGCCCACCTGGGGCGGAAAGACCGCCGACTATATCAAGAATCGCCGCACGGTCTATCTGCCCTTCCGCCGCGCCCGTCCCGCTGGCGAACTTGAGATTCTCAGCCTCTTCGACTTCCCGCACCCAAGCGACATCACCGGCGCCCGCGCCAATACCACCGTTGCCACTCAAGCCCTCTTCCTCATGAACGGCCCCTTCGTCAAACAACAGGCCACCCGACTCGCCGGACGGCTGGCTAAGGAAGAAGCCAACGAGAGTGAACGCGTGAAACGCCTTTACCTACTCACCTTGAATCGTCCGCCCGAAGCCGAAGAACTCGAATCCGCGATTGCTTTCCTGGATCAAGGCGAAACCGATTTCAAAGAAAACGGTCGCGACCGCGCCTGGACCCAGCTCTGCCATGCCATCCTCAGCTCAAATGACTTCCTTTTTCGGGAATAACTCAATGAATTCACCAACTACGGAATACACGGAAGTTCACCTCCTCGGCTGTTTCTCGTCTTTCCGTGTATTCTGTGTATTCCGTAGTTCAAAAATGTCTTCCAGAAGATGAACTACCTCAATCCGTCCCGCCGAAACTTTCTCCGCACCGCCGCCTGCGGCTTCGGTTCGCTCGCGCTGCAATCGCTGCTGCAGCAAACGGCCTCGGCCAAGTCCGTTGCCGCCGGCGATTCCCCGCTCGCCGTGAAGCCCACCCACTTTCGCCCCCGCGCGAAGCGGATCATCTTCCTCTTCATGAAGGGCGGTCCCTCACAGATGGATCTGTTCGACTACAAACCGCAACTCGACAAACGCTCCGGACAGGAACTGCCCTACAAACTCCCCGCACTTGAGGCAACCGTGGGCATGGAGAACACCCGCCTGCTCGGCCCCGTCTCAGGCTTCTCCCGCCATGGCCAATCAGGCCTGCACCTCAGCAATCTTCTGCCGCACACCGCCCGGCATGCGGACGATCTCTGCATTCTACGCGGCCTGCAATGCGACAGCCCGAACCATCCGGTCGCCATCCGTCAGATGCACACCGGTAATCTCTTCGACATAGTACCGTCGATGGGGTCCTGGCTTTCCTACGGTCTCGGCACGGAGAACCAACAACTGCCGAGCTATCTCACCATTCTGCCTGGCGAAGGCGAACGCAATTACAGCAGCGCCTTCCTCCCCGCGATCCACCAGGGCACGGCCATCCAATCCGTCAGTTCCTCTCCGAACAAAGCCCCCATCCGCAATCTCACCGACACGAGCATTTCCGAGGTTGCCCAACGTCGGCGCATCAATCTCCTCCAGCAGATGAATCGCCGCCAGCTCGCGCGACTCGAATCCGATCCGCAGATGGAAGGCGTCATCGAATCCTTCGAACTCGCCTTCCGCATGCAGACCGAGACACCCAAGCTGGTCGATCTCAGCAACGAAACGGAAGCCACCAAGAAGCTCTACGGCATCGGCGAAAGAACCACCGATCAATTCGGTCGCCAATGCCTGCTCGCCCGACGTTTTGCCGAGGCCGGTGTGCGCTTCGTGCAGGTCACCCTCGATGGCTGGGATCACCACGGAAAGATCGCCGAGACCCTTCCCGGACAATGCGCGAAGGGCGACCTCCCCGTCGCCGGACTGCTCACTGATCTCAAGGCCCGCGGTCTGCTGAAGGACACCCTTGTCCTCTGGGGCGGCGAATTCGGCCGCACCCCGCACACCCAGCAGAACAACGGACCCGGGCAAGCCCCCGGCCGCGAACACAACCCGCACGGCTTCACCATGTGGCTCGCCGGCGGCGGCGTGAAAGGCGGCATCACCCATGGCACCACCGACGACTACGCCTACCACGCCGTCGACGGACAGGTTCACATCAACGACCTCCACGCCACCCTCCTCCACCTCCTCGGCATCGACCACGAACGCCTCACCTACCAACACCACGGCCGACCCTTCCGCCTCACCGACGTCGCCGGCAACGTGGTGAATGAAATCCTCGCCTGACTGCGCTCAACCGCAAAGAACGCAAAGATCACAAAGAACCAGAATATCCCCCTGATAACGGCTGCCTTTGTTCTCTGCGCTCTTTGCGATCTCTGCGGTCAATTCCCCATTTTCCATGACTCCAATACTCCGCGGTTTCGTTCTTTGTGTTCTTGGTGTCTTCGTGGTCAATACCCACGCGACCAACCGCCCCAATGTGCTCTTCATTCTCGTCGACGACCTGGGCTGGAAGGACCTTGGCTGCTACGGACACCCGCTTCACGAAACGCCCAACATCGACCAACTCTCCAACCGCGGGATGCGCTTCACCGACGCCTACGCGGCCTGTCCCATTTGCGCACCGTCGCGCGCCGCGATCATGACCGGCAAGTTCCCGTCAAATACCGGATTCGTTGACAACTATGCCAGCCAACTGCAGGACCAAACCTTGAGGCGCGCCAAGCAGCGGCAATTCCTGAAGCTGAAGGAAGTCACCCTTGCCGAAACATTGAAAGCCGGCGGCTACCAGACCGGCTTTCTCGGCAAATGGCACCTGTCCGAAGGGATGGAAGCTCGCATGCCCACCGACCAGGGATTCGACATCAACGTCGCGGGCAGTTTTTTGGGACACCCGCTGAAGGGCTATTTCAGTCCCTACCGGATGCCAAATCTCAAGGACGGTCCCAAGGGCGAATACCTGCCCGACCGACTCACCAACGAGGCCATCCGCGTGATGGATGATTTCGAGAAACAAGACCAGCCCTGGTTGCTCTACCTGAGCTACTACACCGTCCACGGCCCCTTCCACAGCAAGCCGGAGAAGATCAAGAAGTACGCCGAGAAAGCCCGCCGAGCGAAGGTGAAGATCAAAAGCCCAGCCTATGCCGGCATGGTCGAGTCGTTGGACGAAAACGTCGGCCGAATGCTCGACTGGCTCGAAGCAAAGAAACTGCGGAAGAACACCATCGTCATCTTCACCTCCGACAATGGCGGCATGGTGCGGGCGACGGAGAACAAACCGCTGCGCAGTTTTAAGGGCGGCCTCTACGAAGGCGGCATCCGTGTCCCCTGCATCATCGATTGGCCCGACGTCACTCAACCCGGATCAGTCAGCGCGACTCCCATCCACGGCGTCGACTTCTTCTCGACGCTCCTCGCCATAACCGGCCTTTCGCAACAACCCAAGAACCACTCCGACAGCGTCAACCTCGTGCCCCTGCTCAAAGGCGACCCAAAATTCAATCGCGCTCCCATGGTCTGGCACTACCCCGTCGGCGTCCCGCACATCGCGCATTCCCATCCCGGCTCCGTCATCCGCGATGGCGCCTGGAAATTCCTCCGCTTCTACACCGATGGCCGCGAGGAACTCTACAACCTCAGAACCGACATCGGTGAAACCAAGAACCTCCTCGCTTCCAGACCGAAGAAAGCAACCGAACTAAGAGCGCAACTCGACACCATCCTCAAAGCCCACAACGCCATCATACCGACCAAGGTTCCGGCCAAACCCAAGAAACGCCCGGTCAGGAAGAAGCGAACTCCAAAGAAATGAGTGAAAGCAACAAACGATGGAGAGTTGGAATTGTGGAGTATTGGGACCTCGCCGCGAGCCCAACGAGCTCGAACGCAATCCGCCACCGCTACTCCATGAATCCAATACTCCGCCATCTCATTCTTTGTGTTCTTTGTGCCTTCGTGGTTGATGCCTCAGCGGCTTCAGCCAAACCGAATATCATTCTGTTTCTCGTCGATGACATGGGATTGATGGACACCTCCGCTCCGATGTTGGTGGATGAGAACGGCAAGCCGCAGCGTCACCCGCTCAACGACTGGTATCGCACCCCGAACTTGGAGCGACTGGCCAAGATGGGAATGCGCTTCAGCAACTTCTACTCGCACAACGTCTGTTCACCGACCCGCGTCTCGATCATGAACGGACAGAACTCCGCGCGGCATGGGACCACCGACTACATCTTCCCCTGGCAGAACAACCGCGAGATCGACAACAAACGATATCCGCTGGCCGTTTGCCAGCAGGTTCCTCCGGAATGGAACTGGCTCGGTCTGCGAAAGGCCGATGTGACCCTGCCCCGGCTGTTGCAGCAAACCGGCTACACCACCATTCATGTGGGCAAGGCACACTTTGCGCCGGACCAGAGCGAAGGCGAAAATCCGCTGAACCTCGGTTTCGACGTGAATGTCGCCGGCACCTGCATCGGCGCCCCTGGTTCCTACTATGGCAAGGCCAGCTTCGGCGTCGGCAGCAAGAACCAGCACGCCCGTCCCGTTCCAGACCTCGACAAATACCACGGCCAGAACATCTTCCTCACCGAAGCCCTGACGCTCGAAGCCAAGGCTGAAGTCGACAAGGCGTTGGACCAGAAGCAGCCCTTCTTCCTCCACATGTCTCACTACGCAGTCCACAGCCCCTTCCAATCCGACCCGCGCTTTGCGAAGAACTATCGCGACAAGGGCAAGGCCGCCCAAGCCTACGCCACCCTGATCGAAGGCATGGACAAATCCCTCGGCGACCTGATGGATCACGTGCAGGCCAAAGGCGTCGCGGAGAACACCCTCATCATCTTCCTCGGCGACAACGGCGGAGACTGCCCACACGGTCCGCTCGACGGCATCTCCTCCAGCGCACCTTTGCGCGGTCGCAAGGGCGCCAAGTGGGAAGGCGGCCTCCGCGTCCCCTTCATCGCCGCCTGGGCCAAACGCGATCCCAACAACCCCTGGCAAAAGAAACTCCCCATCCCCGCCAACTCCATCCGCCAGGAAATCGGCACCTGCTACGACCTCTTCCCCACCATCGCCAACTTCGTCGGAACACCCATTCCCAAGAACCACCCCATCGACGGCCAAGACCTCTCCCAACTCCTCGCCGGCAAATCAAACCCCAACCACCAAAACGAATTCCTCAATCACTACCCCCATCCCCGCCGCGGCCAGAGCCACTTCTTCACCATCTGGCGCCAGGGCGATTGGAAAGTGATCTACGAATACCTGCAACCCGACAACACCCGCTACTCCCTCTACAACCTCGCCACCGACCCCAGCGAATCACACAACCTCGCGGCCACCCATCCCAAGAAACTCCACGCCATGATGCGCGACATGGTCTGCGAACTCGAATCGCGAAAAGCGGTCTATCCGGTCAGAGACGGGCGGACGATTAAGCCCATCGTTCCTTGAACCCTCTGGCAGGGAGCGCTCCGTCACTCCCCAATATTTGGGAAATGACGGAGCATTTCCCTCCATAGCCTGGGACCACCATTCCCGTTTCCCTGCGCTCTCTGCGGTCAATTCCATGTCTTTCGCAATCGATCGTGTTTGTCCTATGCTGCGCCCGTGGAAAGCAAAACCATTCTGATCACCGGTGTCAGTCGCGGACTCGGCCACGGACTGGCCCTCGCCTGCCTGGAACGCGGCGATACCGTCCTCGGCCTTGGCCGCAAAGCCGTCGCCGACCTCGAATCCCAGCCCGGCTTTCATTTCGGCCGGGCCGACGTTGCCGATGACGGAGAATGCGCTGCTGCCCTGGAAACCCTGCTGTGTGACCGCGAACGCCTCGATTGCGTCATTCTCAACGCCGGCATTCTCGGTCCTATCGCCGATATGCGGGAACAGTCCATCGACACCATGAAGGACGTGCTGGATGTGAATCTGTGGGCCAACAAGACCTTGCTCGATCTGCTCCTTGCCCGGGACATCACGATCACGCAGATCGCCGCCATCTCCTCCGGCGCATCCGTCAATGGGAATCGTGGCTGGGGCGGCTACTCCCTTTCCAAGGCGGCCCTCAACATGCTCGTGAAACTCTACGCCAAGGAACGGGAGGACATCCATTTCAGCACCCTCGCCCCCGGTCTGGT